>Ga0208197_1001129_pt1 | contig 28491 bp, 24 predicted proteins | sample AD_JPNNA4_MetaG_FD_184444 | JGI IMG/M metagenome (GOLD analysis project Ga0208197, IMG submission 184444) | Active sludge microbial communities of municipal wastewater-treating anaerobic digesters from Japan - AD_JPNNA4_MetaG (SPAdes) (version 2) | ecosystem: Engineered > Bioreactor > Anaerobic...
ACGTATTTTCATTGTTTTCCTAATCTATTAGATATGTCTTCAGATGGGTCTTACAGAGATATGTGCCGCAAGCTGCCGTTATTACTCCAAAATCGTCGCACGAATTGGTTTATCCCCGAAACTCCTGTGAAAGAAAAACTAAGCAGCTTTGTTCCTTCTCTTCAAGCACCCGGTGAAAAATAAAATCCAGATTCTTCAGGAGATTGTTGACATTGAAGATCGCGGCAAGTTCATTCTCCGTAAGGTCCTTGGCAATATCGGCATCTTTCTTGAACAGCTTCTGAAATCCGCTCCCTTCTGTAAGGGACTTCCGAAGCGCCCGCCATAATTTTCTAGACTGCAATAGCCGTCAAGGAATACAGACAGGCTAATCGGGCCGCGGAGTGAAGATCACCTCGTCTCAGATAATCACGCAAATCGTCTAATTCTTGTGCATCTTCCAAAGAAAGATATGGGGACCATCCTTCATCAGTGTCAATCAATTCAACATCAACTTCTGCGATATAATCACCCTCATGAATTATTTTTTTAAAAGTCGTTTCCTCATGGTTTTCTCCGTAAAAAATCATTCGACCATCTATCCTGTTGCTATTTATGTTGCTCTGTGTGTATTGATTTCATCAATCAAGGCGCGTTCGACAAAAGAGTTAATAGAAATATTTAGTTTCTTTGCCGTTACCGCAACTTCACGATGCAAATCGGGGGACAGCCGTAAATTGAATTTTCCTGAATATGGTTTTTCAGGGGCTACGCCATCTTTTGCGCACCATGATAGATAGTCGTCTATGGATTCTTTGAATGCCTTTTCAATTTCACGAACAGACTTTCCCTGAAATGTAATAACATCTCTTGTGTTAATTACATCACCGTGAAAAATCCTGGCTTGATCGTCATACGCTACAATTCCTATGTACCCTTTATACTCCATCATGTTTTACTCCTGCATTTTCCAAAAATCGTCTCATGGAAATTACGGTGCCCCTGTTTGTTTCTTTTCGCGGGTGCGGCCGATGAAAAACAGCTCTTTCATCATTCAATTGAATCCGAACACGAGATCCGCTTCCTTCTGAAATATCAGCGCCCAGCGAAATGAGAAGACTTTCTACATCCATCCAGGGGATATTTGATGGAACGGGATTTCTGAATATTTCAGAAAGCGTTTTTCTATGTTTAGAATTCATTGTGAATAATGGTACTGGAATACGATACTAAAGTCAAATGAATTGATAAGACCTTCCTTTTTACGGGCGAGAAATAATTCTTTGTTTGCCAGGTTAACCGGTCGTGTAAGTTCCGCTCAACTGTCCGCAGGCGGCCAGGATGTCGGAGCCCTTGCTTTTGCGCAGCATGGCCGTGAAGTGCCGGTCGAGCAGCACCTGCTGAAAATCCGACACGACGTGGGGGGAGGGCGCGCGAAAGGGCGAGCCGGGGTATTCGTTGAAGACGATCAGGTTGATCTTGCAGCGCTGATCCGCAAGGAGCAGGGTCAGCTTTTGGGCATCTTGCCGCGAGGCATTCACACCGTCGATGAGAATATATTCATACGTGAGCATCCGGCGGCCCGGCATGGGATATTTTTTGCAGGCGTCCAGAAGCGTTGCCAGCGGATATTTTTTGTTGACCGGCATGAGCCGACTGCGGGTTTCGTCATCGTGGGCGTTGAGCGATACGGCCAGGTTGATGCAGATGTCGCTTCCCAGTTGCAGGATCTGCCGGGCGAGTCCGCAGGTGGAAACGGTGATGCGCCGCGAAGAAAAGCCCAGGCCGAAATCGCTGGTGAGGATGCGAATCGCTTTCACCGTATTTTCGTAGTTGGCGAGCGGCTCGCCCATGCCCATCAGAACAATGTTGCCCACGGCCTCTCCCTCGGGTGTTTCTTTCCTTATGGTTACCACCTGTCCGACGATTTCCGCCGGCGTGAGATTGCGCTTGAAACCCTGGCGCGCCGTCAGACAAAAGGCGCAGCCCATCGCGCAGCCGGCCTGCGTGGAAATGCACAGTGTCCAGTGGTTTTTGCCGGGGATCAGCACGCTTTCGACAAAAAGACCGTCTTCGAGGCCCAGCAGAACTTTTTGTGTGCCATCCTGTGACTTCTGGATTTTGACCATCGACGGGCGGTAGATTCGGGCCGTTTGGGCGATTGTTTTGCGGAAATCGCGCGCAAGCGTCGTCATGGCGTCGAAGGAGAGGCAGCCGAACTGGTGGATCTCCTTCATGATCTGGCGGGCGCGGTATTTTTCCTTGCCGGAGGCGGCGATGAATTCCTCCAGCTCCGGAAGGGTGAAGTCCGACAGATTGGGCAAGGAATTTTCGTTGCGTTTACTCATGATGAATTCCGGATTCTTGCATTCTGGAAAGCGGGTCTGATAACCTGAAGGTCACAAGCGACCCGCACTACGTTTTTCATGTCCGTTTTCATGCACGTTTTTCTGTAGTGCGTAGCTTTAGCTGCGCTGGTTTTTGTGCGAAGGGAACAAAGGGTTGCAATCCTTGTTTTGAAAAGCGGGTCTGAAGACCCGCACTACATCCTGTGGTTTAGTGCGCACCCTCGGGCGTGCGTGTTTCCCGTTCTAAAGTTTTTTCTTCAGGTTTTGGGCGATCGCGTCGATAAAGCCTTCCGTGTTGACCTTCCGGTTGGTGGGCCGCTTTTCGGCCAGGAGCAGCAGATCGCCCGTCATCACGCCGCTTTCCACCGTTTCCAGGGCGGCCGCTTCCACTTTGTCCGCAAAGCCGGCGACATCCGGCGTGCCGTCCAGTTCGCCGCGCTTGCGCAGGCCGCCGGTCCAGGCGAAAATCAGCGCCATCGAATTGGAAGAAGTTTCCTCGCCTTTCAAATGCTTGTAATAATGCTTCTGGACCGTGCCGTGCGCGGCTTCGTATTCGTACCAGCCGGAGGGCGATACCAGGACGGAGGTCATCATGGCGAGCGATCCGCTTGCGGACGCGATCATGTCCGACATCACGTCGCCGTCGTAGTTCTTGAGCGCCCAGAGGATTCCGCCTTCCGTCTTCATGATGCGCGCCACCGCGTCGTCGATGAGCGTGAAGAAGTACTCGATGCCGGCTGCGTCGAACCGGTCTTTCCAGTGCTCGGCAAATTCGCGGTCAAAGACATCGCGGAAGCCAGCGTCGTACTTTTTAGAAATCGTGTCCTTGGTGGAAAACCACACGTCGATCTTTTCGGAAAGCGCGTAGGTGAAGCAGGCCCGGGCAAAGCTCCGCATCGACGCCTCCAGGTTGTGGTTGACCTGGACGATGCCTGCCGAGGGGAAGTTTTTCACCAGTTCCCTCCGCGGCGCGCCGCCGTCGGCCGGCGTGAAGACGACTTCCAGCTTTCCCGCGCCGGGAATGTTCATTTCAAAATTGTCGTAAACGTCGCCGTAGGCGTGGCGGCCGATCGTGATCGGTTTCTTCCAGGCCGTCACGCCTGGTTTGATGTTGTTCACCAGAATCGGTTTGCGGAAAACCGTGCCGTCAAGCAGGGCGCGGATCGTGCCGTTGGGGCTTTTCCAGGCTTTCTTCAGGTTGTATTCCTTCACCCGGTCTTCGTTGGGCGTAATCGTGGCGCACTTGACGCCGACGCCGTATTTCTGCACGGCGCGGGCTGCGTCAACCGTGACCCGGTCGTCCGTGTCGTCGCGGTGCTTGACGTGGAGATCGTAGTAGTCGATGTCCATGTCCAGATAGGGAAAGAGCAGCTTGTCTTTCACCATCCGCCACATGACGCGGGTCATTTCGTCTCCGTCCATTTCGACGAGAGTTGTCTTCACTTTGATTTTCTGTGTCATTGCGCTTCACTCCATGGAATCGGGATGCGGGATTATTTTGGGCTGCGAACGTTGAGCGCGCCGCCGGCCAGAATCATCTCTTTTTGCCGGGGCGACAGGCTCAGGCGCACGGCAAAGGATGTTCCTTTGGTTTTATTGGCCACGGTCAGGGATTCTCCGCCGGCAACGGCAGTTCTCAGGCCTGCGATTTCCAGCTCGTCGCCTTCACCGAGGGTGTCGTAGTCCTTTTCATCGGCGAACGCAAGCGGCAGGATGCCGAAATTGATCAGGTTGGCGGCGTGGATTCTCTCCAGGGATTTGGCGATGACCGCCCGCACGCCCAGATACATCGGGCAGATGGCCGCATGCTCGCGTGACGAGCCCTGGCCGTAGGAGAGGCCGGCCACAATGATGTTGTGCCGGCCCGCTTCTTTGTTGGCCAGCGCACGTCGGGCAAAAGTGGCGTCCACGTTTTCAAAAACGAATTCGGCGTAGCGGGGAATATTCGAGCGGTACTTCATCCGCGCGCTGGCGGGGATGATGTGATCGGTCGTGATCTTGTCGCCGACCTTGATGGTCACCGGACCTGCAAGCGTATCGGGCAGGGGCGTGTTGACGGGAGGCGCGCCGATGTTCGGACCGCGGTAGATGTTCCCGTTCCGGTCCGCGTCGTCCGGCCGGAGGATCAGACTGTCGTCGATGACCAGCTTCTCGGGCGTTCGCGCGTCCGGGTACTCCATCGCCAGATCGCGCGGATCGGTGAAGCGGCCGGTAATGACCGCCGCCGCCGCTGTTTCAGGGCTCACCAGATAAATGTCGGCGTCGAGCGTGCCCGACCTTCCCGGGAAATTTCGGTTGGAGGTGCGCAGCGAAACCGCGCCGGATTGCGGGCTCTGGCTGTTGCCGATGCAGAAGCCGCAGGCGTTTTCCATGAGCCGCGCGCCGGAGGCGATGAGGGAGGCCAGGTAGCCGTCGCGGGCGAGATTGTCCAGCACCTGCCGCGAGCCGGGCGCCAGAATGAAGCTGACGTCGGGATGCGCAATCCGGCCCTTGAGGATTTTGGCGACCGTCACCAGATCCTTGTAGGAGGAATTGGTGCAGCTTCCCAGACAGACCTGCTGAACGGGGATGCCGGCCAGAGACCGGACCGTGGCAATATTGTCGGGGCTGTGCGGTTTGGCGGCCAGCGGCTCAATCCGGGACAGGTCGATCGTTTCAACGCGGGCATACACTGCGTCGGTATCCGCTTTCAGTTCGATAAAATCCGCTTCCCGCTCTTGGGAGCGCAGAAATTGCCGGGTCAGATCATCGCTGGGAAACACGGAGGTCGTCACGCCGCATTCCGCGCCCATGTTGGCGATGGTGGCGCGCTCCGGAACGCTCAGCGTCGCGAGGCCCCGGCCTCCGTATTCGAAAACGGTTCCGACGTTGCCCTTGGTTGAAAAGATTTCCAGCACCTTCAGGATGACATCTTTTGCGGAAACCCAGGGCGAAAGCCGGCCTTCCAGGTTGATTTTTACCACGGACGGGCAGGCGAGGTAAAAAGGCTCCCCCGCCATCGCCTGCGCGACGTCAAGTCCGCCCGCGCCGATGGCGATCATGCCCAGCGCGCCGCAGGTGGGCGTGTGGCTGTCGGAGCCGATCAGTGTTTTGCCGGGACGCCCGAAGCGTTCCAGGTGGACCTGGTGGCAGATGCCGTTGCCGGCGCGCGACAGCACGATGCCGAACTTTTGCGCGACGCTCATCAGATAGCGGTGATCGTCCGCGTTTTCAAAGCCGATTTGAATCGTATTGTGGTCGATGTAGCTGACGGAGAGCTCCGTGCGGACCCGGGGGACGTTCATGGCTTCAAACTGCAGATAAGCCAAGGTGCCCGTGGCGTCCTGGGTGAGCGTCTGGTCGATGCGGATGCCGATTTCCCCGCCGGGCGCGAGGGCGCCGTAAACCAGATGACCGGCGAGGATCTTTTCCACAATGTTTTTTCCCATGGGTCCTTCCTTACAGGCAAATTACGATAATCCCAATTAATTCAGCAGTCTTTCGCCTATGCGATGCGGGGACCGGCAGGGTTGTCCTTTTATAATAAACGGCCCCGATAAGCAACCGGCAAAACAGCCAATAAAAAAAGAGGCGTTCCAGCCTCTTTTTTTAAGATGTTTTGTGAAAAGAAGCGCCATCAGGTGCCGCCGTTTTCATCCAGCCCTTTCAAGCGAACGGCCCGCTGAAATCTCTTCTGAAAATATGGGCGATCCAGGCTGTCGATGCGGACGGCCTTTGCCTTGTAGGAGGCGTGGACAAACTCGTTATTGCCGATGTAAATGCCGACGTGGCCGATCGGTTTTTTGGTCCGGAAGAAAACCAGGTCTCCTTCCACCAGTTCATCGCGTCCCACTTGCATGCCGACCGTCGATTGTTCACGGGCGGTGCGGGGCAGGGTGATGTCGAAAAATTCATACATTTTCCGGACAAAGGCCGAACAGTCAATTCCTTTGACGGTGGCGCCGCCCAGCCGGTAAGGCGCGCCCAGGAAACCGGTTGCCACCCGGATGAACAGTTTTCTTTCGTCGGCGCTGCCCCATTTGCCCAGGAGTTCCTCGCTTACTTTTTCTTCACAGGCGATCTGGCCGGATGCGTCGTCCGTCAATCCCTCATCCTCTTCCTCCAATAAATCCTCCTCTTCCTCGACGGGCGCCTTCGCGGGCGGCTCCTCCCTGGGGATGATCAACTTCTGTCCGGCACGCAGGGATTTGGTGGTGACATGATTCAGTCTGGCGATCTGCAATGCGGAAACGCCGGTTTTTTTGGCGATCAGGGGAAGCGTGTCGCCTCTTTTGACGATATAGGATGAAGTTGGGTGAGTTTTTGATTTTGCGGCGACGGGGGATGGAGAATTTTTTTCTTTGATGCTTAAAATCTGGCCGGGTTTTACGATGTTGCTGTTCAAATGGTTTGTTTTCTGGATTTCCGCGACGCTGACGCCGGTTCGCCTGGAAATGAGGGAAAGGTTTTCGCCTTTTTTAACTTTGTACTGGACCGCGTGGGCATCGATTTGAAAACAGAACAGCAAGAAAAGAGCAAATAATCCCCAGGAAATCATGGTTCGCCGTTGCATCATGAAGTACCTCCTGTTTTGGCGGGGGGAGCCCCATTTTGTTAACGGTGCACAGATTGTGGATCGGTGAAGCTAATATTTGTATATCTAAAGATATTTTACTGCACACAGAAAACGAAGGTTTACAATTAAAAAACAATTTATCAACTTCGTACGCATCCCCCTTACTAAAAATGAAAGGACATGTCAAATTTATTTTGCAATCTTTTTTAATGAGGTATAGGAATCGGCAAACGAAAAAAAGAGGGCTGACGGTTCATGCAAAAGTGGAAAAAGATAATTTTATGGAGTTTTTTGGCTGTTATCGCTTTTTTGATACTGGATGTCGCCCGCTATTTTTTTTACCCGGACGTGGCCGGCCTGCAGAAGAATCGTCCCGGCAAAACCGCCTTCATGGAATATCGGGAAGAGATTTGGAAGGAAAAAGGAATTAAGAAAAAGATATCCGCATCCTGGGTTCCTCTGTCGGGGGTGTCGCCTTACGTGATGAAAGCGGTGATTATCGCCGAGGATGATAAATTCTGGTCCCATGAGGGGTTTGATTTTGACGCCATGCAGAAGGCGCTGGAAAAAGACATCCAAAAGAAGAAATTCAAGGCCGGAGGCAGCACCATCTCCCAGCAGCTGGCCAAGAATTTATATTTGACACCCGCGAAAAATCCGGTGCGAAAAATCAAGGAAGCCATTCTAACCTGGCGAATCGAAAGGCAATTGAGCAAGAGAAGGATTCTGGAGCTTTATTTGAACGTGGCCGAATGGGGGGATGGCCTGTTTGGCGTGGAGACCGCCGCGCGCCGATATTACGGCAAATCCGCCGCCGGCCTCGGCCCGCGTGAAGCGGCGCAGCTTGCCGCAGCCCTGCCCAATCCGAGGCGTTTTCGTCCCGACGGCAGTTCGCGGTATGCGGCAAACCGGGCGGAGAGAATATGTCAAATCATGGTTCGGCGCGGCATTGTTATCGAAGAATATGATGAAGTTCTGAAGGATGAAGGCGGAGAAGAAGAAAAAGCTCCTGAACCGGCATCGCCGGTGCCGGAGACCTCTGCCGCAGGCGAGCCTGCGCAGACGGAAGCGCCCGCGGTTGTTCCCTGACCGTCTTGCAGCGTCCGGATGCATCAGGGGTGCGCACGGACGACGCGCGGCACAACGGCCAGCGAGGATACCGGCTGTCCAATGCTCTCTTCGCGGAAATTGACCGGGTGGTTGACGCAGGGATGTGGGCAGTGGCCGGCTTGCGAAACGGGACGAAAGAAATGAAAGCGATTGGCGCGGGAAATCCTTTTCCATCCAAAGACCTGGAGAATCCGGCCTTGACGGCGGCGGCAATCAAGGAGGAAGCCCTCCGTTTCGGATTTGACGGCTGCGGAATTTCCCGCGCGGAAGCGCTGGACGAAGACGCGGCGCGCCTGCAGAAGTGGCTGGATCGCGGGTATCACGCCTCGATGGCCTACATGGGGAGACATGCCCACAAGCGGGTTGACCCGACCCGGCTTTTCGAAGGCGCCCGGTCGGTCATTTCCGTCCTTTTGAATTACTATCCGTCCGGGACGCAAACCGATCCCCGAGCGCCTGTTCTGGCAAAGTACGCTTATGGGAAAGATTATCATACCGTTGTCAGGGAAAAACTCAACCGGCTGCTGGAGTGGATCTTGTCCGGTAGCGCGCCGGTTCACGGCCGGGCGTTTGTGGATACGGCGCCGCTGCTGGAAAAGGCGTGGGCCGCGCGGGCGGGGCTGGGCTGGATCGGCAAAAACACCTGCTTGATTTCACCGGGAAAAGGTTCTTTTTGTTTCATCGGGACGCTTCTGGTCGATATCCCCCTGCAATACGACAACCCCGTTGACGATTTATGCGGCGATTGCACGTTCTGCATCGACGCCTGCCCCGCGAAGGCGCTTGTCGCCCCGCGAACGCTGGATGCAGGCCGCTGCATTTCCTATTGGACGATCGAGAACAAGGCGGCCGTCGGAGAGGCATTCGGGGATCGTCTGGCCAATCGCGTGTTCGGCTGTGATATCTGCCAGGATGTCTGCCCTTGGAACCGCCACGCCGTTCCGCACCGTGAAAAAGACTTTGACGCCCCGCCTGGATTGCTGGAAATGACCCGCGAGGACTGGTTCAACCTCAACGAAGAACAATACGGGAGGCTGTTTCAACACTCCGCCGTGAAAAGAGTTGGATTCGAGGGACTGAAAAGAAACCTCGATCGAATCGTGGATTGATCGGGACACGGGAAGGATTTGTTTTGCGGGCTTTTTGCAATACCATCACGCCATCGAGGAGGAATATTATGGATCAGCTCAGACCGTATCGTTCTTTCGTGAGTTATATCGATTGCAGCCGGACCTACTATGCCGCTCAGGGCTACGACAAGCCTTACGCCTGGCCGCATTATGACGAGGTTCCCTTTGCGCCGCCAGCCAAACCGCTCTCCCAATGCCGCGTCGGACTGGTCACCACCGCGGGCCTGCCGAAGCCCGCCGACCCGATGGAGGCCATGCTGTACCGCCGCGAAATGTATGCCCAGCCCGCCTGGCCGCCGCCCGCGTCGCTCTATACCGACGATCTGTTTTGGGACAAGAAGGCGACGCATACGCGGGATGTGGACAGCTTCCTGCCGTTGACCCACCTGGCGAGCTACGCCGCAAGCGGACGCATCGGATCGGCGTCGCCCCGGTTTTACGGCGTTCCGACCGATTACAGCCAGGGAAGGACCATCGAGCGGTACAGCCCTCAGATCCTCAACTGGTGCCGTGAAGACGGCGTCGATGCCGTCATTCTTCTGGCGCTCTGACCGGTTTGCCACCAGACCGTGAGTCTGGTTGCCCGTCACCTGGAAGCCAACGGTCTGCCCACCGTTGTGATGGGTTGTGCGCGGGATATTGTGGAAGAATGCGGCGTGGCGCGATTTGTCTTCACCGATTTTCCCCTCGGCAATCCTTCGGGAAAACCCGGGGACGCCGCGATGCAGCAGGAGATTCTGGGGACGGCGCTTGAGCTTCTGGAACGCGCCTGGATGCCGCGCACCACGGTGCAAACGCCTTATCAATGGCCGGACGATGCATGGCGGGAGAACTTCATGAGGGTGGATGCGTCCAATCGCGAGGAGCTGGCGCGCCAGGGGAAAGAGCGCCGCGATTTGCAAGCCCGCCTGAAGAAAAGCTGACCTGTCGCAGTCGGCGGCCTGCTTCGCCGTTTTCGCCCGGAAACTGAAGTTTGACGGTCTCGTAAAAAGTCAATTTCCGCGCCTTTTTGTCTTACCGGCGAAGCCTGACCTCGAGAAGTCGGGGGGCGGTATCCAGTAATTACAATGAGTTATGGACCACGGCGCTTGTGCCCTCGCGCCACCTTCAGGTGGTTAGGGTATTCGCCGGGGTGACGACTTGAATTACTTTTTACGAGTTCATCAAGGTTGAATCGCCGTTTACATTTTTCCGCGTCTTTCGTAGTACTCCCGCACAGCGGCCAGGGAGCGGGCCGCCCGCTCGGGATCCTGATAAACGGGAACGCCGCAGTCCAGGAGAGTTCGAACCATTTTTTCCTGAAGGCTGCGGTAGGTAAATCCGACAATCGGCTTGTCGGGATGCGCCTGGGTGAGGCTTACGAACTTCTGCGCGAAATCCCCAATCAGTTTGTCCATCTCCGAGTTGATCGAATTTTCCTCAACGCCCATTTCGCCCAGAATGCGTTCGAGAAAAATTCCCGGCGAGACAAAATACGCAAGGAGCATATCCGTCTCGGAGTCCGAAAGAAGGATATTCGGAATATTGAAATAATCATCCGCGTGATTTTTGCTGAAGGTCATGTCCACGGGGTTGGCCGTGCTGGCCGTTTTGGGGATCAGCGGTTTGAGCTTTTTCACGGTTTCGGGCGACAGGCGCGAAAGCTTGAGTCCCACGCGGCTGCAGGCATCCGCCGCCGTGGCGCCGGGCCCGCCGGAATGCGTCTGGATGACGATCCGGTTTCCCCCGGGCCGCGGCAGGGTGCCCAGAGCCAGCGCGTAATCAAACAGCTCGGTGAGCGTTTTGGCTCGGATGATGCCGCACTGCTTGAAAATCCCGTCATAAATTTCATTGGGGCCGGACAGGGAGCCGGTATGGGAAAGCCCCGCCTGTTTTCCCGCTTCTGAGCCGCCCACGTAAAGCGCGACGATGGGTTTGCGCGGGGTGATGGCTTTTGCGATTTCCACGAACTTGCTCCCGCGGTTGATCCCTTCGATGTACAGGGTGATGACTTTGGTGTGAGGGCAGGCGCCCAGATATTCCAGGCAGTCCACGATGTCGATGCTGGCTTCGTTGCCCACGCTCAAGGCCGCGCTGAATCCCATGCCGTGGCGGTGGAGGTAATTGAACATCTGCGTGATGAAGCTTCCGCTTTGCGAGGCCAGGCCGACAAAGCCCGCCTTGCAATCCGCCTTGATGGGCGTGGGATTGAGTTTGAGGTGGAGATTGGCGACGCCCAGGCAGTTGGGGCCCAAAAACCGGATGCCGTGACGGCGGGCAATCGCCTCCAGTTCCTTTTGCAGCGCCGCGCCTTCCGGGCCCGCCTCGCGGAATCCCCCGGAAACCACAATGGCGTGCCGGATGCCCTTCTTCCCGCAATCGTCGAGCGTTTGGCAGACGATTTCCGTGGGCAGCACGATGATGGCCAGATCGGGGATCTCCGGCACATCCAGAATGCTGGGATATGCCGCAAGGCCGCGGACAACTTTTTCTTTGGGATGAATCGGGATAATTTTCCCTTCATATCCCAGCGCCTGCATCGATGACAGCATGATCGATCCCATGCGCATGAACGTGTTGGACGCGCCGAAGAAGGCAATGCTTTTTGGATTGACAATCGGATAGAGAGGACTTTCGGAAATAGAACGAATCATGAGTTTATACCTGCCTTTACAGTTGAATTTTTATCGAAGAGAATTTCATCCTCCTACACCACAGGCAGTTCAGCCTTTTTTTCCTGCCGGGCCTGTTCGTCGAGGATAATTTCAAGCGCCATGCGGGCTGCCTTGCCAACGAGCGTGGAGCAGCCTTCCGGCATCCCCGCGGCCAGCGCCGCCTTCATGTCTTCCATGTCGTAGAGGTTGAAAAAGCGGCCGAACTGTTTCACCTGAAGATCACGGCACCGGCAGGTGGAAAACTCTTTCATAAACTGTTCATGGAATTTTTTGGCCAGAAGAAGCGCCTTGATCTGCTTGCCCATCCGGCCCAAGTCTTCCTTTTTGCGGCCGAAAAAGTAGCTGATGGCCATCGTGCCGCCGGAGAGAGCGCCGCAGTGGCCGTCGCCGGATAGTCCCACGCCGTCGGCAAATCCCGTGGCGGCGCGCACGACGTTTTCATCCTCCACGCCCAGCGCTTCGAAGATGGCGGCAAGCGAGCATTGCGAGCAGTTGCCGCCGCGCAGTTCGTAGGCCTTCGCCCGTTTGTAAACTTCTTCGAGCATTTCTTCTCTGTTCATTTCGGCTCCTTCCAATTTTTATTTCCGGGCCCGTTCCAGAATTTCAGCGATGCCCAGCACCTCGATACGGTTTTCCAGTTGTTCCATCTTCACCGCGTCGGAAAGCATTTTGGCGCAATTGGGGCAGGCAACCGCCAGAATCGAAGCGCCCGTCTCGGCAGCTTCACGCACGCGCACGCGGGCGGCGCTGTCTTCGGCCGTGCCCAGAATGTCCGTGAAGAAGTTGCCGCCGCCTCCGCCGCAGCAGAAAGCATCGGGGCCGCTGCGGCGCATCTCAACGTATTCGGCTTTGGGAATCGCCTTGAGAATTTCCCGCGGCGCCTGATAAATATTTTGATGCCTTCCCAGGTAGCAGGGATCGTGATACGTGATTTTGACCGGCCAGGCCTTGAGCTTGATTTTTTTCTTTTTCATCAGCTGGGCTAAAACCTCGGTGTAGTGCCGGACCTGGAAGACTCCGCCGATGACGGGGTAGTCTTTCCTGAACGTATTGAGCGCGTGAGGATCTAGCGTAATGATTTCCCTGACTCCTTTGGCCTTGAAGGTTTCAATGTTGGCCTGCGCCAACTGGGCAAACAGTCCCATCTCGCCAAGAGCCCGCACGTCGTTGCCGTCACAGCCCTCTTCACTGCCTAGAATGCCGACCGACAGCCCCGCATCCACCAGCATTTTTCCCACGCTTCTGGCCATTTTCTGCCCGACTTCATCGTAGGAGCCGACGCAGCCCGCGTAGAAAAGATATTTCTGGTTGGTGTAGGGTTTCAGTCCCGTTCCTTTGGCCCAGTCGCCGCGCTGGGACTGCGGCAGTTTGTAGGGATTGCCGCTCACCGCGACGGCCTTGAAATAGTCGCGCACGCCCGGCGGAATCCGGCCTTCGCCGACCAGTTCGGCCCGCGTCTCCTGAAAGATGTCCGGCAGGAAATCCTTGAATCGGGGAAAGACGCACTGATCCTTGCAGTTGTCGCAGGCGACGCAGGAAAACATGATTTCGGCAAAGCGCGCGGAGGTTTCGATTTCGCCTGACAGCCAGGCGCGGGTCAGCCACATCCGGCCGCCCGGCGAGTAGGTATCCCAGCCGAAGGCCTTGTAGGAGGGGCAATTGAAGTCGCTGTAGTCCGACGGGAACTTGCAGTAACCGCAGCGGAAGCAGCGATGGACGATGTTTTCATGTTCAATGTGTCGGATGTAGGTCATGCGTTCACCTCCCAGTTGCCGGGGTTCATGATCCCCTGCGGATCGAGATTTTTCTTGATCATCAACAGGAGTTTGCGCGCGTTGGGCTCCATTTTCTGAAGCAGCATCTTCTGCTCCTTGAAATTGGGCTTCCAGGGAATGCCGCCCATACCCAGCGCGAAAGAGGTTGCCTCGTCCAGCGCCTTTTCCACCCGTTCCATCATCGCCTTGTCGTTGCGGTTGAAGGCAAACGAGATGCTGTACATCATGGCGTGCCCGCCGGAAATGAGCCTGGCCGTGCTGGCATACAGGACATTGTATTTGGCGGCCAGTTCCACCACCTTGGCGGCGTACTGCGGGAAGTGTTCGATGGGCGCGATAGGCCCCGAGTATTCAAACCCGCCGCCTTTGGGCACATCGGCGAAATCGGCGATGTTGCGGCCAGGCATTTCCAGGAGCATGGGCTTCATGTACGAAATCGACATGAAGCCGCCGTCTTTGGAATCCATGTATTCCTGGAGGCAGTCCCAGATCATCTTGCGTTTAAATTCAATTTCTTCTTCCGTATCGCCGGTGAAGAAAACCGTGATGTGATAGTTTCCCATGAACATGAGCGGTTTGGGCTGGAACCAGACGTTAATGTCCTCCAGCATTTCCAGGTGCGTGAGCTTGTAGAGGATGTGTGGAATCAGATCGACGCGGTCCGTGACAAACAGTTCTGCGTCACGGATTTTTTTGTTGGGATAAAGCTTAAGGCCGACCTTTGTGATGACGCCCGTACAGCCCAGCCAGCCGAGGAAGAGCCCCGACAGGTCCGGCAGCGTCGGCCCTTTGGAAATCCAGTAGGGGCCGATCGACGGCGAGCCGATCCGGCAGATCTCGCCCGTGGGCAGGACCACTTCCAGCCCCGTGACCATGTCCGAATTGAAGCCGTACTGGTTGGTGAGCCTTCCCTGGCCGTGCAGGGAGACGTTCGCGGCGATGGTGGTAGTCGAAGGGGCGTCGGGAATGCTGTGCCGCAGCGTCGGATGATGCTTCTGCAGATACGCTTTGAGCGCGCCCTGGGAGGTGCCGCCTTCGACGACCACGTAGCGGGCCATGGCGTTCACTTCCAGGATTTTGTTCATCCGCTTCATGTCCAGAACGATGCCGCCTTTGAGCGGAATCACGAGACCCGCCAGTGACATGCCGTTCCCCATCGGGACGACGGGGATATTTTCCTGGTTGGCCAGTTGAACGATTTTCTGAACCTCTTCCGTTGTTTTCGGCGCGACCACATAGTCGGGCTTGTGCGGCGTCAGCACGCCGGGATCGCGCGAATAAAACCAGAGTTCTTCCGGAGCGTCGGAGACGCCCCGCTCGCCGACGATCTCCACGAGGGATTTTCGAATATCGCTCATGAGACAGCCTCCCTTTCTTTTTCGCCGATCGCCATCTTGCACAGATCGATGATGTGCACCGGTTTCAATCCCCGCCTGGTCACTTTTTCCGACAGAGACGTCTGGCAGGCCGGACAGTTGAAAACGCAGTATTCGGCACCCGCTGCGAGCATGTCGTCAATGTTGCGCTTCTGGACGTCGTCGGCCAGTTTGTAGCCGGAAACGGAGCGGATAATTTCCGCGCAGCACAGCGCGTTTTCGCCCTGATACTTCCGCTTGGGCACTTTGACGCCGATCAACTGGAAGATTTTTTTCACCACCGGCAGTTTGTCGGGAATGAGCCGGTTGGAGCAGGAGCGCTGATAGGCGACGGTGATGTTGAGAGGCTTGATCCTGTCTTTGAGTTCTTTCATGCGCTGCAAAACAAAATCCAGATAATAAATCGGGGTAAAGGGCACCTCGATGCCGTAGGCGGAGGCAATCGAAGTCAGCGTGCCGTAGCATTCGTCATGCATGCAGATAACTTCTTTGACGCCCAGCTTGCGGTAGTTCTCGATGACCATGGGGAGCCGCTCCTTGATGACCGACATGCGGGCGAAGTGGGAATGAACCGCCGGGCACATGAATTCCGCGCCGAACACTTGGGCCGAGGCGACGTCCTTAAAGATCTCTCCCGTTCCCAGTTGCCCCAGCTCGGGAAGGTAGCAGCAGGAAAGCGCCGTATCCTTCACGTTGCCCACCAGATACTTGCCCTGCATCGACGTCATATTTTTCCACTGCGTCGTGATGGGGCGCGGCGCGGTGAACATGCCTTTTTCCTCACGCTTCTCCGAGATGAGGTAAAAGGGATGGTTGCCCCGCGTGCAGTATTCCTCGCAGGCGTAGCAGGTGACGCATTCGGTCAGCACGCGGGAATCCTTGCCCTTCATGACTTTCATCATTTCTCCGTGCGCTTCCTTGTGCCCGGCAAACGTTATGTACTGGCATTTGAGCAAACAGTCGGCCGAGCGGCAGCTTGCGCAAACCTTCTGGTCGAATTTCAGTTGAACCATGAAGCACCTCCCTCGATGTTCGATGTTGATGGGGTCAGTGGAACCCGCTTGAGCCGCCCGCGCCCGTCAAGCATTCATCCCGCTTCCTGACGGTTTTTGTCCCGCGCGTTGAGATTGCATCCCGCTATTGAAATGAATGGCCACCTTCATATCACATTTGCTTTCCAGAGGGCCAGTTGATTATTCCTGATGAATAGGTCGGCTACCTTGATGTCAGAAAGCCGCCGGATGAACTCCTTGTCCAGGCGATACCGGATTTCGCCGCCGGGCAGCGGTTTTTCCTTGTCAATCATGATCTTGAATTCACTCTTGATTTCACCAATCACCCGATAGGCCTGCCGCGTCAGATCGCATCATTAATCTCCTAATGCATCATTATCATTGATTATAAATAATCACGAGGCAATTTACTCAATGACTGATCTTAAATTACTCAATGATTGGTTTTTGAAGGGACGCTTTGTTTCAAAACACTTGAGGATGCATTGTGTATTAACCATTTTTATAATACTCATAGGACATTTCAGAAGAGACAAGGGGGTACAGTTATTTCCAGCATTTGCCTAACAATTATATGAAAATCATATAATTGTTAGGCAAACTTATAATTGACTTTTTGCCTAACAATATATATCATTTCATCGTTATGTTAGGCAAAGGTGGCTTATGGGAATCATTAGAGGCATTCTGGAAGACGAACATGAACGGCTGCAAAATCTAATCGTTTTCTACAAGAAAAAGATTTCGGAATATCCACAGGGTGCAATATCGGTAAAAGAAAGAGGCGGCCAAAAATATCTTTATCTTGCGTATCGTAAAGACAAAAAGGTTGTCTTTGATTATATCGGGAAAGATGTCCCTGAAGAGCGGAAGGCTCTTTGCGCAAAATTGAAACAGAGAAAAGAATACGAGGCTAAACTCCAACAGGTGAAGGAAAATCTCAGGGAAATCGAAAGGTCTCTTCGTGGAAAAAGAACATGATCTGTTTTTTGCCGTATTACTCAGCCTGAAAAAAGCGGAAGTCCTCCGGTATATTGTTCTCATCGGCGGCTGGTGCCCTCTCGTTTATAAGGAATATTTTGGCAATCCGGTGGAAATTTCCGCGCAACGTACTGCCGATCTGGATATTCTTGTTCCTAATCCTCCACGCATTCATAAAGAAATTGATGTATCGCTGATTTTAAATAAGTTGGGATTTGACAGACAAGTATCACCCCTGGATGGTTATGAGAAATATGTCCATCCTGATCTTGATGTTGAATTCCTGACACCTGAAAGAGGCAGAGGCAGAGAAAAGCCATATACGATTGATAAGCTTCACGTAAATGCCCAGGGATTGCGGTATCTTGATCTTATTCAGAGCCACGTAATGGAAATTTCTTTCAGGAGGATTTTACTTAATGTGCCGGAACCGGCCGCCTATGTTTTGCACAAGTTCATAGTAAGCGGGAGGCGCAACAAAACTTTTAAAAGGGAAAAGGATATCGAGACTGCACGGCAGATTGGAGAATATCTCTTAGAGCATGAAAACCAAAGAAAGAAGATGCGGGAAATATATCTGGGCATGCCTGAAAAATGGAAAAAAGACCTTATGAAAATTGTCAGGGGAGCTTCGGAAAAGATTTACGCCTTTTTGAATTCTCCGGAGATTTAGTCCCTCGATGACACCATACTAAATAATCTTTTCATGGTGCTAGGTGAACATGATAGCAGAACTGATAACTCAAACCGCGGCGCCACCTACCGGCAGGCTAATTGTCAAGCGAAACGGCCACAGCATCACCCGGCAGATTCCAAAGCCTGTAGTCTTGATCGACACACGGGAAAAGTATCCCTTTGACTTCAGCCGGTTTTCGAACTGGATCGCCGAATCAAAAAGCCGGACGCTGAAAGCCGGTGATTACAGCGTTGAGGGCATGGAGCAATTGCTGATCCTGGAGCGGAAAACGCTAACAGATCTGATCACAACTGTCATTCAACAACGCGCCCGCTTTTTCAAACAATGCGAGAAAATGTCAAAATACCGATGGAAAGCCCTGCTGATTGAAGCAAGCTATGAAGACATCAAGTCTTCATATGATCAGGATCAATACGAAACGCTGGCCCACCCGAACGCTGTCTCAGGAACGCTCGACGCCCTGGAAGCCCGCTATGCTATTCCGGTGATCTACACGTCGCGCTTTCGCCCCTTGGCAGAAGAAAAGGCCGCAAGCTGGCTATCCAAACATTTCACATACTGGTATCTGGAAGAAAACGGCTTCGGCCGCGTTCTGCGGGAAGGGGATTTGTAAAAGTCAGAATACCTGAAAGAAGAGAAGCGACGTGGAATAATCTAAAATTATAGTTTTCATATCCCTCTTTTGAGAGATCCGAAAACCCCTTGATATGGTTCAATAATATTCTTGCAAACTTTTCGATAAGTTGTATTATGCCGAAAAGCTACAATAATGCATATCTTCTGATTATAATGCAAAAGCACTGAAAATATTGAAGATAGCGACCATTGCTTTGATTGACTGCACATTTTCTGAAGGACAGTAGCTTTATGCCTCAAATATTCGACAATATAGAAAAACATCTTTTATCTGCGCTTAAAGATGCGATGGGTCTTTCCGAGCGGGCGGATTTCTGTGTTGGTTATTTCAACCTGCGTGGATGGCGAAAGGTTGATTCACTGGTCGAGAAGTGGGCAGGCGGGGACGGTCGTTGCTGCAGGCTTTTGGTTGGCATGCAGCAGATGCCGCAGGATCAACTCCGCTCAGCCATGAGCCTGGTTAAGGGCGAAGAGCAGATTGATCAGGCAACGGCCATCGCCTTGAAGCGAAAGCTCGCGGAGGATTTTCGCAATCAACTGACCGTGGGGATTCCAACAAACGATGATGAAGAGGGGCTTCGCCGTCTCGCGGCGCAAATTACCTTGCGGAAACTGGTTGTGAAGCTATTCCTTCGCCATCCGCTTCATGCAAAACTCTATCTGTGTTTCCGGCAAGACCCCCTTAACCCCAAGATCGGGTACCTGGGCAGCAGCAATCTGACTTTGGCCGGACTTTCAAAGCAGGGTGAACTCAATGTAGATGTCCTGGACCACGACGCCTGTGACAAGCTTGCCAAGTGGTTCAATGAACGTTGGGACGACAGGTTCTGCGTTGACATTTCCAAGGAACTCGTTGAGATCATCAACACCAGTTGGGCGCGCCCCGAGCCGATACCCCCGTATCATATATACGTGAAGATGGCTTATCACCTTTCCCAGGAAGCACGATCCGGGTTGACGGAATTCCGCATTCCCGGCGATTTCGGCAACATGCTCTTTGAATTCCAAAAGGCGGCGGTGAAGATCGCCGCTCACCACTTGAACAACCGCGGGGGTGTCGTCATCGGAGACGTTGTGGGTCTCGGCAAGACTTTGATGGCAACCGCGCTTGCCCGTATCTTCGAGGATGATCACGGCGTTGAAACACTCATTATCTGTCCGAAGAATCTGACACGCATGTGGGAGGATTACCGTCAGCAATATCGCCTCCGGGCCAGGGTGCTTTCCATCACCCAGGCGCAAAGGGACCTTCCAGACTTGAGACGCTTTCGTCTGGTACTGATCGATGAAAGCCATAACCTGCGAAACAGGGAAGGTAGCCGCTATCGTGCCATCGCTGAGTACATCGCCGCCAACGACTGTCGCGTGATTTTGCTTTCGGCCACACCATACAACAAGACCTATCTGGATCTGTCCAACCAGCTCCGCTTATTCATTGACGAAAAGAAGGACATCGGCATTCGACCTGAGAAGTTGATCCGGGAGCTGGGCGAGATGGAATTTATCAAGCGCCACCAATGCCCCACTCGATCACTGGCAGCCTTTGAGAAGAGCGAATACACTGACGACTGGCGGGATCTCATGCGGCTTTATCTTGTCCGCCGCACCCGAAGCTTCATCGAGGATAACTACGCCAAGCTGGACCCGGAGCGCAAACGAAAGTACCTCGAATTCTCGGACGGAACCAGGTCCTATTTCCCCACACGCATTCCCATGACGGTGAAGTTCGCAATCAGCGAGGGGGACCCCAACGATCCATATACCAGCTTGTTTTCCGACGATGTGGTCGATACCGTGAACAGCCTGTCGCTGCCAAGATACGGCTTGGGCAACTATGTGAAGCCGACACCCCACGAACCGCCGACGCCCGACGAAGCCAGGGTGTTGGCTGATTTGTCCCGTGCCGGCACTCGGCTGAAGGGATTTTGCCGCACGAACCTCTTCAAGCGGTTGGAGAGCAGCGGGCAGGCTTTTATTCAATCCGTCGAGCGGCACATCCTCCGCAATTTTATCTGCGTCCATGCAATCGAGAATAAACTGCCCCTTCCCATCGGAACACAAGACATAGGCATGCTTGATACCTGGGCGAATGACCAGGACAGCGACTTGTGGGATCCAGCAGCCGACGGGGACGACAATAACAATATGACGTCAGGTCCTGCCGTTACCGGTCCGCATGTGACAACCGAAAAGGAATTTCGGGAGCGAGCATCCGATTTATACGACACCTATGCGAAACAATTCCGCCGAAGGTTCAAGTGGCTCAAGTCTGACCTCTTCAATGATGATCTGGCCAAGGACCTGCGCAGGGACATCAAGTCACTTATGAACATTCTGAAAAAGGCAGGCGGTTGGGACCCGAAACGCGACACGAAGCTGCGGGAACTGCTCACTCTCCTCACCAAAAAACACGCCAAGGACAAAATCCTTGTATTTTCACAGTTTGCCGACACGGTGGATTATCTTGCCGGCCAACTCAAGGCAGCCGGACTGCAGGCTCTCGAAGGCGTAACCGGAGATACCGAAGATCCTACGGGGATGGCTTACCGTTTCAGCCCCGTGAGCAACAACAAACGGATCGACCCGGAAGATGAGCTGCGCGTGGTTCTTGCCACGGACGTGCTCAGCGAAGGCCAGAACCTTCAGGATTGTTCGATCGTCGTCAACTACGACTTGCCCTGGGCCATCATTCGGCTGATCCAGCGCGCCGGACGTGTGGACCGTATCGGGCAGAAGTCGGATACGATACTGTGCTACTCGTTTTTACCTGCCGATGGTGTGGAGAGGATCATCCGCCTGCGTGCACGGGTACGCCAGCGCCTGCGGGAGAACGCCGAGGTCGTTGGCACTGACGAGACATTCTTTGAAGATCAGGACAATGCCCAGGTTGTGCGTGATCTGTTCACCGAGAAAGCGGGCATCCTCGACGGCGACGAAGACACCGAGGTTGACCTGGCTTCTTATGCATATCAGATATGGAAGAACGCCATTGATCGAAATCCTGAACTGGAGAAGATCATTCCATCCATGCCGAACGTGGTTTACTCGACGCGGCCGCATAAGCCGGCGGCCAGTCAACCGGAAGGAGCGCTGCTATACCTTCGAACCGCCGATGGCAATGATGCCCTAGCCTGGATCGACAAGAAGGGAAACAGCGTAACCGAATCACAGTTTACAATTTTGAAAGCCGCTGAGTGTCACCCCGAGACCCCGGCGTTGCCTCGCCACAACGATCACCATGAGATGGTCGCCAAAGGGGTGAAATTGATAGTGGATACCGAGAGATCCGTTGGCGGCCAACTCGGCCGCCCGTCCGGCGCACGGTTCCGGACGTACGAGCGTCTAAAAGCATACGCCGAAGAAATCAAAGGCACCCTTTTCGATACACCTGAACTGCGCAAGGCCATTGAGGAAATATACAGATATCCGCTGCTACAGTCCGCAACCGACACACTGAACCGGCAGCTCAAAAGCGGGATCAGCAACCAAACATTGGCCGAGCTGGTGCTGTCGCTTCACGCCGATGCCCGCCTTTGCCGCGTTGCTGAGAATGTTGAATCGACCGAACCGCAGGTGATTTGTTCCCTTGGCTTAAAGAGTGAGGATGTAAAGGGGTAGAAGCATGAAGATTAAAGTCGCCGAAGTCCGCCAGTGCCTCAAATCATTCGATTTCAGTACGCTCTTTCGCGAGCATCTCGGTTGGGATAACTGCCAGATCAAGGTGGATATCCCGGTGGAAAACCGAAACATCCCCCTGTGCGCTCTCGCGCAGAAACGGGGGTTCGTCGCATTCGTTTGCGATGGGCCAATTCCTGACCGTGCCACTCGTCTGAAGATCGATCACCAGACGACCAAATCCGTGCGCGAGCATTTTGTCATTTACGCTGACAAAGCAAAGGGCCAGCAGGTCTGGCAGTGGGTCCGCCGCGAGCAGGGCAAACCCCTGGCCAGTCGCGACCATCGGTTTGACATACACCAGTCCGGCGATCCCCTGATCCAGCGACTCGACCAGATAGCGGTCAGCCTTGACGAGGAAGAAGAAATAACCGTTGTGGATGTAGCCGGACGGGCGCGCGCCGCCTTTGATGTCGATAAAATCACCAAGAAATTTTACGAGCGCTTTAAAACGGAACATGCTGCTTTCCTCAAGCAAATCGATGGATTTCCCAAACCTTTAAAAGTTGGCGGCAAAGAAGAACCTCATCCGGATTTGCAGTGGTACACGTCGCTGACGCTCAACCGGCTGATGTTCGTTTACTTCATCCAGAAAAAGGGCTTTCTTGACGGCGATACCGAATATTTACGTAATCGCCTGCAAATGGTGCGGCAGGCAAGAGGAAAAGACAAATTTTTATCCTTCTACCGTTATTTTCTTTTAAAACTATTCCACGATGGTTTGGGTAAAACGCCTAATGAGCGCAATCTTGATTCCGAAATGGAAAAGTTGCTCGGCATAGTGCCTTTTCTCAATGGCGGATTTTTTGAAGTCCATGAACTTGAAAACCGCTACCCTGAAATTGACATTCCCGATCAGGCCTTTGAAAAGCTCTTTGATTTCTTTGACCAGTACCGCTGGCACCTGGACGAACGCCCCCTGCGCGCCGACAATGAAATCAATCCCGATGTCGTGGGCTATATCTTCGAGAAATATATCAACCAGAAGCAGATGGGCGCCTACTATACCAAGGAAGACATTACCGAATATATCAGCAAGAATACGGTCATTCCGTTTCTTTTCGACGCCGCCCAAAAACAGTGCGCCATTGCTTTTAAGCCTGACAGTGCCCTGTGGCGGCTTTTACGCGACAATCCTGATAGGTACATTTATCCGGCTGTCCGTCACGGTGTGATAAGCGATGATGGCGCGATTGTGCCGGAATCGGAATTGCCTGACTTTGTTCAAAAGGGCATGCATGGCCCCAATGAGCGAATGCATGACAATCGCTACAATCTTCAGCAGGCACAGGTTGGGGATACGCTGCGCCTGGTTACGGAAACCTGGCGTGAATACGTTTGTCGCCGCAACCGCTGTCTGGAAATACGCAAAAAACTGCAACGGGGTGAAGTCCATCAGATAAACGACTTGATCACACTGAATCTGGACATCTGGCAGTATGCCCGCGATGCCATCGTCAATGCCGAAGGACCGGAACTGCTGCGCGCTTTCTGGCAGGCCATCATGAGGGTGACAGTGCTTGATCCCACCTGCGGCTCTGGCGCGTTTCTTTTTGCCGCCCTGTGTATTTTGGAAACGCTTTACAGCGATTGCCTTGAACGTATGGCGAGGTTTATCGAAGACCTTGCCGACAAACCCCATCACCCTGAACAATACGCGGATTTTAAAAAAGTTCTGACGCAAATTGCCAAACATCCCAATGAACGCTACTTTGTTTTAAAGTCTATCATCATTAATAACCTCTTCGGCGTGGACATCATGAAAGAAGCGGTGGAAATCTGCAAACTGCGCCTCTTCCTGAAACTGGTCGCCCAGGTGGAAAAGGTTGAGCAGATTGAGCCGCTGCCCGACATGGATTTCAACATTCGTGCCGGCAATACGCTGGTCGGCTATGCGACGGCGGAACAGGTGCATAAGGCTTTCACGGAAGAGCGCCACTCCGACAGGCAGGTGCAGGGCAAGCTGCTGATGGGCGAGGAGGAAGACAGTTACATGCAGTTCGAAGAAAGTGCCGTGCTGGTTGATAAAACCTTCCGCCAGTTTCGCGCCCAGCAAACAACGCATGGCGGAAAGGTTACGCACAAAGACAAACTGGATTTACGCAATCGTCTGGCAGAACTCGGCGCCCAACTGGACCTAATCCTCGCCGGTGAATATGGCATTACGCCCACAAGCTGCGGTTCAAAAGCATCTTATGAACAGGCATTCATCAAATGGAAGGACAGCCATCAACCTTTTCACTGGTTTGTCGAATTTTACGGCATTATGAACACCGGCGGGTTTGATGTGATTATTGGGAATCCACCTTATTTAGAAGTCACAAAGCTGAAGAACTCCTATAAAATTCATCAATTCGAAACCATCAAGACAGGCAATCTGTATGCCCTATGTTCGGAACGGAGCATTAATCTTTTACTTGAACATGGCTATATTTCCTTGATCGTTCCCCTCTCGATGTTTTCTACACCAAACATGGTTCCAATTCAGCAATTCGCAAAGCTAAAATCTGATGAAATATGGGTATCGTATTACTCCAACCGACCCGATCAATTGTTTGAAGGAGCACAGAATTTTCTGTCAATCTTCATTTTACGAAAAAGTGTTAATGATCAAGTTTCAGCCCCTTGTCTTCACACGACCAAACTTTATCGGTGGGCGTCTGAGGAACGAATTCAGCTTTTCCACCTTCACTCATTTTCAACGATTGATTCAGGGGTCAATCTGCCTGATTACGCTTATCCCAAAATCAGTGACCACCTGGAAATTAGCATTGCCCGAAAAATATTCAGTTCGGGTATAAAACTCTCGGATTTGTGTAGTGATAATGGAGTTAGTCACTCATGGTTTGTTTATTGTTATGGAGGTATCTATTGGACTAAGGCACGTAACTTCGATTCGCCGGTTTTGAGGAATGGGAAAAAAGCTAAATCAACAGCAGATCGTCCAGCATACACTGTCTCCGAACTTAATCCACTATCGGCAGTAGGCCTGTTGAACAGCAGTCTTCACTTCTGGTTTTGGGTTAATTTTTCCGATTGCAGAAACAAAACTTATTCTGTGATGCTCAATATCCCGGTAGCACGAGGCCGGTTAATTGCAGCAGCCGACTTATCGGAGCTTGGTCGCTTATTGATGGGAGACTATCGCGCGAATGCTGAACGGCGAGTCCGTGATGGAAAAGGTGGGCAAACAGAATTTGATGAGTTCTACCCAAAGAAATCAAAGCCTATCATTGACAGGATCGATAAAGTCCTTGCCCAACATTACGGATTTACTGATGAGGAATTAGATTTTATTATCAACTACGACATCAAATACCGCATGGGAAGCGCCGGCGATGAAAACGGGGATGATGAATAGGCTGCATGGCGGAATTGCAAACAACGGCGTGTTCGGAGAGCCCGTCCTACATCTCTAAGAACCGTCAGGCACGAAGATCGGGCCAGAACCAGTTATTATGTGACGCGGTAACCGGTTGTCGATTCAGTTGTCGATTATAAGGTGGATTTGCGGGATTTTAAAATGACAATGAATAAAACAAATAATTACAAGCCATTATTGATGTGATATACAGTAATTAAAGGCCAACTTATTGAGGAGCGCATCATGAAGATAAAAGGGAAAAAAAATGGCAAAAGCCGCGCAGCGGAATCAGTCAGGGAGGATGTTGCTCCTTATATGATGCCGCTTCAAAAAATCGATACGTTGTTACCCTATACAAGCTTCAGGATACAACGTTTTCGGTGCTTGAAAGAAATCACCCTTGAACCGCTGGAACAAGTCAATCTGATTACAGGCAAGAATGATGTAGGGAAAACCACCTTATTGGAGGCATTGTTTCTTCACATTGGTGAAATCAATCCGGAACTGGCGTTACGGATTGGTAATTGGCGAGGATTAAGCTTGGAAATGTTTTCTTCCTGGCGCTCGTTATTTTGGCAATTTGAAGATGACAAACCCATTGTGCTTGTCGCCACGACTATAAAAGACATCAAACGCACGCTAACCATTACAGTAAAAGCAGCCGAGGCGACAGTTATTGAGGAATTGTCGCCAAAAGAAGGAGCGGATTTTATCAGGAGTTCAGGAATCGAAATTAGCTTTGACTATGCCGCAGAAAAAGGGAAAAGTGCGAAAGTTGTTGCTGTGCCCTACCAGGTCGGTCAGGGAGACCTTCTCAGATTTGAATTGCGTATGAAAACGCCCGCGCGACGTCCTGCCTCATTGCGGGGTATATTTTTACATTCCCGCGGTATTCCAAACGCCGTGGAAGAAAATCGACGCTTCAGTCAATTGATCATGAAGAAAAGGGATCACCTGCTGCTGGAAGCTCTGCAAGTGATCGAACCGCGCCTCGAAAAAATCGAGATTCTTTCCCCTCAGGGTAAGCCCATGATGTGGGGTAATTTGAAAGGCAACCACGAACCGGTTCCTCTTGCCCTGTTTGGCGATGGAACTCGTCGGCTTGCCTCACTGATCCTGGCTATCGGGGAGGCTCAAGGCGGCGTGGTGCTGGTGGATGAAATTGAAAATGGCGTCCATCATTCCGTCTTGAAGGATATGTGGCGAGTTGTTGCCGAGACGGCAAGCCTTTTCAATGCCCAGATATTTGCTACCACCCACAGTCACGAATGTCTTGTTGCCGCGCATGAGGTATATATGGAAAGAGAATATTACCGTTTCAGGCTTCATCGACTGGATAGAAATAACGGCGAAATCCGAGCCGTCACCTATGACAAAAACAGTCTGGAAGCCGCTTTGTCCATGCCTCTTGAGGTGCGGGGATGAAGAAGATTGAATGTCTCTCATGCGGAACAGAAATTAGGAATGTCCCGATAAAATTGCAGAAAAAGAAACTGCTTCTTGTAGAAGGAAGAGATGAAGAAGAATTTTTCAACGGTTTATTGAAACTGATGGAGATTAACGAAATTCAAGTGATACCTGTCGGTGGCAAATATAAATTCTCCAATAATATTAAGGCATTGATTAATGATGCCGACTTTTACGACATCGTTTCCCTGGGCATCGCGCGGGATGCCGATGACGACCCTAAAGCAGCGCTGCAAAGCATTGGCGACGCCCTGAAGCAAGTAAACCTCCCTGCTCCCCAGAAAGTTATGTCGAAAGTAAAACGTAACGGTTCCCCTGATGTCATTGTCATGATTCTCCCAGGGGCAAACAAAAGGGGCGCGCTTGAGGATCTTTGCCTTGCCTCTGTTAATAACCACAGCGCAAGTATATGTGTTGAAAGGTATTTGACCTGTCTCAAAGAGCAAAATATTGCCGGTCCAAAGCAAAAATGGTTGAATAAAGCGCGTGTGCGGGTCTTTCTCAGCGCTCAAGAAGAGCCAACCTTATCTCTCGGTATTGCCGCCCAAAGAGGATATTGGCCGCTTGATCACAGCGTTTTTGACGAAGTCAAGATGTTCCTGAAATCAGTATAACGGCGAAATATGTATATTGCGTGGCCATAGGTAAATATCTATAACATAAAAAATAATTCGTTTTGAGACCTATGACATTAAGCTTGCAAACCATCCGCCGCACAGACAGTGCGTACCCGAAAATTCTGCAAACCCGTCTTGGCGCTGCTGCGCCTGCCGCGCTTTTTGCGCTGGGCGAAACGGTGCTTATGCAAAACCGGATGCTGGGCCTCGTCTGCTCGATACAGTGCCCCGGCAGCATTGTGCTCAAAACCTTCGATACTATCCGCGCCCTGAAGGATGCCGGTATTACCGTTGCGGGTGGTTTTCTTTCGCCAATGGAACAGGATTGCCTGGATATTTTATTGCGCGGCAAACAACCGATCATTCTCTGCCCGGCCAGAAGGCTTAAAGGCATGCGCCTTGGCTCAAAGGTTAGACAGGCGATTGATGAAGAGCGATTGCTTGTCCTTTCCATGTTTAATGACAGTATCCAACATACTACAGCCGCGCAAGCCGTCCAGCGTAACAATCTGGTTGCCGCGCTTGCCGATGCGCTTTTTGTTCCCTACGCCGCCCCCAATGGCAAGACATGGACAACCGTCCATGCTGCTTTTAAAAGAAATCAACCGGTTTATACCTTCGACATGGAAGACAATGCAGCCCTTATTGGTTGCGGTGCTATCCCCTTCGAAATTAAATTGGTAATTCAAGGTAATTCAGGGACATAATACTTAATTCATTTTTTGATTCTTCTTGAAGCCGGGTTTTTCCGCTTTATGGCACAGCCGAGGAATTGGAAAAATGCCGCAGGATATTCTCTGACTGACTTACGATTAGACGAAGCTAAACTTACAATCAACCGGACGGTAAAACAGAAAACACAGTCTGTCTCCCGCAGGTCCAGATCAGGGTGACAACGATGACTGTTTACGAGACTGGCAATAATTCACGGCCGTCCAATAAAAGTTTTAGGCATACATATAACACTATGAACTGGTTTAATAATTCTCCCGACTTTGACAGCAAACGTGGATTTCAGTGAGAAAACATTAATAATATCAACGAAAGTGTTCTGATGTTTTCAGAAGTGTAGTGAACAAAGTAACATTCTGTTCAATAATATGTTGCATTTATC
>Ga0208197_1001131_pt1 | contig 28478 bp, 27 predicted proteins | sample AD_JPNNA4_MetaG_FD_184444 | JGI IMG/M metagenome (GOLD analysis project Ga0208197, IMG submission 184444) | Active sludge microbial communities of municipal wastewater-treating anaerobic digesters from Japan - AD_JPNNA4_MetaG (SPAdes) (version 2) | ecosystem: Engineered > Bioreactor > Anaerobic...
ACAAAAGGTTAAAGCTGATGCACGAGAAAAATTAGGTGAAGATATCACTAATGTAGTAATTACATGTCCAGCTAATTTTGATGATTCACAAAGAAAAGCCACGATGGCTGCGGGAGAAATTGCAGGCTTTAAAGTGCTTCGCGTTATCAATGAACCAACAGCAGCAGCCCTAGCTTATGGTTTTGGCAGAAAGGAATCTCAAAAGATATTAGTTTATGATTTTGGAGGTGGTACTTTTGATGTAACAATTTTGGAAGTTTCTCCAGATGTCGTAGAAGTATTAGCTACGGGCGGAGAAGCTCACTTGGGAGGCAATGATTTTGACCAAAGAATTATTGATTGGCTTTTAAGTGAGTTTAAAAAAGACCAAGGCATTGATTTATCAAAAGATAGTTTAGCTTTACAGAGATTGAAAGAGGCAGCAGAGAAAGCTAAAACCGAATTAAGCAGCGCCCTAGAAACTAATATTAATTTACCTTTTATTACATCAGATGCAAATGGGCCAAAACATTTAGAGTATAAAATTACTCGCGCTCAATTTGAGGGAATGGTAAAAGACTTAGTGGAAAAATCAATTGAAAGAGTAAGACAAACATTGGGCGAGATAAAATTAGACAAAAGCGAGATTAATGAAGTGGTTTTAGTGGGAGGAACAACCCTAATACCTTTAGTAAGGCAAATGGTAAAAGATTTTTTTGGAAAAGAACCGAATAAATCTATTAACCCAGAAGAAGTTGTGGCTTTGGGGGCAGCTATCCAAGCTGAAATTTTGACTGCCAAAGAAGAGGGTCGTACCCCCGAAGGAGATATAAAGAGTGTCTTATTATTAGATGTTTTACCATTATCTTTGGGGATTGAAACTTATGGTGGAGTAAATACGATAATGATACCTAAAAATACAACTGTTCCTACAAGCAAGTCGCAAATATTTTCTACAGCAGCAGATAATCAAACCTCAGTAGAGATTAATGTTTTGCAAGGAGAAAGGCCAATGGCTAACGACAATCGTTCTTTAGGAAAATTTATTTTAGAAGGCATTGCGCCTGCTCCTCGAGGGTTGCCCCAAATAGAAGTTAAATTTGATATTGATGCAAATGGTATTTTGACGGTTACGGCTACTGATAAAGCTACGGGCAAAACACAATCTGTTAAGTTGCAGGGAAGTATTGGTTTATCAAAAGAAGAAATTGAGAAAATGAAAAAGGAAGCAGAACTGCATGCTGTTGAAGACCAAAAGAAAAAAGAATTAATTGAGGTTCGTAATCTTGCCGATAATCTTATTTATCTTTCTGAGAAGTCATTGAAAGACGCAGAAGGAAAAATAACGCCAGAACTTAAAACCGAAATAGAAACCAAACTTAATGAATTGAAAAAAATTAAAGATGGTGATAATATTAATGATATAAAAGCAAAAAGCGAAGAACTTTCGCAAGCAATTCAGAAAATTGGAGAACAGGTCTATAAACAACCTGCTGGCGAACAGCCTAATCAACAAAACAATCAACAACCTACAGATTCAAAAGAGCCGCCCGAAGCTGAAACCGAAGAAGATAAAGGCAATAAATAAAGTTAAGGAACGGCAAAATCAAAAAATGATTTTGCCATTCTTATTTTCAAATGTCAAAAGATTACTATAAAATATTAGGGATTTCTAAAGATTCTACCCAAGACGAAATAAAAAAAGCTTATTATAAATTAGCTCGGCAATATCATCCTGACAAAGAGGGAGGAGACGAAGAAAAATTTAAAGAGATTAACGAAGCTTATCAAGTTTTGGGAGACAAAGAAAAACGGACCCAATATGACCGATTGGGAAGTAATTTTGATTTTAATAATTCTGGACAAGGGGCTAGTGGATTTGGCGGTTTTGGTGGATTTGGCAATCGAGGAGCAAATGTGAATTGGGAAGATTTTATGGGCAATTTTGGAGATTTAGAAGATATTTTTGAAATGTTTGGAGGTGGTTTTGGCGGGGGATTTAATGCAAATAGAGCTAAAGATGCTGACTTAAAAAGGGGAAGCGATATAGAGGTTCAATTAGAATTGCCGCTAGAATCTATTTTACAAGACCAAGAAAAAGAAATTTCAATTTTAAAATATGTTCGTTGTCCGCGTTGTGATGGGAATGGAGCTGAGCCAAATACAAAAATAAAAGAATGTTTTACTTGTCGAGGGACTGGCCGGGTGCAGCAAATGCATAAAACAATTTTAGGAACCTTTACGCAATTTGCAGTTTGTCCAGAATGTAAAGGGGAGGGCTCTAAACCAGAAACGCCTTGCAATGTTTGTCATGGTGAAGGAAGAATTAAAAAAGAAGATAATTTAGTAATTAAAATTCCTGCTGGTGTTGACAATGACCAAGTAATTAAGGTAAAAAGAAAGGGTGATGCCGGGAGACGAGGAGGAGAGTCAGGTGATTTATATATTCGTATTTTTATTAAACCTCATTCTTTATTTGAGAGAAAGGGTGATGATGTTTATTTAACGCAAAAAATTCCTTTCACAACTGCAACACTAGGAGATAAAATAAAAATTCCCACATTAGAAGGAGATAGTTTAATTTTAAAAGTTCCGGCTGGGACGCAGTCCGGCACTGTTTTAAAAATTTCTAAACGAGGTATTCCTCATTTTTCAGGATTAGGCCGAGGAAATCTATATGTTAGATTAAATGTGGATATTCCTCAAAAATTAAACAAAAGACAAAAAGAATTATTAGAAGATTTAAAAAAAGAAGGCCTATAATTAAATTTTCAATTAGCGGAGTTATGATTTTGACATAACTTATCGCTTTTGCCCCAATAGCTCAGTTGGTAGAGCAACAACCTTTTAAGTTGAAGGTCACAGGTTCGAGTCCTGTTTGGGGCACATTATATTGTTTAATCTTTTTTAAATATAGGACTTGAAGGCGTAAGGCGCCGACTGGACGGGCTTGTCCGGTCTTGATGATTTTTGTTTTTAACGCAATTAAAGCCGAATTAAACCATCATTTAAAAACCAATTGCGCGTTTACATGCCAAACTGAACGCTCGGGCGGTTAAATCTGACGATTGGCTTTACGGTGTTGTTGGTATTGACAATTCTTCAGTGCCAAATATTGCTGTGACTAGTAATATCTTCAATTTTCGGAATTGTGCTAATCGTTTTTGACTTAACGATTTATCTATGTGAAAAATTTGCTCATCAAAAAATGAAAAACTTGATGAGTTTTATTGTTTTACTGATTGTCTCATGGTATAATCAAAAACAAAAGAATAGTATTGCCATAAATAATAAACCTGCTTTAAGAGTTGAGATTGATTTGTTAGAGTAGGAAGAAAGTTTCAAATTCAAATTAAAAATATAATAATAAAATAATTAAAAATAAAAATTTATGCGACTAACTAACAAAATTGCAATTATTACTGGGGCTGGTTCTGGTATTGGTCGAAGTATTGCTTTAGCATTTGTAAGAGAAGGAGCTAAAGTAGTAGTAGCAGATTGGTCTGAGGCCGGGGGGACAGAAACAGTAGAATTAATAAAACAGGAAAATGGAGAAGCTTTATTTGTTAAAACCGATGTAAGTAAAACCGTTGATGTTGACAATATGGCTAAAATTTGTTTAGACAAATTTGGTAGAATAGACATTTTAGTTAATAATGCTGGTATATTTAGGACTTATAATTTTCACGAAACCCCCGAAGAAGACTGGGATAAAATAATTAATATTAACTTAAAGGGTATATTTTTATGTAGCAAGAGAGTAATTCCAGAAATGCTTAAACAAGGACGAGGTAAAATAATAAATATGGCCTCTATTGCTGGATTAGTTGGTTTTGAACAGAGCGGCGCTTATTGCGCTTCTAAAGGTGGAATAATTGCCATGACTAAAGAAATGGCCTTAGAATACGCTTGTCAAAAAATTAATGTTAATTGTGTAGCGCCCGGTGTTATTCAAACTGCAATGACTAAAGATATGTTAATAGATTCAAGCGCGCGCCAAGCTATGGAAAAATCTACTTTGTATCCTCGTTTAGGTGTGCCAGAGGATATTGCTCAAGCAGTTGTTTATTTATCCTCTGAAGAATCAGATTTTGTGAATGGTCATACTCTTGTGGTTGATGGTGGGTGGACAGTTAAATAAAAGTTTAAATAAATTTATTAATTAATGTTTAGGGACAAATCCCTAAATATTGATTTTAAAATATTAATAAGCGAGATTAGTACAGGGGTAGTACATCTGCTTCCCAAGCAGAAGGCGCCGGTTCGATTCCGGTATCTCGCTCTTATTTATTTTTATATTAATAAATATGAATTTTTGTATACTTACCTATGGTTGTAAATTAAATCAAGCTGATTCAATAATTATAAAAACTTTACTTTTAGAATCTGGCTTTAAAGAGTCTCCCTTGGAGGAGGCTAATTTTGTAATTATTAATACTTGTGGAGTAGTAGAAAAAACGGAACGAAAAATATTGAAGCAGGCTATTCAGTTAAAAAAACAAAATAAAAAAGTTATTTTAACAGGCTGTCTAATCAGTATATATGGTTTTAATCAGGGAGTTGATTTTTTGAAAAATTTTAATAAAGTGGCTGATGCTTTTTTGGGAGTAAGAGATATTAATTTAATTGTTCAAGCGGTTGAACATATTATGAGTAGCCAATTATTTATAGCCATAAATGGAAAAAATTTTAATAAAGCCAAAATAAAAAAAATAGAAGATTGGACACCCCAAAGCACTTCTGCAATTGTAGCCATTAGCGAGGGTTGTTTGGGGAGTTGCAGTTATTGCGCCACAAAATTAGCAAGAGGAAAGCTTTGTTCATATAATTTGCCAGATATTGTAAAAGAGATAAAATCAAAATTAAATAAAGGGCATAAAGAAATTCAATTAACAAGTCAAGATTTGGCAATTTTTGGACTAGATGAAAAAAATCATCAACAAAGATTGCCCGAATTAATGAATTTGATTAGCAAATTAAAAGGTGATTTTTTGGTCAAATTAGGAATGATGAATCCAAATCATTCTAAAAATATTTTTAAAGATTTATTAAAAGAGTTAAGCTCAGAAAAATTTTACAAGTTTTTACATATTCCCTTACAATCTGGAAGCGATAATGTTTTGAGAGCAATGCGGCGAGGATATCAAACTAAAGATTTCATTGAATTGGCTGAGCAATTTAAGAATAAATTCCCAAATGGTGTTTTAGCGACAGATATAATTGTTGGACATCCGGCAGAAACAGAAAAAGATTTTCAAAAAACCATATCTTTAATTAAAAAAATAAAGCCAGATATTTTACATATTTTTAAGTTTTCTAAAAGAAAAGGGGCGTCTGATTATGAGTTAAAAGATATGCCCGATAGGATAAAAAAACAACGTTCTCGTTTTTTAAATAATATTTTTCAAGATTATAATCTTAAAAAAAATAAGAAATTTTTAAGAACAGAACATGTAGTTTTAACTGTGAGAAAAGATAAAGATGGATATTTGGGGCGTACTATGGATGGACGGGCTGTAGTTTTTAAAAATGGTCAAATGGGCGAATTTAAGAAAGTAAAAATTAAGGATTGCCGTTGGAATTATTTAATTGGAGAATAAATTGGAAAATATTTTGAATTTATGGTATTTTAATATATAATATAAATATGAAGATTTTAACGAGAAATACAATCTGTATTTTTTTAATGGCGCTTGCTTTTTGGGGAGGGTTTCTTTTAAGCAATTATTTAAACGAAAAAGAATCTTTAACCATACAAACTGCTTTTGATGGTATGGATTTAGGATTAATGAAAAATGTTTTAGACGCTACAGTGAAAAATTATGTTGACCCTCAGAAAATAGATAAGAAAAAATTAACTTACGGGGCAATTAGTGGCATGGTAAAGTCAATCGGTGATCCCTATACAGTTTTTTTTAATCCCGAAGAAGCAAAAGAATTTAGAGAAGATGTTTCCGGCAAATTTAGCGGTATTGGTGTACAGGTTGGTGAAAAAGATGGAAAAATTAAAGTTGTTGCTCCTATAAAAGGCACACCAGCCGAACGAGCAGGAATTTTAGCCGGAGATATTATATATGAAGTAGATAACAAGCCGATTGCTGATTTAACTATTGACCAAGTTGTAAGCTTAATAAAAGGACCCAAGGGAACTAAAGTAGTAATTAGCATATTAAGGGGCAAAAGCAATGAAATTAAAACATTTAATATTATCAGAGATGAAATTGTATTGCCTTCAGTAGATTTAACCATTAAGCAAACATCTCAAAATAAAAAAATTGCAATTTTAACAATTTATCATTTTTCAGACACAGTAGTGCAAGATTTTCAAAAAATTGCTAATGAAGCTTTAACTCAAAATATTGATGGTATAATTTTGGACTTAAGAAATAATCCGGGCGGCTTATTGGATCAGACTATTCAGGTAGCAGGCTGGTTTTTGCCAGAAAATGATGTAGTGTTAATAGAAAAAGACCGCCATGATCAAAAAGCTGTCCATTTTGCCAAAGGCCCTGCTTTATTAGCCAATATTCCCACCGTAGTTTTAGTAAACGAAGGAACTGCTTCAGCGGCTGAAATTTTAGCAGGTGCCTTGAGAGATAATCGTCAAATTGATATAATTGGAACAAAGACCTTTGGAAAAGGATTAGTGCAAAAAGTAATGGATTTAGATGATGGTTCGGCTTTAAAGGTTACAGTAACCAAATGGTATACTCCGAAAGAAGAAATAATTCAAGGTATAGGCATTAAACCAAGCATTGAGGTGCTATTGACGGAAGAAGATCATGAAAACAATAACGATACTCAACTTAAAGAAGCCTTAAAACAAATAAATAAAATTATTATAAAATGAAAGTAATCTTATTAAAAAATGTACAAAATTTAGGAGTTCGCAATGAGATTAAAGAAGTGCCGGCTGGTTACGCCAATAATTTTTTAATTCCTAAAAAATTAGCTATTGCTGCGACCAAAGAAACAATAGCTCAATTAGAAAATCAATTAAAAATAGAGGAAATGAAAGCAGAAGAAAGCTTAAAAGAAGTTGAATCCTTAGTGGCTAAATTAGATGGCCACGAGATTATAATTCCGGTAAAAGTTGGGAAAGAAGGGCAGGTATATGAACCAGTTACAAAACAAAAAATTGCTGATTACTTAAAAAAAGAAGGGTTTGAGATAGGGAAAAATCAAGTTGTTTTAGAGAATTCAATTAAAGAATTGGGAGAATTTAATGTAAAAATATCTTTTGAGCACAATTTAGAAGCAGAAATTAGATTAATTATTGTTGAGAAAGAAGAAGAAATTTAAATAATTATAAATTTTTATTAATAAAATTTATGCCTTATTATATTTTTGTAGCCGGAGGAGTGATGTCGAGCGTAGGCAAGGGGGCGGCGACAGCTTCAATTGGAAAAATTCTTCAGAATATGGGTTTTAAAGTCACAGCTTTAAAAATTGATCCATATATAAATATTGATGCAGGAACAATGAATCCAATTGAACATGGTGAAGTTTTTGTAACTAATGATGGAACAGAATGCGATCAAGATGTGGGTAATTATGAAAGGTTTTTAGGCATAGATTTATCTACGGAAAATTATTTAACTACCGGTCGAGTTTACCAAACTGTTATTGCTAAAGAAAGAAATCTTGATTTTAATGGAAAGTGTGTGGAAGTAGTGCCAGATATTCCAAATGAAGTAATCTATCGCATTAAAAAAGTCGCCGCCAACACCCAAGCCGATTTTGTATTGATAGAAATAGGGGGGACAGTAGGTGAATATCAAAACCTTTTATTTTTAGAAGCAGCAAGAATGTTAAAATTGCAAAATCCCAAAAATGTTTTATTTTTTTTAGTATCTTATTTGCCAACTTTAAAAATTATTGGCGAGATGAAGACTAAACCTACTCAAACAGCTTGCCGTTTATTAAACGAAGCCGGAATTCAACCTGATTTTATTTTGGGACGAGCTTCTGTCTCATTAGACGCCCCTCGTAAACGAAAAATATCTATTTTTTGCAACCTTGACCCAAAAGATGTTATTTCAGCTCCTGATGTAGAATCTATTTATGCTATTCCTATTGATTTTGAAAAAGAAGGATTGGGCGAGCGAATATTAAAAAAACTTAACCTTAAGAAAAAGAAAAAATTTAATAATAATGCTAAAGAATGGGAAAAATTAGTAGATACAATTTATAGTAAAAAACCGCCGGTAAAAATAGGCATTGTGGGAAAATATTTTGAAACTGGTGAATTTTCTTTAATGGATTCATATATTTCGGTTATTGAGGCAGTTAAACATGCTTGTTGGGCAAATAATAAAGAGCCAGAGATACAATGGCTTTCTGCCCAGAAATTTGAAAATAATTCTAAAGAATTGCAAAAGTTGAAAGATTTTGATGGGGTAATAGTGCCGGGCGGATTTGGAACACGAGGCATAGAAGGAAAGATTAAAGTAATAGAGTATTTACGAAAAAATAAAATTCCATTTTTAGGGCTTTGTTTGGGTATGCAATTAGCAACGATTGAGTTTGCGCGCCATGTTTGCGGTATTAAAGACGCGACTTCAACCGAATTTGATTCTAAAGCAAAAAATCCAGTTATTGATATTATGAAGGAACAGGTTGAATTATTAAAAGATAAGAAATATGGAGGGACAATGCGTTTGGGGGCTTGGAATTGTGTTGTTGCTCTTGGGACTATCAGTGGCCGCGCTTATAAGCAAAAAAATATTTCTGAAAGACATCGCCATCGCTATGAATTTAATAATGATTATCGTGATACATTAGAAAAAAATGGGCTTATAATCTCCGGCATTAATCCAGAAAAGAATTTAGTAGAAATAATAGAATTAAAGAATCATCCGTTTTTTGTGGGAACACAATTTCATCCTGAATTTAAGTCAAGACCCCTAACCCCACATCCATTATTTAAAGAATTTATTAGAGTTGCAGCGCAAAATAGAAAATCAAAAAAATAAAAAACAGGATTTTTAACCCGTTTTTTTATTTTTCTTTAACATTGACATTAACTACCTTTACTAATTTAGATGACCCATCAAAACGTTTTTTTTGTTTAGTGGAGAAAGAGACAATCCCTTCTTTAACGGCATAAATAGTATCATCTTTTCCTTTGCGAGTGTTTAATCCGGGAATGAATTTACTGCCTCTTTGTCGGATAATAATTGAACCAATTTTAGCCTTTTCTCCGCTATAAAGTTTGACACCCAAATATTTGGGCTGGGAATCACGGCCTAAACGGCTTGTTCCTGCAGCTTTAGTTTTTGACATTTTTTAATTTTACTGGTTTAATATAATAATTATTAATTAAAACCAAGCATTATAATTTATTTATTAAGACAATGTTAACAAAAATAACTAATTTTGTCAAAAAAAATCAAGCCGATATTATTTTAGCTTTAGCAGTTATATTAATTGCCTTATTGTCTTTTGGGTGGGGCTATTTAAGCGCTCGAGCGGATTTTAAACCTAATATTATAATAGAAAAAAATGTCTAATTTACCTAAACACATTGCTTTAATCCCTGACGGCAATAGGCGATGGGCTCGGCAGAAAAATTTACCTGTTTTTATGGGACACCAGAAAGGTGTTTTAGCTTTTGAAAAAATTTTAGAAAAAGCATTAGAATTGCAAATAACATATTTTACTTTTTGGGGAAGCTCAATGGATAATATTATTAAAAGAAGCAAAACTGAAGTTAATTATCTTTTTAAGATTTTTGAACAACAATTTACACGCTTTCTTCAAGATAAACGAGTAAGTCAAAATCAAGTAAAGGTGCAAATTTTTGGCCGATGGAGAGAAATGTTTCCCCAATCAACAGTGAAGCCAATGGAAGATGTAATCTTAAAAACTAAATTATATAATAAATATTATTTAACTTTTTTGATGGCTTATAATGGTACTGATGAAATGATAGAATGTATAAAAAAAATTCAAGAATCTAAAAAAAATGTCACTGAAAAAACTATTAAAGAAAATCTTTGGACAAAAGATTTACCGCCTGTAGATTTAATTATTCGGACCGGAACAGATGGTGATCCCCATTTATCAGCTGGATTTATGATGTGGGATGCTGCTTATTCGCAACTTGAATTTAGCTCAATATATTTTCCAGCCTTTACTCCTAAAGAATTTGAGAAAATAGTTTTAAACTATGTTAACCGCCAAAGACGCAAAGGATCTTAAAAATAATTGATTTTTATTGGCTTTTTCCATCTTAAAAGAGTATAATAATAATTAATAAAATAGTTTTTGTTTTGTCTGTTATAAAGCTAAAAAATATTAATTAAATATAATACTTAAATTTATGAATTTTTTTATATCAATTCTTATTGCTGGATTTGGCGGAGGAGCAGTAAGAGGGCTGGTTGGATTTCTAAAAAAAGAAAGTTCTTATTCTTATAAAAATCCGTCTTTTAATATTCCTTATTTTTTCTTAATGGCATTTATCTCGGCCGTTGTTGGGCTTTTAACCGCTATTGCTGTAAAAGAATCAGCTATTACAATTGAAGGAATATCTTTTATATCTCCAGCCATTGCTTTTATTATTGGGTATGCTGGCGGCGATTTTTTAGAAGGCTTATATAAAGTAATCTTAAAAAGAATTAAATGAATTTAGGATTAAAATATCTTTCGTGGCACTATATTCAAAAGACCAAGCAGATTATTAGTATTATAGGCAACTTTTTAGCGAGCGGAGTTTATTATTTTTCAGCTAAAGATTTAATTTTTTCTTTATTTGCGCCGTGGAAAAAAGAAACAATGCAATTTGAAAGAGGATTTGATCTAGAGAATTTTATAAATGTGGTTATGGGCAATTTAATTGCTATTGCCATTGGTTTTTTAATGAGAGTTTTTCTTTTGATAATGTTTGTGATATTTGAAATTTTAGTTTTGGTTATTGGTCTATCAGCTTTATTAATTTGGATAGCTTTGCCATTTTTAATTATTATTGGAATTATATATGGGTTTAAGTTAATTTTTAATTATGTTTAACTTAAAACAAACTGAAATTTACCAAACTATTCAATCCGAAAATAACTTTCGGGTTTTAGCAGTTATAAAAAATATTTTATTAATCTTATTTATTGTTCTTATATTAATATTTTTATTAACCCTAAATCAAAATTTACCAAGTTCTACTAAAAATTTATTGCTTGGAATTGGTTTAATAATATTTTCTTTATGGGTTTGGCTGCAAATTTTAAATAATTTTTTTGAACACTCACTTAAAAAACCAATTCCTTCTCAATATAAAAATTTAGCCGAAGCTGTTAATGATAAAAATGCTAATTTAGCTGAATGGCTTAATTATAATTCTGCTAAAGCGATTGTTCGTGCTTTTAAGCAAGCAGAAAAATTTAATTTAAGCACGCCAACTTCTACAATTTTACTTTATGAATTATTAGATGAAAAGAATCAAAAGATAATTTTTATATTTGGGAGGACAGGATTATCGTTTTATGATTTTAAGGACCAGCTTGAAGAAAATATAAAAAATAATTTGGATAATGATTCAGATAAATTTGATTCTATTATTTTTGAAGCGGTGCAGTCATCATTAAAAAGAAAAGGAGATAGAATAAAAGAAGGAGATTTGTTAGCTGCTTTGGCTGATATTGAACCATTATTTCAAAAAACATTAATTTCTTTAGAAATGGGGCGTGAAGATATAGAAAATATTTCTTGGTGGATAGAATCCATCAATACTAAAATTAAAAAAGATAGAGAATTTGGCTCTTTTGAAAACCTTATTAAGTATGGTTCAATTGGCAGTGATTTGTCTTATGGTTATACTGTTACTTTAGATAAATTTGCCATTGATTGGTCAAGTAATTTAAGGCAAAGAGGATACGAAGAAGTTATTGGGCACAATGAAGAAGTAGAATTAACCGAAAAAATTTTAACAAGAAAAGGTCCGCGCAATGTTTTATTGGTGGGCGAAGCCGGGGTTGGCCGTAAAAATATTATTCATACTATTATTAGAAAATCAATTCAGGGACAATGTTCATCTGAATTGAATTATAAAAGATTTTTACAATTAGATTTAGTCGCTCTCTCAGCAAGCGTAAATTCTTTGGAAGATACTGAGGCAGTTATTAATCAGTGTTTTAAGGAAGCCCTATCTGCCGGCAATGTTGTTTTAATTCTTAATGACTTTCATGATTTTTTAGGAGCAGAAAGAAAGGCGGGAATTACTGATATATCAGGAATATTAACTCCTTATTTAAGCGATCCTCGGTTGCAATTAATTTGTTTAACTACTCCTCAAGGATTGCATAAATATATAGAAGCAAAACCAGCTATTTTAAATCTTTTTGAAAAAGTAGAAGTTCCTGAATTATCTCCGGAAGAAACAATGCTTATTTTAGAAAATATGGTTTTTGGATTAGAAAAAGAATATGAAAAATTTATTACTTATCAAGCTCTTAAAGAAATTATAGAAGTATCTGGTAAATATGTTTCTGCGCCGTTTCCGCAAAAAGCTATTTCGTTATTACAAGATGCTTTTACTTATAGTTCTAAACACTCAGATATAAAACTTATTTTACCAGAGCACATTGATGAGATTTTATCTCAAAAAACTAAAATTCCATTGGGAAGAGTTAAGAGTCAAGAAAAAGAAATTCTTTTAAATTTAGAATCAGCTTTACATAAACGGGTTATTAGCCAAGATGAGGCTATTCGTGAAATTTCATCGGCTATGCGCCGTGCTCGCGCTGGTATTAATACTGGCAAGGGACCAATGGGAAGTTTTCTATTTTTAGGTCCAACTGGTGTCGGTAAAACTGAAACAGCCAAAGCTTTAGCAGAAATTTATTTTGGTTCCGAAGATAGAATGATTCGTTTGGATATGTCAGAATTCCAGCGAGTAGATGACATTCCTCGCTTATTGGGTTCAGAAACTCAAAACGGAATTTTAACTACAGCGGTGAGGGATAATCCATTTTCTCTGGTGTTATTAGATGAAATAGAAAAGGCATATCCCGACATTCTTAATCTTTTTCTTCAAGTTTTAGATGAAGGATATATTAATGATAATTTTGGGGTTAAGGTTAGTTTTTCTAATACTATCATTATTGCTACAAGCAACGCAGGCTATAAAGTTATTTTAGAAGCTTTAAAATTAAATAAACAAATTCCGGAAATTAAAAAAGATTTGTTAGATTATATTTTTGCGAATAATATTTTTCGTCCTGAGTTTATAAACCGATTTGATGGAGTAATTGTTTTTAAATCTTTAACGCAATCTGATTTGTTCCAAATTGCTCAACTACAATTAAACAAAATTGCTAAAAATTTAAAATCTAAAAAAATAAATTTTATTATTACCGAGGAGCTTACAAAAAAAGTGGCAATCTTAGGTTTTAATCCAATTTTTGGCGCTCGAGAAATGAACAGAATTATTCAAGATAAAGTTGAAAATATTATTGCTCAAGCCTTATTAGCTGATAAAATTGGTCCGGGTTCTAACTTTAAGATTAATCCTAATACTTTTTCTATAGAATTATTATAAACTAAAATTATAAACATCAACCGTCTTAATAAAACACAAGGCGGTTTTTTAGTATTAACTTATTATTAATATAAAAATTAGCTAAATGTGGAGAAGTTCAAAAAGTGGGGATAATTATATAGTTGGGGGTTGACAAGCATATTAAGGTGGGATAAAATAGTGGCAGAGTGTTGATAAGTGGGAAAAAGTGTGGATAATTAATTTTATTTGTGTACAATGATTATCGGTCAATATAGTTATATAATTGATGATAAAAAAAGAGTGGGCATTCCTACTAAATTTAGAAATTCTTTGAAACAAGGAGGGAAACAAGGAGGCGTTTTAACAAAAGGATTTGAGGGCTGTTTATATTTGTATCCCCAAAAAGAATGGGAACATTTCTTAGATTTAGTTAACCGTTTGCCTTATTTTGACCCAGCTACCCGAGAGATGAAAAGAAGCGTTGTTGGTTCAGCAATGGACGTTAAATTAGATTCAGCTGGCAGAATTTTAATTCCAGATTACTTAAAAGAATATGCTGAGTTAAATAAAAATATAATTATTATCGGTTTAAATGACCATATTGAATTGTGGAATGAAGAAAAATGGAAAAATTATAGTCCTGACCTTGATAAAATTTCAAATAACTTAAAAGAATTCGGTTTATAAAATGCATATCCCTGTATTGCTTAAAGAAACAATAGCGTGCCTTAATCCGCAAAAAAATGAAAATTTTGTTGATTGCACCATAAATGGCGGAGGGCACACTAAAGAAATATTAAAAAAAATAGCGCCGAATGGAAAAGTTTTAGGTATTGAATGGGACTTCCAAATTTATGAAAACATCCTTAAACAAAACATTGAACGATTAGAGGTAGTCAATAGGTCTTATGCAGAATTAGAAAAAATTATTATTGAAAAGAAATTTAAAGATGTCGCCGGAGTATTGTTTGATTTAGGAATGTCGTCTTTCCAAATTGAAGAGAGTGGAAAAGGATTTAGTTTTAATCGCAATGAGCCGCTTATTATGACTTATGGAAACACAGAAAATACTGCTGAGAAAATTCTTAATTCTTATGATGAAGAGAGGTTAGAAAAAATTATTAGAGAGTATGGAGAAGAAAAGTTTTCCAGAAAAATTGCTAAAGCAATTATTAAAGCAAGAAAAACCAAGCCGTTGAAAACCACTTTTGATTTAGTAGAGATAATTCGTCAAGCTGTACCAGCCAAATATCAATATAGTAAAACGCATTTTGCTACCCGAACCTTTCAAGCAATTAGGATTGAAGCAAACCAAGAATTAGAAAACTTAAAAATTGCCCTTCCTCAAGCTGTAAGAATTCTTAAACCGGGCGGGCGATTAGCCATAATATCTTTTCATTCATTAGAAGATAGAATAGTAAAAAATTTTTTTAAGAATCAAGAAAAAGAAAAACAAATAAAAATAATAACCAAAAAGCCTATCATTGCTTCTGAAGAAGAAATTATTAAAAATCCTCGGGCGCGAGGGGCAAAATTAAGAGCCATAATAAAATGTCAAGAAAAAAATCAAAATCAAAAAATGTAACTAAAATTTTGTTTATTGTTGTTATTGCTTTTAGTTGCTTGTGTTTGTATATTTTTCAAATGGCCGAATTTATTCAATTAGATTATAATATTAGCCAAACGAAAGAAAAAATTTCAAACTTAAAGAAAGAAAATTCAGATTTACGAGTGGCAGTATCTCAAAGTCAAAATTTAGTTAATTTTGAAGAAAAAATATTACAAAACGGCTATAATAAAATAGATACAATAGATTACCTTGTTCTTCCGAATGATGTTTTAGCAGCTAAATAGTCTATTATATATGAATGTAAAAAATTGGCGAATTAATTTAATTTTATTTTTTATTATTGCGGCGGGTGGAATCGTCTTATCCCGCCTTTTCAATTTACAAATTAAGCAGGGAAATTATTATCGCGCTATTGCCCGGGGGCAAGCAATGTCAATAATTGATATACAAGGGGACAGAGGGAGTATTTATTTTGCTAATGGCGAACCTTTGGCTTTAACAGAAAAAGAAGCGCGTGTTTTTATATCGCCCGATGAGATTAGTCCTAATAACAAAGAAAAAGTTGCTCAAGAATTGGCTTCATTATTAAATTTTCCAGAAAAAGATATTTTGGAAAAAGCCAATATTCCCAATAGTAAATATCAAGTTATCCAAACCGGTATATCCGATGAACAAATTAAAAACATAACAGATTTAGGACTAAAAGGTGTTTATATTGAATATCAACCCAAACGCTCTTATCCAAATAATGAATTAGCTTCTCAGGTTTCTGGTTATCTTAATAAAGACGGAGTTGGACAATATGGATTAGAATATTATTACGACGATCAGCTTAAAGGGAAGAGCGCTATTATAAAAGACAATAGTCCTTTTAAATTTTTTTCTAATGATGATATTAATGGTTCGTCACTATATTTAACCATAGATTATAATATCCAATATATGGCGGAAAAATTATTAGATGAAGGAATTGAAAAATATCAGGCTGAGGGTGGCCAAATTATAGTAATGGAACCAAATACAGGCGCAGTTATTGCAATGGCGCAATCTCCTCGTTATGACCCCAATAATTATCAAAAAGAAAAAGATTATAGTATTTTTCAAAATGAAGCTATTGAAAAGATATTTGAACCCGGGTCAATTTTCAAAGCTATTACAATGTCAGCAGCAATTAATGAAAAAGTTGTTACCCCAGAAACAATTTATGATGATAAAACTGGTTATCGTGCTTATGGCGCTTATAAAATTTCTAATTATAATGAACGTATTTGGGGAAAAATTACTATGACCAATGCTTTAGAGCATTCAGTTAATACTGGTTTAATGTTTGCAGAGGAACAGCTTGGCCATCAAAAATTTTATAATTATCTTGAAAGTTTTGGGTTTTTTGAAAAAACTGGCATTGATTTAAGCGGAGAAGTTGCTTCACCAAATTTACAGATTAAACAAGTTTTAGAAAAAAATAATCCCAACAATACCACCTTTCCTAATATATCTTTTGGGCAAGGAATTGGCATTACTCCTTTACATATTACAACAGCTTATTGCGCCATAGCTAATGGTGGAAATTTAGTTAAACCCTATGTAGTTAAAGAAATTAAAAATGAAAATAAAATAGAAGAAGTCAAACCGTCTATAATTAGACGAGTTATGAATATAGAAACTAGCAATACTCTAAAAACAATGTTAATCTCAGTCATTGAAAATGGTTACGGTCGCTTAGCTAAAATACCGGGTTATTATATTGCTGGAAAAACTGGCACATCTCAAGTTCCTTGGACCTCTCTTGGTGAAAATAAATCAGGTTATTCTCCAAAAACTTGGCAAACATTTTTAGGTTTTGCGCCAGCTTATAACCCAAAGTTTGTAATTTTAGTAAAATTAGATAATCCCGTAGCAGTAAAAACATCTGAATATTCTGCCACTCCAATTTTTCACGATTTAGCTAAATATATTTTAGATTATTGGCAAATTCCACCAGATTATATTGTTGAAACATCATCCTCAACAAATTCTTTGGACAAAAAATAATTTCTATGCTAATTTTTGATAGTGGGTCCTATCGTCTAGTGGCCAAGGACATTAGATTCTCAATCTAAGAACACGGGTTCGATTCCCGTTAGGACCACAAAACAAGAGCAATGGTTCAATATTTGGTTTCCGCGAAGTCATATATTAAAATTTATATTTAATCTCAAGGGAATCGAAGGCGGAGCCGCGACGGCGGCGAGCCCGGCCTGAGGAAATTTTCAGTAGAAAATTATCCGAAGGCGAATTCCCGTTAGGACCACAAAACAAGAACAATGGTTCAATATTTGGTTTCCGCGAAGTCATATATTAAAATTTATATTTAATCCCAAGGGAATCGAAGGCGGAGGCTTAATTGTTTGCTTGCGCAGTAGTCAGATTACTGCATCATAACAATTCGTGCTATATTAGTATGGTATTTTTTTATTTTTTTTGATATTATGTTTTAATATAATTTAATAATAAAAAACAATGTTTACTTTGGAAATTTTATTATATATTCTTGTTTTTATTGTTTCTTGCGCTTCTTTTTATTTTTCTGGACAATTAGTAGTTAAAAGTCTTATCAGCATCGCCAAAGTTTTAGAATGGAAAGAATTTGTCATTACTTTTGTGGTAATGGCCATTGTGGCATCTTTACCAAATTTATTTGTAGGAATTTTTTCAGCTATTCAGGGAATTCCTCAATTGTCTTTTGGAGATGTAATTGGGGGCAATGTAGTAGATACAACCTTAGCCATTGCTTTAGCGGCTTTGTTCTCCAAAAGCGGCATCCCAGCAAAAAGTCGCACTGTTCAAACTACGCTTTCATTTACAGCTCTAGCTGCTTTATTGCCCATTCTTTTAGCGTGGGACGGCGTAATTTCAAGACCTGATGGGGTTATTTTAATTTTATTTTATATTTTATATTTAATTTGGCTTTTCTCAAAGAAAGAAAATTTTAGCAAAGCCTGTGAAGAAGATGAAAAATCAAAAAATAAAAAAAATATAAAGAAAAATAATGCTTCTCTTAAAAAATCTATTAACAATATATTAAAAATAATAGCTGGTTTAGCAATTTTTATATTAGCAAGCAATGGCGTAGTTTTATCAGCCGAATATTTTGCTAAAACCTTTAATTGGTCTCTTATCTTAATTGGGCTATTTATTGTTGGCATAGGCAATTGCGCGCCAGAAATATTTTTTGCAATTACTTCTGCGAGGAAAAACCAAACTTGGCTGGTATTAGGAGATTTAATGGGTGCTATAATTGGTCCGGCTACTTTTGTGTTGGGGATAGTAGCTTTAATTTCGCCTATTGTAATTCAAGATTTTTCCCCCTTTGCTGTAACCCGTATTTTTCTTATTTTTTCAATTGCCTTATTTTATTATTTTGTTAAAAACGATGAAAAAATTAGCAAAAAAGAAGCAGCTATACTTTTAATGACATATATTGCTTTTATTATTACAGAGATATTTGTTAAATTATAAAAAATATTTTAGTTAGTTTTTTCCTAATCTATTCTATCTTTTCTTCTTGCTTTTCATAGTTTAGTTCTCTAACTTGTTCTTTAATATTTTCAATAATATTGTTAAGATGAGCGGGAATAAATTTGATAGAGCCGGCGCATTCATGGCCGCCGCCCTCAACATGAGAGTGCGGAATATCTTTTTTTATTCTTTTTATTATTTTATCAATAGGCAAAATTGGTTTATTTGCTCTATAAATAATCATATCAGATAAATAGCCAATTGTTATGACCGGAAGCATTTCCCGGTCTATAACCGCTGTATCGTGAATCATACTTACTACTTTTCCCGGAGCTGGATACTTAAATTTCATAGTATATTTTTCCAAATCAATAGTTGAAAAAACAACACCATTAATATTTTGAGTTCTTAAATAAGGGAGAGTGCTTTCTAATTGTGTTTGAACTCCCTTTCTGACTTCTTCGTTGATAATTTTTACTAATTCAGTATTATTGTATAATTCTTCATAAACGCCTTTTCCTGAATCAAATTTTAATTGATAAGCAATAAAATCAATAGCTGTTCCTATTTCTTCTAATTCTTTTTTGCTTCTTCCGCTTTTTTTAATATATTCCTCAGCTTCCTCAATAGTAGAGCGGTCAGTTATTCCCGCTACAGCAGGCAGGCTTGGATTAGAATAATCTTCGCATATCCATTTAGCCAACTCATAAGCCAACATTCCGGCACAAAGCTGGCTGTCTAATCCTTCAAGGTAGGGGTTAAGATGCAAAGAAACATAGGGGTCAACTAATGTTTTTTTATTTTGAACAACAACTGGATTATGATGGTCAATAACTATAGTTTCAAAACCAATTGATTTCATTGCTTTTAATCCAAACACATCTTCTGGAGTAGAGCCATTATCTAAAACAATAATTAATGGTTGACTTTGTCCGTGTGGTTCTAAAACTTTTTTAATTAAAACTATGTCTTTTAAAGCATCAATAATATCATAATAAGGAGCGCGGCTTGGAGAGCGGAAAAGATTATATTCAGAATTAGCTCCTATTTTTTCCATTAAAAGTCGGCAAGAGTCCTCTATAGCCAAACCAGCATTTATTCCGTCAGAATCAGAGTGGTGTCTTATCATAATGGGTTGATTTTTAAATATTGCCTTTCTAATTCTTTTAGCAATTTCGAAAAAATATGGCCTTAGTTTTTCCAATTTTTCCGAGTTTATGGAAAAAGAAACATTTTTTGGTTCGCTGTTTTTATCAATAATAAAATCAAAGTCTTTTTCCGATTCTCTTATTTTTTCAATTTCTATTTGGAGTTTTCCTCCTCGGATATTAGCAAAGCCAGTTATTTCAATAACATCGCCAACATTAAAATTAGAATTCTTGATTACCGCATCGGCCATATTATAACCATCGCTTATTGTAAAAATAACCGGACCGGGTTGGGTCTTTTTCATTATTTTAACAATTCCGGAAAAATTATCTCCACCCTTAAGAAAGGCGATGTCTTTATTGATTATTTTTTCTGAAGCAAAATTATTTTTGTTTTTCATATTTTTTAACCCTATCACAAGTTTGTTCTTTTTTCAATTTTTTGTAAAATAATACGCGAGCAATGTTGGTATATGGTTATTTTTAAGGCATCTTTTTTTAATATAATTTAAGTGTATTTTTTGATTTTTATAATATGAAGTTATATTAAACCATTGACTAAAGGAGCATAAAATGATATATTTTGCATATATTAAATAGAATAAATAAACCTAAAATTATGTTAGCTGTTATTAAAACCGGCGGGAAACAATATAAAGTTACGCCGGGTCAAAAAATAAAAATAGAAAAATTAAACGGAGAAGAAGGAAAAGAAGTTACTTTTGAAGAAGTACTTTTAGTGGAAAACGACAATGATGTTGTTATTGGCGATCCTTTAGTTAAAAACGCTAAAGTATTAGGAAAAATATTGAAACAAGATAAGCACGATAAAGTAATTATTTATAAATATAAACCTAAAAAAAGATACAAAGTGAAAAAGGGGCATCGACAGCCCTATACTGAAGTAGAAATTTTGAAAATAGAAGCTTAAAAATCAACTTCGTTTTCAAGGGTGCGGCCAGTTTCTAAATTACGGAAACTGGCTCTTTGTTTATCAAAATATAATTCAACTTTTCCTACTGGACCATTTCTATGCTTTGCAATAATAATATCTGCTACTCCGGGACGAGGCGTATCGGGACGATAGGCATCTTCACGATAGATTAATAAAACTACATCAGCATCTTGCTCTAATGAACCTGATTCGCGCAAGTCGGATAGGCGGGGAATTTTAGGGGTCCTTTGCTCAACCGCCCGGGATAATTGAGATAAAGCCAAAACTGGCACATTTAATTCTCGCGCTAAACTTTTTAAGGATCGGGAAATTTCAGTAATTTGCTGAACACTGTTTGTTAATTTAGAATTTGGTTCAATTAATTGTAAATAGTCTATTACAATTAAACCCAACCCCCGGCTTGACTGCAACCGTCTGGCCATAGCGCGCATTTGTAAAACACTGCAGGTTGCGGCATCGTCAATATATATTGGCGCTTCTGATAAAGTGCCTAAGGCATGTTGGATACAAGCAAAGTCGCTATCATCGCCATCAGACGATAAATGACCCTGCCTAATTTTCCAAGAATCAATATTTGACTCAGAGCTAATTAAGCGGTCAATTAACTGGTCTTTGCTCATTTCCAAAGAAAAAAGACCTACTGGTTTTTTTTCTTTAATGGCCACATTTTTAGCAATATCTAAAGCTAAACTACTTTTACCCATTGATGGTCGAGCTGCTAAGATAATTAAATCTGAATTTTGTAATCCGGATAACATAGCATCTAAACCATGAAATCCAGTAGAAATTCCTCGCAACACTCCTTTTTGACGGGAAAGCTTTTCCATCCTTTCGTAAGCTTGTTCAAGAAATGGTTTAATTGGTAAAAATGATTGGGTTAAACTTTTTTGAGTAATGCCAAAAATTCTTTTTTCAGCCGTATCAAGTAAATAATCTGGGTCTTGAGCTTCGTCATAACCCATTAGAGTAATATCTTCCCCGGCTTGAATTAAATCTCTAAGAATCCTTTTCTTCTGCACAATTTTAGCATAAGTCAATATATGGCTGGCTGTTGGAACTAGGTTTATTAATTCAGTTAAATAAGCCACTCCGCCAGCTTCTTCTAATTGATTAGTTTCTTTTAATTTTGAGGAAACAGAAATTAGGTCAATGGGTTCGCCCTTACCGAAAAGCGTTTCAATAACTTGATAAATAATTTGATGATTTTTTTTATAAAAATCTTCCGCGCGCAAAAAATCAGCCACTTTAATAATGGCGTCTTTATCTATCATCAATGACCCAAGCGCGCTTTTTTCCGCCTCTATATCTTGAGGAGGAATTTTAACTCCGGTTTTATGATTTGAAAACTCTTTAACCATTAGCTATAATATAGCAAGCAACCATATCGTCGTCAACTAAGTTTATATAAGAAATAATTTTTAGAAAAAAAGTCAAGGATTATAGATTTAAGATAGATAAGGAAAATAATAAATTAAAAAATATATTAGACAATGAAAGTTGGACTTATTTCATCTCATTCTTTTGTTAATCCGGGTGGCGTAAAAAGCCATATTTTAGGTTTATCAAATGCTTTTGATAAAATGGGGATAGAAAATAAAATTATTGTCCCACGCCGAAAGTTTTTTGAAAATTATGATAAAAAAATAATAATTTTAGGCGCCTCAATTCCTTTCAATGTTGCCGGCACGCAAGGAGATATTTGTTTTAATTTTAATCCTTTAACAATTAAAAAAATAATTAAACAAGAAAAATTTGATGTTTTGCATTTTCATAACTTTATTATTCCCTTTGCTGAACAAATTTTAAAAGCTTCGCGATGTCTTAATATTCTTACTTTTCACGCCAATCTTGAAGCAATGCCTGTTATTAATAAAGCGTCAATAATTTCAAAATTATTTTTTGATGAATTAAATAAAAAAATAGATGGTGTTATTGGAGTGGCTAAGCTTAATTTAGATTCGCTTCAAAATTATAGCGGTCCCAAAATAATTATTCCCAACGGCATTAATTTAGATAGTTTTAATCCTAATGCGCTTAAAATTGAAAAATTCGCTCAAGATAATAAGATAAAGATTTTATTTGTAGGGCGAATTGAGGAAAGGAAGGGTTTAATTTATTTATTAGAAGCTTATAAAATTCTAAAACAAAAATATCCAGAGATAGAATTAATTATTGTGGGAGAAGGAGGGCTAAAAAATAAATGTTTAGGTTTTACGCACGAAAATAACTTAAAAGATGTTTATTTTGAAGGGGAAAAAAATGATGAAGAATTAAAAAGATATTTTGCTACAGCTGATATTTATTGCAGTCCAGCTATATTTGGAGAGAGCTTTGGCATTGTCCTTTTAGAAGCAATGGCAATGGGTAAGCCTATTTGTGGCTTTGCTAATAGCGGCTATCAGCAATTATTAGCCAATACTCAGGCGGAAAAATTTTTAGCTGAACCAAAGAATTCAAATCAATTAGCTAAAATATTAGAACAATTCATTGCAAATCCAAAATTACGCCAGCAAATGGGGGAGTGGGGGTTAAAATATGTTCAACAATATTCTTGGGATAAAATAGCGCATCAGGTTATTGATTTTTATCAATATTGTTTAGATATTAAGAAATCAAAGTCTTAAAACTTATGGTCTTTTGTAATTAAAAATAAATTTGACTTAAACTTAAAAATAAATTATTATTTTAGGCGGCATTTTTAAAAAAGAGGTGCCGTATGAAAGAAAGAATTATTTATGGAGAGATAAACTCAAAAAGCGTTTACTGGTTGATTACGGAAGACGACGTTAATAATCAAACGATTATTAGAAAATTAATCGTTGATACGGAGTCGCTGCCGTTAACAGGCTCGCTTAAAAGAGCGTATGGAAAAAAGAAAAAAGAAAGAATAAATGGCTCTAAGACAGAGTACGAAACTAAAATTTTTATCAAAACTAAAGATGGCAAACAATTAGTTCTTTGCGATAAAGTTTTACAAGAATTTACTTAAAAATTAGAAAAATAACGATAAAGACATTTTGTCTTTTTTTATTTTCTTTTAAGCATAACTTTTTTATTTTCTAAGTCCTCTACCAACCAACCCATTGCCTCAAGTTCTTTCCTAATTTTATCAGCCACTTCCCAGTTTTTTATTTCACGTTCTTGTTTTCGTTGATTCAATTTATCTAAAACTTCTCTTGGTAAAATTGATAAATCGTCGGTCCATAAAGGCAATCCGTTCTCATCTTTTATTTCAATAATATAATCTTGTTCTAATTCGCTAAAATTATACCCCACATCTGAAAGCCGTAATCCAAAAATTTTATCAAAATCCAAAAGCAATTTATATTTCACATTTTTAGATAATTTTTTATTTTTAACAATATTCCAAGTTAAAGCTAAGGCCATTGGTAAATCTAAATCATTATTAATATATTCTAAAAATTTAGCTTTATAATTTTCAAAATCATTAGTTTGAAAATCGGTTTCATTGCTATTTTTGAATTCAGCTGTTTTTTCGTATAATTTATCTAAACTATTTTGGGCAAAGTTCATAGCTTCATCTCCAAAATTCAATTTAGAACGATAATGGCTTGTTAAGCATAAATAACGATAAGCTAAAGGATTATATCCTTTATTTTTTAGTTCCTGAACAGTTAAGATATTATTAGCCGACTTACTCATTTTAGCATCTTTAACTACTAAAAATTCACCATGCAGCCAGTAATTGGCTAATAATTTTCCATAAGCTGCTTTAGCTTGGGCGATTTCATTAGTATGATGGATGGGGATATGGTCAATTCCACCGCAATGGATATCAAACGGCAATCCTAAATTTTTAATACTCATTACGACACATTCGGTGTGCCATCCCGGGAAACCAATACCCCATGGTGAATCCCATTCCATTTGCCTTTTTTCATTTTTAGGACTAAATTTCCATAAGGCAAAATCAGTAGGATTCTTTTTTTGTTTATTTTCTTCAATTCGGCTTCGCAATTTTTTCTTAATTGTTCTTGACCATAAGTGGCCGTAATTTCTTCCTAATTTGGCAGTATCAAAATATACTCCATCATCAATAATATAAGTAAAACCTTTTTGTTCTAATATTTGTATTAGTTTTATTTGTTCGGCAATTGTATCAGTTGCTTTTACTAAAACAGATGGCTTTTTTATATTAAGGGCTTGCATATCTTTCAAAAAAGCATCTGTATAAAATTCTGCAATTTCCCAAACAGTTTTATGTTCACGGATAGCTCCTTTTTCTAACTTGTCTTGTCCTTCATCAGAGTCAGAAGTTAAATGACCAACATCGGTAATATTCATCACATGTTTTACTTTATAGTCAGTATATTCTAATGCCCTTTTCAAAAAATCTTCAAAAAGATAGGTTCTAAAATTACCAATATGAGCATACCAATATACTGTTGGCCCGCAGGTATACAAGCCAACCTCTTGGGGTTGAATTGGCTTAAATTCTTCTAATTTTTTAGTTAGAGTATTATATAATTTCATAAAAATAATTTTATAATTTATATCTATTATAGATTATAACAAACAAAGAAAGAAAAGCAAAAATTAAATTTTATCCTTGTTTCTTTTATTATTATAAATATCTTTCTCCTCGGTCTGGAAAAATAGTTACGATATTGGCAGTTGGATGAGCTTGAGCAAAATTTTTTGCTACAAAAAAAGCCGCTCCTGAGCTTGGTCCTCCTAAAATTCCACTTTGGGACGCTAATTCTTGGCGAGCCGCAAAAGCCTTTTCAGCTTCTAATTCTATAATCTCATCCACTAATTTTAAATCAGCCACTGGAGGAATATATTCTTTTAATGATCTTAATCCTTCAATAATTTCGCCTTCTTTTGGTTGAACGCCAATAATTTTAATTTTAGGATAACGTTCCTTTAATTTCATGCCAATGCCAGTAATTGTTCCGCCGGTTCCCATACCCGCCACAAAAAAATCTATGGATTGACCCTCCATTTGTTCAATAATTTCTTCAGCAGTTTGAGTATAATGAGCAAAAGGGTTCATTTTATTTTCGTATTGATTTAAGAATACTAAATGTTCGTCTTCTTTGGCGCGTTGTTTAATTTGTTCAATTGCAATTTGGCCAAATTTTTCTTTTTCAATCAAGATTACCTCTCCGCCATAAGCCGCAATCATTCTAATTTTAGAAGGACTCGTAGATTTTGGCATCATTACTTTAACACGATAACCTTTCATTGCCCCCACCATTGCTAAAGCAATTCCTGTATTGCCGCTGGTGGGTTCCATAATAGTATCTCCTTTTTTTAACAAGCCTTTTTGTTCTGCATCGTTTATCATATTCAAAACTATGCGGTCTTTAATAGAACCGCCCGGATTCATACCCTCTATTTTAGCAAAAATATTACCACGAAAATTTTTTTCCGAAGTAACAATTTTTACAAGGGGCGTATGCCCGATATAATCTAAAATTGTTTTCATATAATTTTTTAATAAAATAAAACCCCTTCTATTATAAGAAGAGATTTTGTTTTAATTAAGTTTTAATTTAAATTAATTGCCAAAATAAAACTAATCTCTTCACAAAGAGCGGCAACAACAACTGCAAATTGAGAATATAGTTTTACTGTTCATAATCTATTATGTTTTCATAATATCATTTTATAATTGCCTGTCAAGGTAAAATTTATTTCAAATTTATTGATATTAATTTTTTGAGGTTGTAAAATTTTTAAAATTATGGTATTAAAAAAATGTCTTTCGCGCTTCACCATTTCACCTCCTAAACCGGCGCGAAGGACACTATAAAATTTGTTCTTTTAATTTAATGATTTAATGCTCTTTACTAAAATAGAGATCTATACATAACGGGTCTCTTTTGTTGTTTATATTGATTTTTATGCCTAAACATAATAGAATAAATAACTAAATAAATTATTTATGGCAAACTTAGTTTTATATAGAAAATATAGGCCTCAAACTTTTAAAGAATTTATTGGCCAAAAAAATATTGTTAAAATTATCAGCAATGAAGTAATCTCGGGCGATATTGCGCATGCTTATCTTTTTTCTGGTCACCGCGGGACCGGCAAAACTACTTTAGCTCGGCTTTTTGCAAAATCAATTAATTGTTTAAATAGAAAAGGAGCCGAGCCGTGTAATAAATGTTCTGCTTGTTTGGAAATTAATAGTGGCCGTGCTATTGATATTATTGAAATTGATGCGGCTAGCAACCGCGGTATTGATGAAATTAGAGGAATAAAAGACACCATTAAATTTGCTCCTGCTTTTTTAAAATACAAAGTTTTAATTTTAGATGAAGCGCATCAATTATCTAAAGATGCCGCCAACGCACTTTTGAAAATGTTAGAAGAACCGCCTGCTTATGCTATTTTTATTTTAGCTACTACCGAAGCGCATAAGATGATTCCTACAATTGCCTCCCGTTGTCAAAAATTTGAGTTTCACAAACTTTCATTTGAAGAAATGGTAAAAAAATTAAATTTTATCTGTAAACAAGAGGGGATAGATTGTGATCCGGAAGCGATTAATCTCATTGTTGCCTCATCAGAAGGCTCTATGCGTGACGCTGAAGCTAAATTAAATCAAATCGTTAATTTTTTTGCTGGCCAAAAAATAAAAGCCGAAGATGTAAAATCGCTTTTAGGATTAGTGGATATTAATTTGCTTTTTGAATTATGTGAAATGCTTTCTCACAAAGACAAAGCTAAGGCCTTGCGATTTTTAAATGATAATATTGAAAAAGGATTAGATATTCAAGAATTTACCAAAGCGTTAGTTGACTATTTACGAAAATTGCTTATTCTAAAGATTGACCCAACTTTAGCTGACCTAACCTTACCCGGAGAAACAGATGAACTGAAAGCGCATTTTATTAAACAAGCAGAAAATTTTGAAGAAAATTATTTAAGGAAAATTTTAGATTTAGTATTGGAGGCAGAGAACAAAACAAAATATGCTTCTATAATACAATTGCCGCTGGAATTAGCAATTATTGAGGCTATGGGTTTTTAATTTATATTACCTTGCGGGATCGTCTAATGGTAGGACCGCGGCCTTTGAAGCCGTTAATCTTGGTTCGAATCCAAGTCCCGCAGCTATATTATTCAAATTGTAAAAACATAAACAAAAGTTATATTTATAATAAACCTTTGAGAGTTCAACTTGGATTCGAACGCGCAGCCACGGCGCTTGATTGTATTCAATCAAGGGCCGGAGGCTGACGAGCCGAGGCCAGCCCGAAGGCAGATTCAGCAGAATCTGACCTGAGGGGCGAGCGGGGCCTGAGGGCGGTTTCAGCAGAAACCGACAACTCAGGCGAATTCAAATCCCGCAGCTATATCATTCAAATTGTAAAAACATAAACAGAAAAATCATTCAAAACATTAAATGTTTTGTCATATTTTTCTGAATGATTATCTTAAAAGAGGTATATAGGGTGGCATTATACAAAATGCTTTTAAAAAAGAATAGTGATATAATATTATTGTCACTCAAATTATGTTAATAAAAATAAAATTGTTTTATTTATTTACAAAGAGGGGCGATAATCTCGGTATACTTAACTATTTGGTAAGTATATGATTGGGCGATGATTGTCGCTCCTTTTTGTTATATAAATAAAAATAAAAAATTAAAACTATGAAAATACAAGGAAATAAAGGGACATGGTATTCAATGGTGTTAGCAATTATTATTTATGTGGGAACTTTTGCATTAGCATATTATCTTGGTGAACAAAGAGCTGAAATTAAAATTTACTCCCAACAAACAGAGCAGATTTTAAGTCAACAAAATAATAACAACCAAGTTATTAATACGGATTAAATATTTATAAAAAC
>Ga0208197_1001133_pt1 | contig 28447 bp, 26 predicted proteins | sample AD_JPNNA4_MetaG_FD_184444 | JGI IMG/M metagenome (GOLD analysis project Ga0208197, IMG submission 184444) | Active sludge microbial communities of municipal wastewater-treating anaerobic digesters from Japan - AD_JPNNA4_MetaG (SPAdes) (version 2) | ecosystem: Engineered > Bioreactor > Anaerobic...
ACATACCAACAGGAGGTTGGGTTTATGTGCGTCAGGATTTTACAAGTATCAAGCTCTGATTCTGTCCAAAGCTAATATCGTGCGAGTCGGTATACAAGGTTAGTGCTCTGGGAGTACGATTACAAATTTATAGTTGTGTCACATTCTTCGCATAATGTGCAGCGGCTTCTTAATTGCAAAATTCCTATTGACAAATCAAAAAACAGAAAAATTAGCAAAATGCATACCAATTTTATCAGTTTATGCTTGACAGTCATATATTGGTATGTTAACATTATATATTGCATTGTAGTACGTTTTTTGCTTTATACTGCTGCATTTGAATAAGTATAATCAAAAAAGGCAATATTAAAATAGGTATGCTTTGACTGAACAGACAAACCAAAAGCGTTACTTTTTGGGAATTTTTTTGCTTTTGGGTATTTTAATTTATTTAAATTTAAGGGGTGAAGGACTTTATGCTGGTACATCCAATCTCTGCCGGAAGAAATCAGAGGATAAGCTACTCAAAAATCGACGAAGTAATGGATATGCCTAACTTGATCGAAGTGCAGAAAAACTCCTATAACTGGTTCCTGGAGGAGGGTCTTAGAGAGGTCTTTAATGATGTTTCACCTATTCAGGATTACACAGGTAATCTGATTCTGGAATTTGTTGATTATTCATTAGACGGAAAACCGAAGTATTCAGTTGAGGAATGCAAGGAAAGAGACGTTACATATTCCGCTCCGTTAAAAGTTAAGATCAGACTCATCAATAAGGAAACCAATGAGGTCAAGGAACAGGAAGTTTTCATGGGCGATTTTCCTTTGATGACAGATACGGGTACTTTTATAATCAATGGCGCAGAAAGGGTTATAGTAAGCCAGCTGGTAAGGTCACCGGGGGTTTATTATGCAGAGACTATTGACAAGTCAGGGAAGAAGCTGTATTCAAGTACTGTTATACCTAATAGAGGCGCATGGCTGGAATATGAGACGGATTCCAATGATATCCTTTGGGTAAGGATCGACAGAACTCGAAAAATCCCTATAACTGTTTTTTTGAGAGCTTTAGGCTTTGGCACCGATGAACAGATTAATGGAATATTAGGGGAAGATGATAGAATAAAAGCAACACTTCAGAAGGATGCGACAAAGAATGAGGAAGAGGGCTTAATAGAAGTATATAAGCGCCTGAGGCCGGGTGAACCTCCAACTGTAGAAAGCGCAAAGTCCCTTCTTGAGGTATTGTTTTTTGATCCCAAAAGATATGATCTTGCCAAATTCGGAAGATATAAATTCAATAAGAAGTTGAGCCTGAGCAGCAGACTTACCGGACAAAAGCCGGAGAGAGAATTGGTGGATCCCAGGACAGGAGAGATTCTGGCGGAAGCGGGGGAGAAAATCACCAGGGATAAGGCTGTAAAAATTCAGAACGCAGGTATCAACGAAGTATATGTCACAGTCGAGGGAAAGCCGGTTAAGATACTGGGGAACAATACTGTGGATATAAACAAATATCTCAGCTTTGACGTATCGGATCTTAATATAAAGGAACTGGTCAATTTTACAGTGCTTAAGGATATACTGCAAAAGGCAGGTTCTGAGAGCGAAATCAAGGAAGAGATCAGGAACAGGATTAAGGAGCTTATACCGAAGCATATTCTAATCGATGATATAGTTGCTTCTATTAATTATAATATAAACCTTTCCAACGGTATCGGGAACACAGACGATATAGACCATTTGGGCAACAGAAGACTCAGGTCGGTAGGAGAGCTGCTGCAGAATCAGTTCAGAATAGGCTTATCCAGGATGGAGAGAGTTGTAAAGGAAAGAATGACTATCCAGGATATTGATGTTGTCACACCGCAGCAGTTGGTTAATATCAGGCCTGTAGCCGCAGCAATCAAGGAGTTTTTTGGAAGTTCCCAGTTATCGCAGTTCATGGACCAGACAAATCCCCTTGCCGAGCTTACGCATAAGAGAAGGCTGTCAGCTCTCGGGCCAGGTGGTTTGTCAAGAGAAAGAGCAGGATTTGAAGTCAGAGACGTTCACCATTCCCACTACGGCAGAATGTGCCCCATAGAGACCCCTGAAGGGCCGAATATAGGCCTGATTGGTTCTTTGAGTACTTATGCCAAGGTGGATGAGTACGGATTTATTGAAACGCCGTACAGAATTGTCAAGACTGATGATAATGGTGAAAAATATGTAACTAATGAAATCGTATATCTTACTGCCGATGTTGAGGATGAGTATGTAATTGCTCAGGCAAACGAACCCTTGGATGAAGAGGGAAGATTCGTCAACAAAAGGGTTACGGCAAGGGATGCAAATGAAATAGTTATTGTCCCGACTACAGAAGTTGAATACATGGATGTATCGCCGAAGCAGGTAGTATCCGTTGCAACTGCAATGATACCATTTCTGGAAAACGATGACGCCAATAGGGCCTTGATGGGTTCCAACATGCAGCGTCAGGCGGTTCCGATAATACAGCCCGATTCGCCGATAGTAGGGACAGGTATGGAATACAAATCCGCAAGGGATTCGGGAGTAATAGGATTGGCAAAGAGCGACTGCGTTGTTGAAAAGGTCAGCGCCAATGAAATAGTTATGAGGAACAGCTTAGGTGAGAGGGAGAGATACAAGCTCCTTAAGTTCCTGCGCTCCAATCAGGGAACCTGCATAAATCAGAGGCCTGTAGCACGAAAAGGCGAGGTGCTGAAAAAAGGCGACATAATAGCTGACGGACCTTCTACCGATATGGGGGAAATCGCACTGGGAAGAAATGTCCTCATCGGTTTCATGACTTGGGAAGGCTACAATTATGAGGACGCTATACTTATCAGTGAAAAGCTTGTAAAAGAAGATACCTTCACTTCCATACACATCGAGGAATACGAGGCGGAAGCAAGGGATACAAAGCTTGGTCCCGAAGAAATAACAAGGGACATACCTAATGTCGGAGAAGAAGCCCTGAAGGATCTGGATGAAAGAGGCATCATAAGAATAGGCGCCGAAGTAAGAGCCGGAGATATAATGGTAGGTAAAGTGACTCCGAAAGGAGAAACCGAGCTTACAGCCGAGGAAAGGCTCTTAAGGGCGATATTCGGTGAGAAGGCAAGGGAAGTAAGAGATACTTCACTCAGAGTTCCTCACGGGGAATCAGGTATAATAGTAGACGTAAAAGTGTTTACCAGAGAAAACGGAGATGAACTTCCTCCGGGAGTGAACGAACTGGTAAGATGCTATATAGCACAAAAGAGAAAGATATCCGTCGGTGACAAGATGGCAGGGCGCCATGGAAACAAGGGCGTTATATCGAGGGTGCTTCCTGAAGAGGATATGCCATTTATGCCCAACGGGACACCTCTTGAGATAGTATTGAATCCTCTGGGTGTGCCTTCACGTATGAATATCGGCCAGGTCCTCGAGGTGCATCTCGGGCTTGCGGCTAAAGCACTGGGCTGGAAAATAGCTACTCCGGTATTCGACGGGGCGACGGAGGAAAGCATCATAGAGACAATCGAATGTGCCAATAAGGTGCTTCAGGTAAAGAAAAACCTGAGGATAATAAAAGAGAAAATACTTATTGCCAACAAGCAGAATGATGAAGATTATGAGGAGCAGCAGCTTGTTGAACCGGATATCAAGTCTGAAATAAAAGAAAATGTTGAAATAATTCACGAGCTGTTAAGTCATGAAATCTATGATATTGACAGCAAGTTAACCTCCATAAGGGAAATGATAAGGTCTTCGGATCTTACGGAATTAAAGTCCGTTGAGAGCATTCTCAAGGCATTTGGTGAAACTCCTATTGACGGAATCGAACTCAATCATACGGGAAAGGTTACACTGAGGGACGGGCGTACCGGAGAGTTCTTCGACAATGATGTTACAGTAGGCTATATGTATATACTGAAGCTGCTGCATCTTGTAGATGACAAGATTCATGCAAGGTCTACAGGCCCATACTCTCTTGTAACGCAGCAGCCTCTTGGCGGTAAAGCCCAGTTCGGCGGTCAGAGGTTCGGTGAAATGGAAGTATGGGCACTGGAAGCCTATGGTTCAGCCCACACACTCCAGGAAATACTTACTGTTAAGTCTGACGATGTAGTAGGAAGAGTAAAGACCTATGAATCCGTTGTCAAGGGCGAAAACATACCCGAGCCCGGCGTGCCTGAATCGTTCAAGGTTCTTATAAAAGAACTCCAGAGCCTGGCCCTTGATGTCAAGGTTCTGACCGAGGAGCATGAAGAGATTACTATAAGAGAATCGGTAGAAGAAGATGTGGAGGATCTGGGCACTGATATGGAAGTAAGGGAAGACATGGATTTCTCAAGCCTTTCATATAAAGGGGAAACAATCGCTTCAGATGATCTTTACGAGGATTATGAGATGGAATCCGAAGGAGCGGAAGAGTTTGATGCAGAGATAGACCTGGATGACCTTCTCATAGGTGATAATGAAGTTGAAGAAGAAGTTGTAGAGGATGACGAAGAGTTCTAAAATTTTTTAGAAGGGAGAGATAACTCCTTGTTTGAATTAAATAACTTTGAAGCAATAAAAATTGGTTTGGCATCCCCGGAGAAAATAAGAGAGTGGTCAAGAGGAGAAGTAAAGAAGCCTGAGACAATAAACTACAGGACACTGAAGCCTGAGAAGGAAGGACTTTTTTGTGAGAAGATTTTCGGCCCTACAAAGGATTGGGAATGCCACTGTGGGAAATACAAGAGAATCAGGTATAAGGGAATAGTTTGCGATCGCTGCGGTGTTGAAATAACCAAGGCTAAAGTAAGAAGAGAAAGGATGGGGCATATAGAGCTTGCTGCTCCCGTATCCCATATTTGGTATTTCAAAGGGATACCCAGCAGAATGGGGCTTATACTTGATATGTCTCCCAGAGCCTTGGAAAAGGTTCTGTACTTTGCTTCATATATAGTAATTGACAGCGGCGATACGCCTCTTTCAAAGAAGCAGCTCTTAAGTGAAAAAGAATACAGAGAAAACATTGAAAAATTCGGCAACAGATTCAGGGCAGGAATGGGAGCGGAATCAATAAGAGAACTGCTTCTGGACTTGGACCTTGAAAAACTGTCGAAGGAACTGAGGCAGGACCTGAAAGGCAGTACAGGGCAGAAAAGGCTTAGAACAGTTAGAAGGCTGGAGGTTGTCGAGGCCTTCAAGAATTCAGGAAACAAGCCTGAGTGGATGATTCTTGAGGCGATACCTGTAATACCGCCGGATTTGAGGCCGATGGTGCAGTTGGATGGCGGAAGGTTTGCCACCTCCGACCTGAACGATCTTTATAGAAGAGTAATAAACAGGAACAACAGGCTTAAGAGGTTGTTAGACCTGGGAGCACCCGATATAATAGTCAGAAATGAAAAGAGAATGCTCCAGGAAGCAGTTGACGCACTTATTGACAATGGCAGGAGAGGAAGGCCCGTAACCGGCCCCGGCAATAGGCCTCTTAAATCCTTAAGTGACATGCTTAAAGGAAAGCAGGGCAGGTTCAGACAAAACCTCCTCGGAAAACGTGTCGACTACTCAGGCCGTTCAGTTATAGTTGTAGGGCCTGAGCTGAAGCTTTTCCAATGCGGTTTGCCTAATGAGATGGCCTTGGAGCTGTTTAAACCTTTTGTAATGAAGAAGCTTGTAAATGACGGGCTTGCTCATAATATCAAAAGTGCCAAGAGAATGGTAGAAAGAGTGAAACCGGAGGTCTGGGATATACTCGAAGAGGTAATAAGCGAGCATCCGGTGCTTTTAAACCGTGCTCCAACACTTCACAGGCTGGGGATACAGGCTTTTGAACCTGTACTTGTACAAGGCAGGGCATTGAAGATACATCCCCTGGTATGTACTGCATATAACGCTGACTTTGACGGAGACCAGATGGCGGTGCATGTACCTTTATCGGTTGAAGCACAGGCAGAGGCAAGATTCCTGATGCTGTCCGCCAATAATATACTGGCTCCCAAGGATGGAAGACCTGTTGTCAGCCCTGCTCAGGACATGGTTATGGGGGTATATTACCTTACCATTTATGTACCGGGGCAGAAGGGCGAAGGCAAGGTATTTACAGATTTGAACGAAATGCTCATGGCTTATCAGCTGGAAGAGGTTTCCCTTCACGCAAAGGTTAAGGTAAGGATAGTCAAAGAGATTAACGGCAGAATTGTCAGCAGATTTGTTGAAAATACTGTCGGAAGATTCATATTCAATCAGTCAATACCTCAGAACCTTGGCTTTGTTGAAAGGAATACCGAAGATGATATGTTCCTTCTGGAGCTTGATCCGAGGGATAAGGATGGCAATTTTATACCTATAGATAAGTCACTTTTGGGTAAAATTGTGGATAAATGCTATAGAATGCACGGAAACACAAATACCGCAATTGTGCTGGACGAAATAAAGAGGTTGGGCTTTAAATATTCAACAAAGGGTGCAGTGACAATAAGCATATCGGATATGGATATACCGATGGCGAAAAAGGAACTGCTCTCAAAAGCAGATGAGAGAGTAGACAAAATAGAAAAAATGTACAGAAGAGGCCTCATATCCAACGATGAAAGATATGAGCAGGTAATAGAGACCTGGAAGCTGGCAACGGAAGATGTAACAAAAGCATTGATGGATAATCTGGATAGACTTAATCCTGTATATATGATGGCTAACTCAGGTGCAAGGGGAAGCGTAAACCAGATCAAGCAGTTGTGCGGCATGAGAGGTCTGATGGCGGATACCTCGGGAAGAATCATAGAGATTCCTATAAAAGCCAATTTCCGTGAAGGCCTTGATGTACTGGAATTCTTCACATCAACCCACGGTGCAAGAAAAGGCTTGGCAGATACTGCGCTGCGTACTGCCGACTCCGGCTATCTGACAAGACGCCTTGTTGACGTAAGCCAGGATGTCATAGCCAGGGAAGAAGACTGCGGGACTGAAGAGGGCTTGATGGTCAGCGAAATCAAAGACGGAAATGAAGTAATTGAAAAGCTTAAAGACAGGCTTACGGGCAGATATGCCAGCAGCGATATACTGCATCCTGAGACAGGTGAGGTGCTGGTTAAGAGGAATGAGCTTATAACCGAAAAAATAGCAAATAATATTATCAAGCTGGGAATTAAGAAAGTTCCGATAAGGTCTGTGCTGACATGTCATTCAAAATATGGAGTATGTACCAAATGCTATGGGGTAAACCTGGCAACAGGAGATCCCGTGCATATCGGTGAGGCAGTGGGAATAATTGCGGCTCAGTCAATCGGGGAGCCCGGTACGCAGCTTACAATGAGAACCTTCCATACTGGAGGCGTTGCCGGTGATGATATAACCCAGGGTCTTCCCAGAGTCGAGGAGCTTTTTGAAGCCAGGAAGCCTAAGGGACTTGCAATAATATCCGAAATTTCCGGTGTTGTAAAAATAATTGACCAGAGGAAAAAGAAAGATGTTGTCGTGCTGGCTGAAGACGGCGATTCCAGGACATATACAATACCATACGGCTCAAGGCTTAGGGTTGCTGACGGAGAGACAATTGAAGCAGGAGATGAAATAACCGAAGGTTCGGTTAATCCTCATGATATACTTAAGATCAAAGGAGTGGCCGGTGTACAAACCTATCTGCTTCAGGAAGTTCAGAGGGTATACAGGCTTCAGGGCGTTGATATTGCGGATAAGCATATAGAAGTCATTGTCAGACAAATGCTGAGAAAGGTCAAGATAGAAGAATCCGGAGACACCGATCTGCTTCCGGGAGGGCTCTTTGACATATTTAAATTTGAAGAAGAAAACCAAAGAGTAAGTGCCGAAGGCGGAGAGATGGCTACAGGGAAGAGAGTACTCCTTGGTATAACCAAAGCCTCCCTGGCAACCGATTCCTTCTTGTCAGCAGCATCATTCCAGGAAACAACAAGGGTTTTGACAGAAGCTGCGATTAAGGGTAAGATAGATCCCCTTGTGGGCCTGAAAGAAAATGTAATTATCGGAAAGCTTATTCCTGCAGGCACCGGTATGAAAAAATATATGGATATATCGATAAAACAGGTGGAAGCCGAGTAATATGAGGCGGGATAAGTTTTTTGTATAAATGCAGAAAACCAATATTGACATCATGTTATAACAAATGCTAAACTTATCTAGTGTTTTATAGAGAACCATTAATAATGGTTTTCTAAGCTTGCAGATAAACACCGTTGCTGCCATGCAAAAAAATCCTTAAGAGGTGGTTTGAATGCAGGAACTAAAAGCCTTAAACAGAAGAATAGTAGGGTTTAAGCAGACAGTAAAGGCAATAAAAAACGGGACGGTTACAAAGGTTTATCTGGCAGAGGATGCCGATGACTTTATTAAGCAATCGGTACAGGATGTATGCAGAGATAGAAATATACAAATCATATATGTCAGCAATATGAAGGAGCTTGGAGATGCATGCGGCATTGATATCGGCGCCTCAACGGCGGCTATCAAGGATTAGTATGTATATCGAACCTCTTCATATGAAGAGGTTTTTAATTGTATTGATTTTCACCGCGTATAGCAGCGCTTGGCAAATACCGGGCCTGTATATGATAAATAAAACAAGGAGGTGCATTTAATGCCTACAATTAGCCAGTTAGTGAGGAAAGGCAGAGAGAAGGTAGAGTACAAATCAACTGCACCAGCATTAAAGGAAAGCCCGCAGAAAAGGGGAGTATGCACTGTTGTAAAGACTACGACACCCAAGAAGCCTAATTCCGCATTGAGAAAAATTGCCAGAGTTAGACTTTCGAACAACATTGAAGTATCAGGCTACATCCCTGGAATCGGCCATAACCTGCAGGAACACTCGGTTGTTCTTATCAGGGGCGGCAGAGTTAAGGACCTTCCTGGCGTGAGGTACCACATAGTAAGAGGTACTCTTGATGCCGCTGGCGTCGCTAACAGAAAGCAGAGCAGATCAAAGTACGGTGCCAAGAGACCAAAGAAATAATATTGTGCGAGTTATTTGACATTGGCTGACTGCAGCCTTTGTTTTGAATATATTTGCGCACAACGGCAGTTGGTTGACTTGATACTGCCGAGTACCGATGATATTAAAAAATATTAAGGAGGGAAGTAAAGTGCCAAGAAGAGGACATATATCAAAAAGGGACGTATTGCCGGACCCGTTATATAACGACAAGATAGTTACCAAGCTTATCAACAACGTTATGTATGACGGCAAGAAAAGCGTCGGACAGAAAATAGTTTATGGTGCCTTCGAAATATTGAGGGAAAAGACAGGTAAAGATCCCCTTGAAGTATTTGAGGCAGCTATGAACAATATCATGCCTGTTCTGGAGGTTAAAGCCAGAAGGATAGGCGGAGCAACTTACCAGGTTCCTATAGAAGTAAGGCCTGACAGAAGGCAGGCATTAGGGATGCGGTGGCTGATCGAGTATTCCCGAAAAAGAGGGGAAAAGACCATGAAAGAAAGATTGGCCGGCGAACTTTTAGATGCTGCTAACAATACCGGCAGCAGCGTGAAGAAAAAGGAAGATACTCATAAGATGGCAGAAGCCAATAAGGCCTTTGCACATTACAGGTGGTAATCTAAAATAGAGGTAATTGTGACTTATAAAAATGATTATGAATTAATGCTAAATTTTAAAAATTTCGGGAAGTATAACAGTGATACTTGCAACAGAAAGGAGGATAATTGTGCCTAGGCAATTTGCGTTGGAAAAAACCAGAAACATAGGAATAATGGCCCATATTGATGCAGGAAAGACGACAACGACTGAAAGAGTACTGTACTATACAGGAAAAACCTACAAATTAGGTGAAGTTCACGAAGGAACTGCTACAATGGACTGGATGGAGCAGGAGCAGGAAAGAGGAATAACAATAACTTCTGCAGCTACAACAGCTGAATGGAAGGGTCATAAGATTAATATAATAGATACGCCGGGGCACGTGGACTTTACTGTTGAAGTAGAAAGGTCACTGCGCGTATTAGATGGAGCTGTAGCAGTTTTTTGCGCTAAGGGCGGAGTTGAGCCTCAGTCGGAAACCGTCTGGAGGCAGGCAGACAAATACAATGTTCCGCGAATTGCATATATTAATAAAATGGACATAATGGGAGCGGATTTCTATAGAGTAGTCGAAATGATGAAAGAAAGGCTCGGAGCAAATGCAGTTCCTATTCAGCTTCCTATCGGCAGCGAGGATAGTTTTACAGGCATAGTGGACTTGATAAGTATGAAAGCCCATATGTATAAGGACGACCTCGGCAAAGAAGTGGAAGTAACAGAAGTCCCGGCAGACATGAAGGATAAGGCGAAAGAATACAGAGAAAAGCTGATTGAAGCTGTATCCGAAATAAATGAAGATCTCATGATGAAGTATCTGGAGGGAGAAGAACCGACAGAGCAGGAGATCAGGGATGCTATTAGGGCTGGTACAATCAGTGTTAAGTTTAATCCGGTTGTTTGCGGCTCCTCATACAGGAATAAAGGTGTGCAGCTTATGCTGGATGCTGTTGTGGATTTTATGCCTTCTCCTATTGACATTCCGCCGATTGAAGGGACTACTGTGGATGGAGAAGAGAAGATTGTAAGGCATTCTGACGACAAAGAACCCTTCTCAGCTCTTGCATTCAAAATAATGGTTGACCCTTATGTGGGTAAACTGGCATTCTTCAGAGTATACTCGGGGATGGTTGAAGCCGGCTCATATGTATATAATTCAACAAAGGGCAAAAGAGAAAGAATCGGCAGAATAGTGCAGCTGCATGCCAACCACAGGGAAGAGATAAAAGAGGTTTATACGGGTGATATCGCAGCAATTGTAGGGCTTAAGGATACGACCACGGGAGACACCCTTTGTGATGAGGAAAATGCAGTTATTCTTGAATCAATGGAATTTCCGGAACCGGTTATCAATGTCGCCATAGAACCAAAAACGAAGGCAGGCCAGGATAAGATGGGTATAGCCCTTCAGAAGCTGGCGGAAGAAGATCCGACATTCAGGACATACACTGATGTTGAAACCGGCCAGACCATAATTGCAGGTATGGGTGAACTGCATCTTGACATAATTGTTGACAGAATGATGCGGGAGTACAAGGTTGAAGCAAATGTCGGCAAGCCGCAGGTTGCTTATAAAGAAACCATCCGGAGAAAAGTACAGGTCGAAGGAAAGTTTGTCAGACAGTCGGGAGGTAAAGGACAATACGGTCATGTTTGGCTTGAGATTGAGCCTAAGGAACCCGGAACCGGCTTTGAATTTGTAAACAAGATAGTAGGCGGTGTGATTCCTAAAGAGTATATACCCGCTGTACAGCGCGGTGTGGAAGAGGCTACCATGAACGGCGTACTTGGAGGATATCCTGTTCTCGATGTTAAAGTCACACTGTATGACGGTTCATACCATGAAGTGGACTCTTCCGAAATGGCATTTAAAATTGCCGGCTCAATGGCCTTTAAGGAAGGAATGAAAAAAGCCGATCCTGTTCTTCTGGAGCCTATAATGAAGGTTGAAGTAACAGTGCCTGAGGAATATATGGGAGATGTTCTCGGAGACATAAACTCCAGAAGAGGAAGAATTGAAGGTATGGAAGCGAGAAGCGGAGCACAGGTCATAAGAGGCTTTGTACCTCTTTCCGAGATGTTCGGTTATGCTACCGACCTGCGTTCGAGGACACAAGGACGTGCCGTATATTCAATGGAGACAGATCACTTCGAAGAGGTGCCCAAGAGCATAGCGGAGAAGATATTGGGTGAAAAGTAACAGGAAATAGTATAGTAATTTGATTGTACAATTTTCTAAAATATTGAATTATCCGATTTTAAAGGAGGAAAAGTAAAATGGCAAAGGCAAAATATGAAAGGACCAAACCCCATGTAAACATAGGGACAATAGGCCATGTTGACCATGGCAAGACTACACTTACAGCAGCTATAACAGTTGTACTTTCAAAGTATGGTCAGGCAACGGCAACAAAGTATGACGAAATAGACAAGGCACCGGAAGAAAAGGAAAGAGGAATAACAATAAACACAGCCCATGTTGAGTATGAGACAAAGAACAGGCATTATGCCCATGTTGACTGCCCGGGCCATGCTGACTATGTAAAGAACATGATAACAGGAGCAGCACAGATGGACGGAGCAATCCTTGTCGTATCGGCAGCAGACGGTCCGATGCCTCAGACAAGAGAGCACATACTGCTGTCCCGTCAGGTAGGAGTACCCTACATAGTGGTATTTCTGAACAAGGTAGACATGGTAGATGACGCAGAACTTATCGAACTTGTAGAAATGGAAGTAAGGGAACTGCTTACAGAGTATGAATTCGATGGAGATAATACCCCGATTATAGCGGGATCAGCATTAAAGGCACTTGAGTGCGGATGCGGAAAAGAAGACTGTGAATGGTGCAAGGGCATACATGAGCTTATGAATGCAGTAGACACATATATACCGACACCACAGAGACAGACGGACAAACCGTTCCTTATGCCTGTGGAAGACGTATTCTCGATAACCGGAAGAGGAACAGTGGCAACAGGAAGAGTAGAAAGAGGAACAGTAAAGGTATCGGATACGGTGGAGATAGTAGGGCTTGCAGATGCGCCGAGATCCACGGTAGTAACAGGAGTGGAAATGTTCAGGAAGCTTCTTGAGCAGGCACAGGCAGGAGACAACATAGGAGTACTGTTAAGAGGAGTACAGAGGAATGAGATAGAGAGAGGGCAGGTACTTGCAAAGCCCGGATCAATAAAGCCGCATACACACTACAAAGCCCAGGTATACGTACTGACAAAGGAAGAAGGCGGAAGGCACACACCATTCTTCAACGGATACAGGCCGCAGTTCTATTTCAGGACAACAGACGTAACAGGAGTAATTGAATTACCGGCAGGAGTGGAAATGTGCATGCCCGGTGACCATATAGAAATGACAATAAAGCTTATCACTCCTATAGCAATAGAAGAAGGCTTGAGGTTTGCTATACGTGAAGGCGGAAGAACAGTAGGATCAGGTGCTGTTGCATCGGTAATAGAATAGGCTGCGCTTATTCACATGACCTCAGGAAACAGCTTTAGAGAGCAAATTTAATCAAAGGACTAGGGTTTTTGATCCTAGTCCTTTAAAAAGCATAGTGCCTGAAAACTTCAGGTTTTGAAATGCAAATTTAGGCCTGATTGGACTTATTGCGATTAACATGTCTAAAACAGGCAATACTATAAGCAGGGCAATGCTTTATGTATACTGCTTGTACGCATGAGGGCGGTACAAAATATTATTGACATTGAAGTTAAATTATGATAGATTTTATTGAGTAGTCTCAAAATGCAATTTTTATGTATTTTTGCGGCATTTTAGTATTTTTATTATACAGTATGTAGTGCCAAGTCGTTGGGAGGTGTAGATATGAGAGTTAAAATAACACTTGCTTGCAGCGAATGCAAACAGAGGAACTATGATTCCATGAAGAACAAAAAGAACAACCCGGATAGAATGGAAATGAACAAGTACTGCAGATTCTGCAGGAAGCATACTTCGCATAAGGAAACGAAATAGCCTGTAAAGGATGTGAATGGCATGGCTGGTGCAACAAAAAAATTTGATGTAGCAAAGTCTTTTAAAGAGACAAAGGCAGAAGTCAGAAAGGTTACCTGGCCCAACAAGAAGGAACTTTTACAGCATACCGAAGTTGTTATTACTTCAATTATACTGGTAGGAGTAGTTCTTTGGGTGACAGACTTTGCGTTTGGAAAAGTGCTTAACCTTTTAATAAAATAGAAGGGCTTCTGTATAACCATATTATCGATAGGAGGAAAACCCTAAAGATACTTTAGGGTTGCGCATCTATGGAAGAAAGAGGCAAATGGTATGTAGTCCACACTTATTCGGGCTACGAAAACAAGGTAATGGCTAATATTTTGAAGATAGTAGAAAACAGAAACATGCAGGATGTTATCTTCGAAGTTAAAGTGCCGGTTGAAGAACAGGTCGAAATCAAAGGCGGTAAGAAAAAAATCACCCAGAAAAAAGTATTTCCAGGATATGTACTGGTCAAGATGATTATGACGGATGAATCATGGTATGTTGTCCGAAATACAAGAGGGGTTACCGGATTTGTAGGACCTGGATCTAAGCCTGTGCCTCTTACCGATGCGGAAATAAAGACTTTAGGCGTTGAAAAGATTCCGATCAAGTTGGATGCGAAGGTTAAGGACCATGTAAGAGTTATTTCCGGGCCTTTTGAAAATTTCGTCGGTATAATACAGGAGATCAATAACGAGAAGCATAAGGTCAAGGTTATGATTTCGATGTTCGGGAGGGAGACTCCGGTAGAACTGGAGTTTACCCAGATTGAAAGGCTATAGACCCGGATAGACATACAACATTTGCCGAGAGGAGGTGTAATAATGGCAAAGAAGGTTTCAGCATTGGTTAAGCTGCAGGTTCCGGCAGGTAAAGCAACTCCGGCACCACCGATAGGCCCCGCTTTAGGTCAGCATGGTGTCAACATCATGGGATTCTGCAAAGAGTTCAATGAAAGAACAGCTAAACAGGCAGGACTTATTATTCCTGTAGTAATAACTGTATATCAGGACAGATCATTTACATTCATACTCAAGACTCCGCCGGCATCGGTGCTTATAAAGAAAGCGGCCGGTATCGAAAGCGGATCAGGTATACCGAACAAGACCAAGGTAGGAAAGATTTCAAAAGCTAAGGTCAGAGAAATCGCAGAGATGAAGATGCCGGACTTGAATGCAGGAAGCATTGAGGCGGCAATGAGTATGGTTGCTGGTACAGCAAGAAGTATGGGTATAACAGTAGAAGACTAATATCAAGTGGGAGGACATGTTCCGCTAATACCACAAGGAGGAATTTGTAATGTTTAGAGGCAAGAAATATCAAGAAAGCGCAAAGCTGATTGATAGAACCAAATTATATGACCCGAAGGAAGCTATGGAGCTTGTTCAACAGACAGCAAAGGCAAAATTTGATGAGTCTGTTGAGATTCACGTAAAGCTTGGTGTTGATCCAAGGCATGCAGACCAGCAGGTCAGAGGAGTTGTTGTGCTTCCCCATGGTACAGGCAAAACCCTTAAGGTTTTGGTATTCGCAAAAGGCGACAAGGCCAAGGAAGCAGAGGCAGCAGGAGCTGACTATGTAGGTGCTGAAGAACTGGTTGCAAAAATCCAGGGTGAAAACTGGTTTGATTATGACGTGGTAGTTGCTACTCCGGATATGATGGGTGTAGTTGGAAGACTTGGTAAGATACTTGGACCTAAAGGCTTAATGCCAAACCCGAAATCCGGTACGGTCACCTTTGATGTTGAAAAAGCCATCAATGAAATCAAAGCCGGTAAGGTTGAGTACAGGGTTGACAAGACATCAATAATCCACGTTGGTTTTGGGAAAGTCTCATTCGGTACTGAAAAGCTTCTTGATAACTTCAAGACTCTTATGGAAGCAGTTATAAAGGCTAAGCCGGCAGCTGCAAAGGGTACTTACCTTAAGAGCGTTGTAGTTACAAGCACTATGGGACCGGCTATAAAAATCAATCCTACCCGCGTAACCGATTAGTGTTTTGCACCGCAGGACTCTATATTGACAGTAAGTACTGTTAATGATAGAATGTCCATGTTTGAAACGAATATATACCGTAGACAGCAGGTTGGCCCAGGCCGTAAATTCCTGCCGAGGTTTGTCATAAAGATATTATGACCTCTCTATGTCTACGGAGAGGTCTTTTGATTTTAAAAGGCCTTATCCATACGAGAGATTTAATAAGCTTTACCATGAGGAGGTGTAAAAATGTCAAAAAACCTTGAACAGAAGGAAAAGCAAGTAAGTGAAGTGAAAGAAAAGCTTCAGAAGTCCAACGCAGTTGTATTGGTGGACTATAAGGGAATAAATGTTGAAGATGTGACTGATTTGAGAAAAAGATTCAGAGAGGCCGGCGTTGACTATAAGGTGTACAAAAATACCCTTTTCAAAAGAGCGGCATCAGAATTGGGCATGGAAGCTCTTCATGAATATCTTCAGGGCACGGTTGCAGTTGCTTTCGGATATAACGATGCAGTTGCACCTGCAAAGACCATCAATCAGTTTATTAAGGATAATCCCAAGACGCCAATATCAATAAAAGCCGGATATGTTGAAGGCAGGATTATGAACGTTGATGAAGTAAAGGCCTTGGGAGACCTTCCATCAAGAGAGGTGCTCATTGCAATGCTCCTTGGAGGATTACAGGGTTCAATCAGAAATCTCGCATATGCGCTTAATACTATTAAAGAAAAAAAAGAAGCAGAAGCTTAATTAATAATTAGGAGGTAATTTAAAATGGCAAGTGAAAAGACTTTAAAGTTTATTGAAGAAATAAAGAATATGACAGTTCTCGAACTGGCTGAATTGGTTAAGGCAATTGAAGAGGAATTCGGCGTAACGGCAGCAGCTCCTGTAGCAGTTGCAGGACCGGCAGCCGCAGGTGCAGCAGCAGCTCCGGCAGAAGAGCAGACTGAGTTCAACGTAGTTCTTGCTGAAGTAGGAGCAGAAAAGATCAAGGTTATCAAGGTTGTAAGAGAAGTTACCGGCCTTGGACTCAAGGAAGCAAAGGACCTGGTTGACGGCGCTCCAAAGCCTATAAAGGAAGCTGTAAGTAAGCAGGAAGCAGAAGAAATAGTTGCAAAGTTTGCAGAAACAGGCGCGAAGATAGAAATAAAGTAAGTCATAACAAAGATAAGAAGCCGCATTTATTGCGGCTTTTTTATTTTTATATTAGTACGGGAAAAGGCAGTCAATTGACTGCCTTTTTCATTCGTATAATAGAATGCACCAAATATATCATGAATATACAAATATTACTAATATATGCTATAATTTAACAGAATAACATAAAATTAGTATATTATGTAATTGATTATATGCTGGTGCTTGGGAGTGATTGCAATAGTATTAAAGCTGATTATAGTATCAGTGCTGCTGCTGTTTGCATTAGTATCTGATTTCAGGACTTACAGTATTAAAAATTACATTACATACGGCTTCATGCTGATAGGGCTGACAGTAAATCTTGCAATGGAAGGTATCGGGGGTTTGGTATTTTCGCTGCAGGGTATAATACTTCCTGCCGCATGCCTTTTTATCTTATATGTCATAAGGATCGTAGGGGCAGGGGATGTAAAGCTTTTATGCGCTGTGGGAGCGGTAATGGGCGCAGCCTTTGCCGTACATGCTGCAATATATTCATTTATCTGTGGAGGTTTCATTGCTTCAGGCCTAATGCTGGCAAGGGAAAATGCTTCAGAAAGATTCAGCCATCTTTTTTTGTATCTCACAAGCTGTTTTCTGACTATGGAAATTCTTCAATATACTGACTTTAAAAATAGGCAGGACGGGGGGAAGTTTCATTTTTCAATAGCTATAGCATCAGGAACTGCGGCAGCCATAATAATGCGGGGGGTTTGAATATGGCAAGATTGAATTTGGTTATCGCAGATTGCGACGAGAGCTATGCAAGGGGACTATTGGAATATATCAATTCAAATCATTTCTCATCCTTCATGGTCAGCTGCTTTACAAAGCTTGATTCCTTTGCAGGATATTTCGAGAAGCAGCCTCCAACTGATATTCTGGCAATCAGTCCCGATTTTTATGATATTTCGGTTGGATATCCGAATATTAAGCTTAAGTTAATACTTTCAGGGGGAGCTTTGAATCGGGAGTATCCCGGTTTTCAGGCCATCAGCAAGTACAGCACCGGAGACAAGCTGATTCGGGATATGTTATATATGTACTCCAAGGCCAATCCCCAAGAGATCAGGCTCTTATCCTGTTCAAAGGATACTGAGTTCATAGGTGTATATTCTCCCGCAGGGGGTACAGGGAAAACTACAATAGCGGCAGCCTTGTCAACACAATGCGCCGAACTGGGCTTGAAATCATTTTATTTAAACTTAGAGTCAATTCAATCCACCGGAATGTTTTTCGGCTCAGACAACAAAAGAAACCTTTCCTATGTTTTTTACTATATCAAGGATAAAAGCCGGAACCTTTCTTTTAAAATGGACGGGATAAAATGTACGGAGGATGGGGTGGAATACTTCAATCCTCCTGATAGTCCTCTGGAATATGAGGAAATAAATCCGGAGGAATTGGAACAGCTTATAAGAGGAATAAAAGGCATGGGATACTACGACTGTGTTTTTATCGATATGTCAAGTAATTTTGACTCGAAAAATTACAAGATAATGAACTTATGTGATCGAATTGTCCTTGTTGCTTTGTGTGAGCCGATTGCATCGTATAAAGAAAAAGCATTGCTGAATGAGCTTACCAAGCTGCGGAATTCGGATGGAGGAAGCATTTCCGATAAGTTCATTACAGTGATAAACAAGCATAAAGACAAAAGCGATGAAGATTTCGAAAGCTTTGAAGGGAATGCCCCTGCAGCAGTTAAGATTCCCGAATACTCAAGGACATTGATCAGGGAGGATGGGAGGATTTTTATTGAGAATGATGATTTCAGGAAAGCCATTAACCGGATTATTGATATTATAATGAGGCGAAAAGAGGCCACCACTCCTGCAAGTGATGGGAACCGCTTTCGCTGCCCGACAAGAAGTGAGCATATCTCGCCTCGTTGAAAAGCTCGGGTAGGTTTTTGCAAGTATGCAAAAACCCTTATTGAAATCTTGTTATAGCCGGATGTTGAGGTGGAGCACATGGATGATGATGCTAAGAACTTGCTGATAAATAATTTAAGAAAAGAAATAAGAGAAAACCTGGACATTAAGAGCCAAGTCACTGATGAAGATATAAATGAACTGATAACAGAAAAGGTTTTTGAGGAGGCAAGGCTGCTGCCTTTGAGCATTAGGGAAAAACAGGAGCTTATATCCGTGCTTTTCAATTCCATTAGGAAGCTTGATATACTGCAGCCTCTTATTGATGACAAGTCAATAACAGAGATAATGGTAAACGGTGAGGATAATATTTTTATAGAAAAATTCGGAAGGACATACAGTATTGAAAGCAGCTTTGAAAGCAGGCAGAAGCTTGAGGATGTCATACAATCAGTCGTTTCTAAGGTAAACAGAGTCGTAAATGAAGCTTCGCCGATAGTGGATGCCAGATTGGCGGATGGATCAAGAGTAAATGTGGTGCTTCCCCCTATCGCATTAAACGGGCCTATACTTACAATAAGGAAGTTTCCTGAAAGACCCATATCAATGAAGGACTTGATTGAATGGGGTTCTATTACGGAAGAGGCTGCCGAAGTCCTGGAAAGGCTGGTAAGGGCAAAATATAATATCTTCATATGCGGGGGTACAGGATCAGGTAAAACTTCTTTCCTCAATGCTCTTTCGGATTTCATTCCCAGGGATGAACGAATTGTAACCATTGAGGACCCGGCTGAACTGCAGATAAAGAATATAAAGAACATAGTCAAGCTGGAGACCAGAAATGCGAACACCGAGGGTAAAGGAGAAATCACCATAAGGGACCTGATAAGGACCTCTCTGAGGATGAGGCCTGAGAGAATCATCATCGGTGAAGTAAGAGGAGCAGAAGCACTTGATATGCTTCAGGCAATGAATACCGGTCATGACGGTTCAATTTCAACAGGTCATGGAAATTCCACCGCTGATATGCTCTCACGACTTGAAACCATGGTGCTAAGCGGATCAATTATGCCTTTGGAGGCTATCAGGCAGCAGATTGCTTCAGCTTTTGATATTATGGTACATCTTTCAAGATTCAGGGACCGTACGAGAAAAGTAGTGGAAATAGTGGAGGTAACAGACTGCAGAGAAGGAATGATAGGGCTTAATCCTCTCTTTGAATTTGTGGAGAGAGGCGGGTCAATGTCAGAAAAGGTTGAAGGGTGTCTTGTAAGAACCGGCAATACTATGAAAAACCTGTCAAAGCTCAAAATGGCAGGATTGAGTGAAGTGTTATGAGGTGATTTTTTGGATCTTAATAAAAAGTCAGCAGTCTCGATGAAGTACAAATATGAGAGGAACACTGCCGCACATGCGATATCTCCCGTAGACTATGACACATATATAATGCCATTAAAAGAAAAGCTTTTATGCATATTTATGGCGTGCACAGTTTTATTTGCAGCAGGTTACATTTTCTACAGAAGCATTTTGGTGTCGCTGCTCTTAACGCCATTTGCCCTTTTGTATCCCGGATTCAGGACAAAAGAAATAATAAAAAAAAGAAAGGATGAACTCAATTTACAATTCAGGGAAGTTCTTTACTCATTGTCATCTTCACTGTCTGCGGGAAAGTCAATAGAAACTGCAATCAGGTGCTCACTTAAGGAGCTTTCCATACAGTATCCCAACAATGATACATATATATTGGTCGAGCTTGAGCAAATAAGCAGAAAAATTGAGATGAATGAAACCATAGAGGAAGCCTTGGCTGACTTTGCTGCAAGGTCGCATTTGGAGGACATAATAAACTTTGCTGATGTTTTTGCAATATGCAAGCGCACAGGAGGCAATCTTGTTCAGGTAGTAAAGAATACTGCGGAGATAATAAGCGAGAAAATTGACATCAGGCAGGAGATAAACCTTCTGCTCATGGAAAAAAGGCTGGAACATAAAGTGCTTAACCTGATGCCGGTGTTTATAGTACTTCTGCTGTCCGCCAGTGCTGAAGAATTCATGGCTCCGGTATTTTCGGAGCCCCTTGGCAGAGTGGCAATGACTTTTTCATTAGTGCTTTTTGGGGCTGCTTATTTTGTATCGAGAAAAATCATGGATATTGAGGTATAGCTTATGCTGCTGGCATTTATAACAGAAATCATGGTTTTTGGGTTCCTTTGTTTGTATGTAAAGGGCAAATATGAAGATTTTACCGAGACAGGCTGTAAGAAAGGGCATATTTCCAAAGTTTTAGCGCCTGCTGCGTTATTCATTACAGACAAGTTTATTTCAGGGAGGCTTATTGCTTATGAAAGGAAGCTCAGCATAAAGCTAGCTGAGCTTTATGGAGGCAGGGACATAAAATACATGCTCAAGCTCCATTTCGTTCATAAGGTAATTCATATGATTATTGCACTGTTATCAGTTACCCTATTGGGGGCATTAATGGAAAAGCCTGATATCGGCTATACAATATTTGCATTGTCAGCATTAGGGATTGTTTTTTATGCTTCAGACAGAGAGCTGGATGAAAAAATCAAAAAAAGGAATTTCAGAATCCGATACGACTTCCCTGATTTTCTTAATAAGATGGTGCTTCTTATCAATGCAGGAATGACTGTACCCAGGGCTTGGGAGAAGATAGTCAGGGACAGAAAGAATGTGACTCCCCTATATGAAGAACTAAGAATAACCTATATTGAGATTAAGAACGGAAAGCCTGAAATGGAAGCTTATGAGGATTTTGCAAGGCGGTGCAGGGTAAAGGAAATAACCAAGTTCATTACTGCTGTGATACAGAACCTGAAAAAAGGCAATAGTGATTTGGTCCCGCTGCTGAAGCTTCAATCAAATGAATGCTGGCAGCTTAGAAAGAATATGGCGAAGAGGCTGGGAGAAGAGGCCTCAACCAAGCTGGTGCTTCCACTGATGATTATGTTTGTAGGAATACTTATTATTGTAATACTCCCTGCAGTTATGCAGTTAAGGTATCTGTAAATATGAGACGCGGAATTTGGGCGGGCCGTTGGAGGAAGGAATGTAGGTTTGAGAGGATGCGGGTTTTAAGGAATATAAGATAGAAATTGTAAAGGGAGGTAGTAGAATGTTAAAGGAAGTAAAAGGAATAATTTTTGAGGAGGATGGCATAAGCACGGTTGAGATTGTGGTAATTATTGCAATTCTTGTAGGAATAGCACTGCTCTTCAGAAAGTCGATAACTGCTTATGTGCAGAAGGTTATAAGTAATTTTATTGATACTGCTCCTACTGTTGAAAATCTGGAAGTTAACATGGATGCACCGGTACCGAAGGACTAGTGCCTTGTACAGGATATATACTTCCTGAAAAGGATGCGGAGGTGATGATTACTGGACAAGCATACATGTGATGGGGGAAGCTATACTGTTGAAGCCTCCATGGTGTTTGTGACGATTATGCTGGTGGTATTGGCACTTTTGTTTACATTCTTATACATGGGGCAAAGGGCAAGTCTTGAAAGCTTTGCCTCATTTGCTGCTCAGCAGGGGGCGGAGTTATGGATTGACAGCAGAAGAAATATGGAGGATGGGAGAATAAATAATAAAAGGCCTGAAGATTCCATAGGCTATAGAATTTTTGACAATCTGCTGTTTTCAAGCACAACTTATGAAGGATATTTTGAAAAAGAAGCATCTGACAATGGTAAAACCAGGGTGGTTCTTAAAATGGATGCGGGAAATAATCTGCCCGGACATAAAACCCTTCTGATTGGGGAGGCCTTGTGCAAAAGGATTGAAAGCACAATCCTGAAGCCCGAGAGTACAAGAATAAGGGTTACATTCAATAACAGCGCTCTTAGGGAAAGGCTCACAGTTGAGTTAATCCAGGAGATCAAGGTGCCTTTAGGCGGCATAAAGGAATTCTTTGACGGTAAGGATACCCTGACATTGAGGGCTCAATCCACAGCAGCAGTAACAGAACCTGATGAGTATATAAGGAATGTAGACCTTATGCTGGAGCTATCAAAGAGGTTTGGAGAGAAGCTTGACCTCAGCGAACTGGCAGGCAGAATAGGGGCAACACGCTGAGATGATAGGTTATCAAAGGGGAGAGGCGAATGTACCAAAGAGGTGGCAGCATTAGGAGAGAAAAAGGGGCAATCACTGTTTTTCTGGCGCTTATTTTCATGTCTCTGATAATTTTCGCAGGAGCGATAATTGATATTGTGAGAATTACGGCTGCCGACCGAAGGGTTCAAAGTGCGTTGAATACCTCAGCCAGGTCTGTATTGGCAGGCTATGACGGTGAGCTTATGGGCAGCTATGGAATATATGGGGTGAATGCTGCAGAAGAAAATGTGAAAGAGGACTTTTATAGATATATGAGTGTAAATCTAAAGGAGAGGCATAAGAACATAAACTTCATAGATATCAGTATAGATTATGAGGATATTGAAATAGAAGGCATTAATAACCTGTTGGAGCATGAGGCTTTTAAGAAGCAGGTCCAGGAATACATGAAGTACAGAACAGCAATTTCATCAGCTGACAGCCTGATAGAGCAGCTGCAGAGCATTAAGCTGAATAAGGGGATTGAATTTGCAAAAAGTGAGAAGATCACAAGAGACAAGGCAAGTGAGCTGAGAGCCAAGGTAAATGAGGTAAATACGAGACTTGCAGGAATAAAGAAAAAGCTGAAAAATTCGAGCGTAAAAAAACTTGAAGAAATAAGGGATGAGCTGTCAGAAGCCTTGGAAATCAACAGCTTAATATATAATGGGAATAAAGGTGGCCTGCTTGCTGATTATATTCAAAGCAGGGATGATACGAACACTAAGGCTGAGGAAGGCCAGTTCATCGGGAATCAGTCCCGGGAGTTTGACAGCATAAATAAAAACAGTGAAAACCTGACTCCGGGGATTCAAATGTATATAGAGGAGATAGATAAGACACTTATGCTGGTCAAGCCATTGCAGAAGGAGCTTGAGCTTATGGAAGGAAAGCTTGAAACCCTTAAGGATGAGCTGGATGAATTAAAAGAAAAGCTCTCGGGTGTTCAGGAGGATGATGCCGATATTGAGGACGAGATAGATGAGACCAGAGAAGATATTGATAAGGTTAAAGATAAAATAAGACGGCTGGAATCAGAAGTTGATGAGAAAATGTCAGATTTGAAAGTGAAGCTTGAAAGGATTTCTCTTGAGGGCTATTCCTTGAAGGAAGAGGCTGTACAGCTGCCGGACAAGAAGGCGGAAGAAATGAAAAATTTTATCAGCAAGACAAAAAAAGAAATTGAGGAAGTATTGTTCAGGAGGCTTGAAAAGGATTGGCTGATAGGATCCGAAGAATTTGAGGATAGCAGTCTGATAACCGGTGAGAATCCAGACGAAATGGACGAAAGTATATATTTCAGCTCATCAATGCAGGAAGAAGAGGCTGAGAGAAGCAATGATGCAATAATTAAAACCTTGGAAAAGCTTGTAAAAGCAGTTGAAGATGCCGCATCAAACACATTGGAAAAGGTAAATACCATTGAATACGTAATGGATAAGTTTACCTTCCTGACCTCCAAAACAGAGAGGGGTCATTACTTCAGGAAGGGTGAGGTGGAGTATATCATCAGCGGATCAGACATTGAGGAAGGATACAGTCCGATAAAAAACACCGAGTATTATATAGTAACAAAGGTGCTGCTTCAGGTTTGGGCATTGAGATTTGCATTAGATACAATAGATGCTTTTATAAGGAGCACTGTGGTATTTCCGCCTCAAAGACTGGCATTTGCCCTTGCCGAAGGTGCTCTTGACTCAAGCTTGGACATTTTCAACCTGCTTAACGGCGAGCCTGTGCCAATATGTCCGAAGAGCTTTCCGGCAGTTAAATTAAAGTATTCGGATCACTTAAAGATGCTGCTTCTGATGAAGCCGGAGGAAGAAATTCTAAGAAGAGCAAGACAGCTTATTCAAGTAAACATTAAACAGGTTGTGGATGCAAAGACAGGGCTTCCAAGGTCGGATTTCAGATTGGGAGATTACAGCACCGTCATGTCTGCCTCTGTTAAGGCGAAGGTAAATCTTTTCTTTCTTCCCCTGCTGAAGGTTGACAGGCTGTTGCCCGGCAGTTTTGAAAACGGAAGGTATTTAATTCGTAAGCAAATATATGTAGGCTATTAGGGTGGTTGAAATTGCATAAAGGTTGTAAGAAACTGCGTTCCAAAGGTTCAATTACAGTAGAGGCTTGTGTTGTATTTCCGGTTTTCATAAGCGTTTTTTTTCTGCTGCTTTTTCTTATCAAGTTCACATGTACCGGGATGGTGCTTGATCATGCTGTAAATGAAGCAGCCAAGGAAATAGCAGCAGCCGCATATCCCATATCCTTCATTAATGAACTGGAGGATGAAAAGCTTCAGGAGTATGGGAATGCAAAAATACCTACACTTGAAGAGGAATTGGAAAAGCTGGCCGGGAAAATTTCGGGATACGGCTCTGATAACTTGCTTCAAGCTATTGTATCGGGGAAGCTTAAAGGAACAGACATCACTGGTGCAATGCAGGGCATATTAAAGGATTACAGTAAAGGCGCAATAGGAAATGTTGTCGGCAGAATAACACCTGCATATTGGGACATGAAGTCCGCTGCCAAATATTATATTGCCGAAGCGCTTATCAAGGAACACCTGGAAAGCCCGCTGATTAACCGGGAGAATATAAGGCTGCGGCTTGTCGAGTTTCCTCAGGGCAAGGAAGAATATAATGCAAGATCACCAAGTGCAATATATAGTAAACTTGGGTTGATTCCGGAAAAGGATTTCAGCAGGGATGACGTTGTGCTGCAGTTGGAGTACGAATATTTGGTGAGTCTTCCTTTTATTGAGCCTTTCAATATAAAAATGATTCATACAGCTGTGGAAAGGGCATGGATCAACGGCAGCTACGGAATATTGACGGCCGAGGAAGAGGGTTTGAACCTGGAATCGGAAGGCAGTATCGTATTTATTACAAGGACGGGTATCCGCTTCCATGAGGGGAATTGCAGGTACCTTAGGAAAAGCAAGATTCCAATGATAATTGAAGAGGCCGAAGAATCGGGCTATACTCCGTGCAAAGTATGCAAGCCGCTGGGATAGGGTAAATACTCATTGGGAGGGTATTATGGGTTATCATTTTTCATATTTAACAATTATCATAATACTTGTTGCAGCAGCAATTATTGATATCAGAAAGAAGAGAATACCGGATAAGCTGATACTTGCAGGCACTGTGGCCGGATTGGCCTTTGCGCTGATTGACCCGCAAAGAGAATTTTCAAGCAGCATTTTGGGCGGCGTGACAGCGGGATTGGTGCTGCTTATTATTCATTATATTACTAAGGGCGGCCTTGGGCTTGGAGATGTAAAACTCTTTGGTTGTTCAGGAATATTCCTGGGCCTTGAAGGCACTGTTTCCGCAATGCTGATTTCTGCAGTTCTAAGCGGCATATTCAGCATTGTATTAATATGCCTGAATCCTGATAACAAGAAACGCGAAATACCTTTTGCGCCTTTTATACTGGCAGGAGTACTGGCAGTAATAATACCTTAATTAAACCGGGGGGTAGTTGCTGTGGAGAATACAGTATTAGATTTTGAATACAGTTATGATAATAATGCTGCCGGCAGTTTTTTGGTTATTAAGCTTGATAGTGAATCTATGCTGTTGAAGCATCAGGTAGAGATACTATGTCAGAATCCGAATTCTGCTTTTGTATCATTCCATGTAAGGCGGGAAAATGATAACACTTTTATCTATTATAATATAACCTCTAAAATATCATTATCTAATTATATTGAAAGAAAAAGCTTCAACAGGAAGGAGCTTTTGGATTTACTCAGGAGCATTGCAAAAAACCTGATGCTTACTGGTAATTACTTGTTGGAGCTTTCAGGCTTTATAATTCATCCGGATTATATTTTTATAAATCCTGCGACGGCGGAAGCTTCGCTGTTATATGTACCTGTTTCCTGCAATAGGAATTCAACGGAAATTTTAAAATCCTTTTTTAAGGATATTGTGATTAATTCATCCAATACAGATGATAATGCAAGAGATAATTATCTGCAAAGGATATTGAATTATTTAAAATCAGATACATTCAGTCTCATTGATTTTAACAGATTGATAGTGGATTTGAGGAACAGCGGAGAAGTATATGAATATGGACAAGAGGCGGCTAATCAAGAAGCCGATGTCGGTATTGGCATAACCTGCAGCAGAAGCCCGAAGGAAAAGATTTATGAGGATGCGGGAAAAAGCAGCAATATCCGAAGCATCATGCTGCTGCAGCCGATTTTTTTGATAGCTGCAGCTGCTGTATGCCTATATTTGATATCCCGGAAAATGGGCGATATTGTATCCATTACTGGTGTAGTGATTATTTCAGCTGCGCTGGATATTCTCGTAATTAACAGGATATCAGGCAACCAGGATAAGAGAGCGGCAACAGACAATACTCAGCTTATAGCACAAGATAAAGCAAAAAGAAGTACAGGCCGTCATGATAAAGACCTTAAGGGCAGGTATAAACCGGTACTTTCATCGCCGGATGTAGTGAAAGCCTGTGACACAGAATACATTTCCGAAGTTCCGAAGGATTGCCGTCCATATCTTGAAAGCATAGGGCCCAATAGGGTTGAAAAGGTGATAGTCAACAAGGATAGTTTCATAATAGGAAGATTAGGCAGTATGGCAGACCATATCATACAGGAAAGCACAATAGGAAAGCTTCATGCAGAAATTACAATTAATGAAGGGCTTTATTACATAAGAGATCTTAACTCAAAAAATGGAACTTTTGTGAATGGTGTAAGAATTCCCAGCAATAGGAAATACGGAATAAAGGATAATGATAGAATAAGGCTTTCAAATTACGAATATGTTTTCCGGAAGCAGGAAGAACTGTAAAATCAGCATATGTCGGAGGTACACCTATGGAACTTCATATGATTTACATATTTATCGGAGTTTTTACTCTTATTCTAAACCTTGCACTTACCCTGCACATAATCAGAGGACATAGAAACGAGAGCCGCCGAAAGAACTTGTACTGTGAAGAAGTGATAACCTTCAGGCTGACCGGGGCGGAAGGCATTGAGGATGCAACTACTGCAGCAGCCCCCTGTGATGATACGGTACCCCTGGAATGATGGTACTGCGCAATGGAGGGTGAAAGATGATAATAGGAGATGTATTAAATGGAAAGTACAGGATAGAAAGGCTTCTGGGTAAGGGAGGAACAGGCTCTGTCTATTTATGCACCAATATTGAGATAGGAAACAAATGGGCTGTAAAGCACATTCCGCCGGGCAAGATAAATGATAAAACTTTGTCGGAGATTGAGATACTGAAAAGGTTATACCACCTCAGTCTGCCAAGGGTTGTTGACGTATTCCGCAATAAACAGGGTATTTATATTGTAGAAAGCAATATTGAGGGCTCCTCCTTGGATAGACTGCTTAAAAGGCACGGCAGTTTTGATATTGATATAGTAACAGACTGGTTTCTGGAGCTGTGTGATATACTGAAATATCTGCACGGCATAAAGCCGAGGCCTATTATATACAGGGATATGAAGCCCTCTAATATTATGCTTGCACAGGGCGGCAGACTGGTGCTGGTTGACTTTGGGATATCTCAGGAGTATTGCGGGTATGAATCCGAAGATACCTTTTTTGCGGGTACAAGTGCATATGCGGCACCGGAGCAGTTGATAAAGGGGGGAAGGACAGATCAGAGAACCGATATATATAACATGGGGGTAACAATATATCATTTGCTGTATGGCAGGCTTCCCGGAAGTGCC
>Ga0208197_1001135_pt1 | contig 28378 bp, 28 predicted proteins | sample AD_JPNNA4_MetaG_FD_184444 | JGI IMG/M metagenome (GOLD analysis project Ga0208197, IMG submission 184444) | Active sludge microbial communities of municipal wastewater-treating anaerobic digesters from Japan - AD_JPNNA4_MetaG (SPAdes) (version 2) | ecosystem: Engineered > Bioreactor > Anaerobic...
CTCTTTATATAAAGATCTAACGGTTTTATGCTCTCTATTTGTTAATCGTGCAACAATATTGAGTTTGATCTAAAAATAGGTGGAGAAGGCTGAACAGTTACAAAAATAATTGCTGAAGGGCAAATCGATTTTTCTTCTGAGATTTGTAATAAGGCGACAATTAACGATTTAGATACAAAGGCAATTGATTTATTACGCCAACTCTGGGCAAGAAAAGCAAAAAATGATGCATATTTTAAAAAATCTGATTTAGAACTCTTAAGAGATGCTGAGCTCATTGATTCCGACGGTGGAATAACTTATGCAGCTATTGCCTTACTGGGTACATCAGCAGCTTTAGGAAAATATCTACCAAATGCTGAATTCATCTATGAATATCGAAGCAATCCAGCATCAATTCAATACCAAAAACGCGCAGAATTCCGATGTGGATTTCTTTTATATGAGGATAAGATTTGGCAAGAGATTAACTCAAGGAATGAAGTTCAACAAGTGAAGCATGGACTCTTTATTGAAGAAGTTAACGCATTCAATGAGGAGGTCGTAAGAGAAGGCTACCTCAATGCAGTTTGTCACCGTGATTACCGTATGGGGGAATCGGTGTTTATTCGTCAATACCCAAAATTACTCGAAATTGAAAGCCCAGGTAGATTTCCTCCTGGAATAACAGCAGACAATATTTTGGATCGTCAGAATCCCAGAAATCGAAGAATTGCAGAAACATTTCAAAAAATAGGCCATGTTGAAAGATCAGGTCAAGGTGCGGATAAAATGTTCCGCATTATGATTGAAGAAGGGAAAAGCCGGCCAGACTATAGTAAAAGTGATGAATATAGAGTCGTATTAAGGTTAGATTCAGAAATAAAAGATCAACGTTTCTTATCATTCTTGGATAAAATTGGTCAAGAAACACTCAAATCGTGGAGCGTTCATGACTTAATTTTATTAGACGATATACGACAAGGCAAAGTCCATAAAATGGACGAAAGGATTCGTCAATTCATCGACCAAGGTATTGTAGAGCAGGTTGGAGGACGTGGTAAGGGTTCTCGATACATATTATCAAAAAAATTCTTTTCATACTTAGGAGAGAAGGGAGCCTATACCCGAGAAAAGGGATTGGATCGAGGTACGAATAAAGAATTGATACTTTTACATTTGAAAAATCATAATTCTGGTACTATAAAGGAATTTGAAGCAGTTTTACCGAATTTGAATCGTTACCAAATTCATTCATTACTTAAAGAGTTAAAGTCAGGTCAAAAAGTTAAATTTGTTGGTCCAAAAAGGACCGGGCATTGGGAACGAATTAATAATTAGAATTGACCTAAAAATTTTCTAAGAATTAAATAAATTTTGAATACAATTCAAGTTAAAAAACCAATGAATTTATTTGAAATTGCGTTTAGATTATGTTTTGCGCTTTTTTATTCCATAAAGAATTATGACAAAAACTTTAGAAATCCCAAGTAAAAAAACCGAAGAATAATTACTCTATTGCAGAGTGCCCGGTATATTTGCGACTGAAGCGCCTTTTGGAATGTCGTTCACTATTGCTTCATATTTTAAAACCCACTTCCCGGAAGGTGTGGTTATTACAATTGCTTTATCCCCAGGAGCTAGTTTTGGTGGTTTAATCACAATCGGTCGTTTATCACCAATAGAAATTGTAAGTACTTTATCGCCTTTCTCTATCGGCTCGCTCTTCACAGCAGCATATCTCCCATTTGAAAGCGGGAATAATAGGACCTTATCGCCTTCTTGTAGCATACGAATTAAACCAATTCTATATTAATTAAATTATATCCGTATGGTGTGAAAGTGTAAATATTACATATAAATGAGCGGATAAACCCCGGCGCATCACCTTTTAGAAGATGTCTAAACCAACCCATACTGGATCAGAACCGTCAAACCTTTAATGAGGGCTTTAGGTGAAAAAAAGATTGATTCTATAGACAAATGCCCAAATTGAGTCGAGCGATTTAAACCTCCCCCTTCGCCGCCTTCGCCTCCAGTTTCTGCACGAATCTCTTAAGGGACGCCGGATTCTTCAGAATGCTCTCGTGGATTTCATCCTCGGATTCCGTGGCCTCTTCGGTCAATGACCGGCCGCAAAGGTTGCAATACTCCGACATCGGAGCGTTGATATGACGGCAGTGCACGCACTGGATGGGTTCCAGGCGGTGCTCTTTGAAAGCCTCACCGGTTTCGTTCTCATTGATCCCATAGGTCCGCAGGATCTCGCTGTCGATATCCTTCCCGGTGAGATGGGCATAGGTCTGGAACATATCCGTCGTGAGACTGCCCCACATCATCAGCTTGATCACACTCTCGGATACTCCCTCCTTGATCATGTGGGTAATCCGTGAATGCCTGAAGATATGAGGAGTAATCCGCTTCTCGATGCCTGCACGTCTCGCAATCCGCTTGAGTTGAAGATTGATGGATCCATGTGTGAGGGCATTATACTGCTCGGTGATGAAGACCGGCATGTCGGGATTCACAGGCTGGCAGGGATAATCGTTCTTCCAGGAGGCGAGGTATTCCCTGGCCATCACGAGGCGTATGTAGCGGGGCTTGTTGGTCTTGAAATTCACGTTCACGATCACCCCCCATTTGTCGAAGATCAGGTCTCCCCATCTCATCATGCCAATTTCACCGATACGGAAACCTCCTTCATAGAGCATCATGATGATGGCACGGTCACAGCTCCGGGTGCATGCACGCACCATTGCTGTAATCTCTTCAGGGGTCAGGAGATCTGATGCAACCTTGGTCATGGTCTCGTGGTTGGGAGGTCGGAGGTTGCGGAGTTTCTTCTCGGGGATTTGTGAATAGCCGTTCTCGATGAGCCAGAGATAGAACTGCTTGAGAATGATCATGTGGTCGGTGATGGTGTTCTTCATGAAGGGCTTGCCGCGTCTGCTGGTCCCGGATTTCAGGGCCGCAATTCCCGCGTAGAGTGCAACCATGTCGTTCTGATCAAAAGGGCCGATAAAACGGCGCCAGCCAACGAGCGTGTAGGTGAATTTGTGTGCACGTTTGAGGCTGGTGTTGCGTGAGGCCTGCATCTCGGCCACAAATGCCTTGATGAGGGAGATATCTCTCTCGTTAAGGATACCGGCTTTCAGGCCGTTTGCAATCGAGCGATCTGGGTAGTCAGACTTAATGCGATAGAACGCATCGTTGTCTATAGCACGTGGGGTACGAGCTGTCATAGTTCAGCGTCTGTTATGTTCCTTAAAAACCTTGACTGAAGATCCGGATACAAGGTAACGTTTCACGGCTGGGGCTTCAGAACTTGGTATTCAATTTTCTTGGCCAAAATTTATATACATCCTTTCAGACGCCCTTTTATGGCAGAATCTTCCACAATGGTTCAGCACCATGTGCGATTCTCGGGCATGAGGCCCGAATTCGCAGACAAATCCATCGAGAATGGATTGAAACAAGGCTGGATAACGCAGAACGACATTGCTCTGATCCGCGAGTTCGTCACTGAGAAAAAAGCCTCGGGAGGCATCGGCCTTTCCAGGGTGAACAAGATCACGTACACCCTTGTGCACTGGCGCAGGTTTCTTCCGGAATATGAGCGGATGACCATCGCGGACGTCTACAGTGGTATCGAGGAGCTGAAGAACGGAAACACAACCAAGGGCACTCCGTTCGCACAGAACACCAAACACGACTTCCTCCGGATCCTGAAACAGTTCCTGGTCTGGATGGTGGAGAACGAGTACACCTCGCTTCCTGAAAAGAAGGTCATGAGGATTAAGGTCCCACCCCACAATCCGATGACAAAGACCGCGTCCCAGATGATAACCCCCGAGGAAATCCAGCTTCTCTACAAGGCCTGCTACCGAAGCTATGATCGGGCCATGATCACCTTCATCTATGAGGGAGGCCTTCGGATTGGTGAAGCGGCGGCCATGAAGTGGAAAGATCTCACCTTCAATAAAAACGGCATCGTGGTGAACGTGAACTTCAAGACGAACGTCCCGCGGTACGTTCCCATCATTGCCGGGAAGGAGTACATCACGCAATGGCGAATGGATTACCCCGGAACCCCTGAAGGAGACGCTCCGGTGTTCATCAACTACCGGGGAACGCTTCTCAGGAACGAGGCAGCAATCGTTCAGCTCCAGAGACTTGGCGAACGGGCCGGCATTAAGAAACGCCTGACACCGCATCTCTTCCGGCACTCCCGGATCACCCACATGGTCCAGGAGGGTGTCTCCGAGAGTGTGATCAAGTTGATCATGTGGGGGTCGGTCCACTCCAAGATGCTCCAGACCTATGCACACCTGACCGGGCAGGATATCGAGCGGGAGATGCGGAGGATCTATAACCTGGAGACCCCCGAGGATAAGAAACAGAAGTCAGTGCTCGAGCCCCAGGTCTGCCGGCACTGCCACATGATTATGCCGCCCGCATCAGAGTATTGCGCCATCTGTGGGGAGTCGCTCCGCGGCGATGCAATAGCTTCTGATGACGAGATCCAGGACTTCGTACTCAGGCACGGGGCCGAGCTAATGGAATATCTGATGAAGAGGGGGGACATCAAGCAGGAGCCTCCTGTTCTCCGGCAGGTCCCCACTCTTCCACAGGTCCCGAGGTGATTCCCTTTATGTGATACAGTCAGGCTTATCCTGACCCACTTTCAGGAGCTCCCGTTCACCCTTATTTCACCCGTTTGGCCATGCTGGTGTGCATGTGGCGGCACGGCGTGCCGGCATACAGGAACGAAACACCATGGAACAACTCGTGGTCACACAGGAAGCAGTCGAGGCCTATGAACGCCGGACCGGGTTCGCGGGCATCGGGGAGTTCTTTCTGCGGAAAGGGCTCTTTGTCCTGAAGGAGAGTGAGACATGCAGGAAACAGTAGCGGGCCCCCCACAATCAGAAGCATCTTCCACAATGATTCAACTTGAGGGACCCAGAATATCCTCTCTTCTGGGAGTAAAAAAGGTATGGTTACCTGAATTTTCGACCTGGCCGGGAGGGGTGGCCTGAGAGCCATGGCGCAGTACTCAACCTCGCCAGTCCCGCTCTTCCTCCTTCCGCAGGCACTGTCGGAAGAGATCAAGAAGCACGGGGACACGATTGCGGAGGTCAAGATCAGGCGGACCGCTGGGCACTCCTACATCCTGAGGGTCAGGCACGGGAAGCGAGGTGACCGCAGTGACTGAACCGGGTACGCTCTCACGTGGCGAGCACGAAACCCTCCGCATCGGGATTGACGGCGAGTCCTACCGGCTCGAACCAAAAGAGGTCCGGGCACTGCTCACCTACGGCCGGGTCGTGCCGATCACCCGCTTCCTGCGGAGGACCTCAGCGGATGGAAAGGAGGGGACCGAAGATGTCTCGATCGAGGGCCACGCGGCCATCAACCGGGCGGGGAGGGCGGTTGTCCTCTACACGCGGGCCGGGCACTTCATCATCCCGCTCGTGAGTTTCCAGCGGGTCGCCCGGGGAGAAGCAGTCTCGGCTCCGCTCTTCCCGCTCTTTCCGGACTGCCAGGACGGGCACTCATGAGCGGGGAGATCCGAAAGGCCCTTGCGATACTCTTCCCGGACGGCGGGGTCGTGGAGCTCCGGGCCCTGGCCGACCACTCGGTCCACAGCGGGTACTTCGACGACCTCGACACCCTGGCCGAGAAGGCCGCGAACCTCGACACGCTCCAGGACGTCGCCGGGATCTATGTCACGCTGAACACGGTTGACCCGGCCCTTCTCTCCCGGAGGGCCAACCGGGTGAAGATGAACCTTGGCCGGAAGGACCCGACGACGAGCGACGCGGATATACTCAGCAGGAAGTGGCTTCCCATCGACCTGGACCCGGTACGGCCAAGCGGAGTCTCATCGACCGATACAGAACACGAGGCTGCTCGTGCTCATGCCAGGCGGATCCGGACCTGGCTTGGAGAGCAGGGGTTCCCGGACCCTGTCGTGGCCGACTCCGGCAACGGGGCCCACCTGCTCTACCGGATCGACCTGCCGAATGATGACGAATCAACAGAACTTGTGAAAGGCTGCCTCGCGGTCCTTGATACGTTGTTTTCCGATGGGACGGTATTCGTGGATGCTGCGAACTTCAACGCCGCCCGGATTTGGAAGATCTACGGGACCACGTCTAAGAAAGGGGACAATACGCCCAGCCGGCCACACCGGCAGTCCTGCATCATCGCTGTCCCTGAAGAGGTAAGAGCGGTCCCGGTCGCACAGCTCCGCCACCTTGCCAGCCTCCTTCCGAAGAACGACCCGGACCCTGGCCATCGGACGAAAGGGCGGGGCCTCGACCTCCACGACTGGCTGAACGCCCATCGGATCGGGGTCCGGAGAGAGAAGCCGTGGCAGGGCGGGACGCTCTATGTCCTGGACGAATGCCCGTTTTCCTCCGCCCACAGAGACGGGGCGTTTGCGATCCAGTTCCCGAGCGGGGCGGTCCATGCCGGCTGCCAGCATGCGTCGTGCGGTGGCGGGGGCCAACGGTGGACTGAACTCCGGGAACGGTTTGAACCGAGGATACGGGAGAAGCGAGAGCGGGGAACCATCGCCAATGCTGCACCAGGCCCCTCACCCCCCTCTCTGCCAGTATCACCGGCGGCGACGGTTGAGGCCCGGGCCCGGGCTGCCGAAGTCCTCCGTGCCGGGGATCCACTCGCATTCTTTCTGGACGTCTTCCACCGGGACCATGTCGGGGACCGCGTCGTGGCCGAATGCCTCATCCTCTCGGTCGCATCGCAATCGGTCACGAACACCCAAGGCCTCCATGTCGCCATCTCCGGGAACTCGGGGAAGGGGAAGACCCATGCCTGCCGGGCGATGCTCAACCTTCTCCCCGAGAAGTTCAAGCTGAAGGGCACGGTCTCGGACAAGGCCCTCTATTACCACCCAGTCCAACCGGGCACGGTCCTCCTCTTCGATGATGTCACGCTCTCTGATGACCTGCAGGAGATCCTGAAGTCAGCGACCGCGAGCTTCCGTGAGCCGATCGAGCACCGGACGCTCACGAGCGACCGGCAGGTCCGGATCTGCACCATCCCCGAGCGGTGCGTCTGGTGGCTCGCAAAGGTCGAGCTTGCCGGCGACGACCAGGTCATGAACCGGATGCTCTGCGTCTGGATCGACGACTCGGCCAACCAGGACGCAGCGGTCCTCGCCCACCTGAAGGAGCACGAGGCAATGGTGGCCATGGCAGGAGAGGATCCGGATGTCTTCGTCTGCCGGGCGATCTGGGAGCTCGTGAAAGAGCAGGTCCTGCACGTCCGGGTCCCCTTCGCCCCGCGGGTGCATTTCTCGTCGGCCCAGAACCGGAGGAACCCCGGCATGCTCTTTGACCTGATCAAGTGCCACGCGAGGCTCTTCTTCCTCCAGCGGGACCGGGACGAGCACGGGAGCATCATCGCGACCCGCGAGGACTTCGAGTACGCCCGCAGGCTCTTTATCGATCTTACCGGCGAGACGGGGGCCCAGGAGACCAAGCAGACCCGGAACGAGGCGGCCGCCCTTGACAGCATCGCGAAGATGGGGCTTGAGGTCTTCACCATCAAGCAGCTCCAGGACGTCCTCGGGCTCTCCTACCACCAGGTCTACCGGCTGCTTAAAGGATACCGGAACAGTCGCGGGCTCTATACCGGCATCCTCGACAAGTGCCCCGCGGTGAGCTACATCGATGCCACGGTCGCCGAGGATATCTACGGGATGGAAGTGAAACACCGGGAGCACTACTTCTCGTTCGACATCGGCCTTTACAAGAACTGGACGGCGAGGGCGGAGATCTGGCTTGAAGACGAACTGGAGGAAGAGCAGCAAAGGACACGAGGTCCTCGAAATAAGAGGGATGATGACACTCTTGCACCCGGTTTGCCCGACACTGGTGTGAATGAAGAAGATGCTGATTCCTGTTCGGAATCGGAAAATGAAGAAGAAGGTACAGAGAGAGGTACCTCTTCTGATACCTCTTTGCATCATTTACCAGCACCGCACAGCGTGGACGATCAGGGGAGTGATGCCTTTTCCTGTGCCTGCGTTTCGGGATGTGGTGAAAACAAACCGCCTGCAGGGTCAATGAGGTCCCTGATTGTTGAATCAGGTCTGCAGAATGGTCATTCAATCTCCACTAGCATTCGCAAAGATGTGCAAAGAAAGGAAAAGGGTGTGAAGAGCGGGAAGCCTTTCCGCGTTGATCCGCTACCCGGGCTCCTGGACCATCGGGACTTTGTGCGGGTCAAGGTGGTGTCAGGCCGGTGTGATGTTTGTCATGAGGGAGCGGCGGTGTTCTGGAGTGCGGAGAAGCAGATTGGGGTCTGTGAGGGGTGCTATGCGAGGATGGTGAGGGAGTGGAATGGGGAGAAGGGAGTAAATTAGTTATTTTTTATTTGCTGCTATCTCTCGCAGCCCTTCTAAAAATACTTCTATTTCCTTGCTAGTCTTGAAAAAACCTGCATATCCCAACCATAATTTTCCTTTATCACTCTGTTCATAGGTCCAATCTTGTCTATTCATTGGGAGAATGTCTAACAAATCTTGGATCGAACACTTGAAGTAATGCGAGAAGCGGTGCGAATATACCTGGAATTTCAATCCCTTCTCTTGATTACTTTCCGGAGGGATCAGGTTGAAAATAACCCCCCTTCCCAACTCCTCGATATTTTTTCCATCAAAACCCAGGGAAGACCTCGTAGTTCTCGAACCGTCAAAAAATCCCCGCAAATTTTCAACGAGCGTTGAATAGAATTCATCAACTCCATTTTGTTTTGCAATTTCTTCAAGCTCTTCCCGTGTGAGATTTGGCTTCCTTTTAGAGGCTCCAACACGTTCGACATTGGACGACGCAGTCTCGGGGTCGATGAGAAACACCCTCGAAACGTATTCAACCTGGTTCTTTTCCTTGAAATACTGGAATTCGGCGATGTTTATTCCGACCCCATGGGTTTCCGAGAGGTATTGCACAATGCGATCCGTACTCGCATCGATATCTGATGCAACTACAAGCATTGTATGGGAAGCATTCAATACATCGGGTAGGTTTTCTTGAAATTTCTGTAAAAAGGCAGCCTCGATCGGACCTTTTTCTTTCAGATATGCATTTGCGATGGAGATCACATCATCCCTTGACAAATCACGCACCCAGCTCGCATAGTCCAGCACTTGGGCAACGGTATCCCGAGGTGTCTTGTCACGCTTCAGTTCAATGATTACAAGGTCGCCATTTCGGTCAAGGCACAAGATATCGATAAAAGTGTTGTATATTGTGGGGACTTGTCGACCTATAACGAGATACTCGTCTGAAAGAATAGAGATATCCTGCTCGATCCAATCTTCCAATCTTCCTTCAAGATCGAGTTTGTGACGATGTACCTCGGCAAGTGTATTTTCTTTTGATATCATCCATAATTTGATATTATGTGCCATAATTTACAATATCACTAAAAATTGGTAAGGATATCGATTTGTTGAGGTTCTTGAGAATAAAATCTCAATCTCGGATATTTTTTTTCAATTCCTCGATGGTTAACATTGGATCGGGCTTATGGATCATCCTATGGCAATTCGAACAGAGAGGAATAAGATCGGTTTTTGGATCGACGGCGCGCTCTCCCCTTATCGATGAATGTGGTTTTAGATGGTGTATTTCGATATATCCTTCGCCAAATTTGCCATATTTTGCGGCGAAGTTAAAGCCGCACACCGCACAGGCCGTTCCATGAATCCTTATCGCTTGTTTTCGTAGGCGCGGATTTCTTTCTAAATAAGTCTGAACCCGTGTTTTTTCTTTTCCCTCAGAAATGATGGTATAAGATGGCTCGACATCGACAAGCTCTCCTTTCTCATCGTCCTGCATGACATCAAAGGGATACAATATGAACCGTGTGGGTTCACCGACGATTTTTCCAGGGGTGTGCGAGTGATAATAAAACCGTCCTAGGTATCGGAATCCATAATTAGAAAATTCCCGCTTTTTCTTCCGATAAAATACGATAATTTCATTTTCATCCCTTTCGTGGTTGATGATGAGTCCATCTGTTCTCCCCTTCGTTTGCCCTTCGAATTGGAGCGTTTGGCCATCAAAAAAATCCACATATTGCGTTCTATCGGGGGTTTTCTCTTCGGTAACAAAGAGCCAAATAGACGCCGCGTCCTTAGGTTTGAAGATTCCATTGTTGATTGTCGCATCGCTGATTTGGAAGGTATTTTTCAGCTCCTCTCGCGAGTAAACCTTCATTAATTCCAAGGTGTTTGAAGATCTTTTGATATCCTCAAAAAAAACCAGGAATTTATCGGCTGATCTTGTTTTCACAATCTTCAGATTCGGTGTAGTGTCGTCATGCTTTGTATGAGTCTGAAAATAAGTCGTCCACTGAGGATATTTTTCTTGTATGAATCGCTGTAGATCAATTTTCCACATTAAACGGGTTCTTGGATTTTTTTCATTCAGCATTTCAAAATGAGCCGGGTAATCAATCACCCCATGAGTGAGCACAACATTTCTCTTTTCCCCAACATTCATCGTATCGATATTGAAAAAAGACCTTATTTCAACAGGTATTCCCGTTCCATGGTGTAAAAATGAAGACTTGTCCATTCGTTTTACTGCGACCTGATCCGAGATTACTTTCCATGAATGTGATCCGTACTCAAATTCAGATGCGTCTCCTCCCTTTCGGACAATTTCAAACCCTCTTTCTTGAAGAAATTTATTCGCAAATTGCTCTCCACCAGAAAACTCAGAGCAATCAAGCATTTCTCCATTTGCGTATTTATTCGCATATGCAATGACAACTTTTGGAGGATAGCGTTTTTCGTCGAATATCAGGTCGTATTTTCTTGATTCGTGCTTTTCATGATAACCCACTTTGCCAATTTCATGAACCGCGAGAATAATCTGTTCCCTTGTGATATTGGGAGGTATCATGATTGAATATTAAAGAATGAAAATATAAAGATTAGGCAATATTTGAGATATTCCTCACTCTGGGACAAATTTCCTTGATTTGGACTAAAATTTTCACTTCTCCAGGAAATATGGAAGAATGAATCCCACTCTCAAATAACCGAGCGTGCACTCCCCTCCCGCACACTTCTTTTACCTTCCCCACTCCTCACGATCTGCGCAAAGACATGCAAAGAACTGAAAGGAGTGCGAAAGATGAGATGCCGTTTCGCATGGACCAACTCCTCCAGATCCTGCACCACAGGGATTTTATGATAGTAAAGATTCAGCAAATCCGGTGTGATATTTGCCATTAGAGAATCGCGGTTTACCGCTGTGCGGAGAAACAAGTCGAGGTGGACGAGAGCTGCTATGCGAGGATGGTGAGGGAGTGGAATGACCGGAACGGCATCCACTGAATTTAAGGGAATGGAAATCGCTCCACAACGCTCAAATACTTTGGATGCAAGGAAACATTTAGTTTACAAGAAATCAAATTATAACATATCTGTAAACTTGGTTCCTATGGCACAACAGGTGAGCATTGGTGAGCGGGTCAAATTGGCCCGATTGAGTGCAGGGCTCAACCAGCGGCAGCTCGGGAAAGAGATGGGCATGAGTGCAATGGCGATTTCCAAGTACGAGACTGGTGAGGTGGTTCCCAATTCCCGCGTTCTGATCCAGCTGAGCCAGATCCTCCATGTACCGCTGGACTTCTTCTTCCGCTCCATCGAGGTGACCTTATCGGAGCCGCAGTACAGATGCCGGAAGGCGCTGAAGAAGAGCGAAGAGAAGATGATACTCAGTAAGACCCGCGACTGGCTTGAACGGTATCTTGAGATCGAGTTGATCACTGATGAGTCGAAAGCACTGGACCTCCCTTCGGGGGAATCCTGCACAGTCTCGTCCCTCCTGGAAGTGGAGGATGCGGCCCAGTATGTCCGGGACTACTGGAACCTGGGGCTCGATCCCATTGAGAACGTCATGGATGTCCTGGAACAGCACGGGATCAAGGTCGGCCTTGTCGAGGCGAGCGAAGCCTTTGATGCCCTGACGTTCTATTACGATGACCGGACGCCGGTTATTGTCATCAATCGGATGATGTCCGGAGATCGCCAGCGGTTCAACCTCGCTCATGAGCTCGGGCATCTCCTCCTCCGCTGTGAAGGGGATGTAGACCCTGAAAAGGCGATGCAGCGGTTTGCCGGTGCATTCCTAGTCCCAAAAGCGATGGCCTTCATGGAGCTTGGCGAACAGCGGAACACGCTGGACCTGAACGAGCTGCGGGTCCTCAAGCAGAAGTACGGCATGAGCATGGCCGCGTGGATCTTCCGGGCAACCGACCTTGGCATCATTGCCCCGGGAACGTCCCAGCGATACTGGATGTATTTTAAAAAGAAGGGGTATCACAAGGAAGAACCGTTCGAACCTGTCCCTGCCGAGAAACCGACCCACATGGTGCTGCTCACTCTCCGGGCTTTTTCGGAAAAACGCATTACGTTGTCACGGCTGAAGGAACTCCTCGGCAATGACAGGGAACAATTGAGTGAGTTGAGGTTACTTGGTTCAGCATGAGTGAGCGTCGGGTGCACTGCATCCTTGATGCAAATGTGATCTTCGATCTCCACGCGGGAGATATCCTCGAGTTCCCGTGCTCGCTTCCCTATATCCTTCATACAACCGATTTTGTCCTTGATGAGATTGAGTCCATCTCCCTGGCCGAACTGGAAGGATGTGGCCTCACGCTCGTAGAATTGCCGTCGGAGATGGTGGTCGAGGTACACCTTCTCCGTCCCCAGCACCTTGCCCTTTCCCTTGCGGATCTCTCGGTATTCGTATATGCACGCCATTCCGGTCACATGGTCCTTACCGGTGACGGTCCGCTCTGGACCTTTGCCCAGGAATCAGGGATCGATGTCCATGGGACACTCTGGCTGCTGGACCTTCTCGTGGGACAGGGCATACTGATGAGACCGGAGGCCTCCCAGGCCCTGCAGAGGATGATGGAGCGGAAACGATGGCTCCCGAGGGTGGAAGTGCAAAAAAGGATCAGGGAATGGGGGAGAGAATGATCATTTTTCACCCGCACACTTCCTTTACCCTCTCCGGCTCCCAGCGGAGGGCAATCTCCCGCGTTCTCCCGTTCATCGTCAAGTGCGAGAGCTCGACGAGCCGCATCTGGTCGAACTTCCGGAGCTTATCGTAGAAGCTCGTGTAGCTTATCTTCATGTTCTCGGTCGCTGCCTCGTAGACTGCTCCTGTCGTGAGGTACGAATCGGTTTCGACCGCCATTTCGGCAATCATGTAAAGGAGGGACCGCTCGGGAGAGGTCAGGGCCTTGACCGACGCAGAGAGCTGGACATACTTCGAGATCTCATACGCGGTGAGCACGTCGTCTTCCTGGATGGCCATCCTTCCCGCCCGTTCGGCGAGCAGGGCGCTCTGCTTGACCAGGTCCAGCCCGACCCGCAGGTCCCCGCTCCGCATGGTCTGCTCGACGATGATGTCGAACAGTGCATCAGATACCACGTTCGGGTAGAGGCCCTTCCGGATCCGCTCCTTCAGGATCCCGGCGATCTCCTCCTCCGTGTAAGGGGGAAAGAAGACCTCCTTGAGCTGGAGGACCGACAGTACGCCGGAATCCAGCTCCTGCGGGAGTTTTACGTCCATGTTGCTCATCGGGAGGATGACGCCTGCCCTGGCGTTCGGGAAGTCCTGGTGCAGTCGCAAGATCGAGAAGAGGACGCCGTTCAAGGTATTGTTGAAGAGGAGATAGTTGGCGTCGTCGAGGCAGACCGTCAGCACGACACCTCTCTCGCCAAGGGTCCGCCCCACTCTCTCGATCAGCGTGCGCACGGGAGTCCCGGTCGGTGGGGGCTGGTGGCCATTCAGTGCCGTGTACATCTTTGCGAAGATGCCATACTTCGTGTTCTCGGTCTGGCAGTTCACGTAGACCGGGACCAGTCGCCGTGTCGTCTCTTCCACTTCGGCAAAGATCCGCCGGACCGCAGTCGTCTTCCCGGTCCCGGGCAGGCCCCTGATGGCGATGTTCAGTGGCCTGCGGCCATGGAGAGCGGGCTGGAGGGAGAAGGCGATGTCCTTCAGCTGGGACTCGCGGTAGTTGAACTCTTCGGGGACGTAATCTATCTCGAATAAATCTCCGTTGCGGAAGAGTGTCTCGTCGGAATAGAGGTATTTTTTCATCGTGACCGATCACTCTCAGTCCATGGCTGATATATCCTTGAACCGCGGGAACTGAAAGTGAGCCCTGATAAAGACATTGATCATTTATCAGATAAGAGAATTCAAAATATTCCCATATTTTCTTTTAATCACCATTTACTCTTAAATTATTGAATAGATCTACATTCAGCATTTCCTGATACAGTCACGCCCAAATACTCCCTCCCCTTTATATACTGGACGTCTACCCGAAATCCCGGGAAATCAGTAGACAATGGAGTATCAGCAAATGGCAGACTTTGTCCAGAAGACCATCACCAAGACCGCCGTGCGGAACCTGACGACCCCGATTGCGAATGCGACCGCATTTGCCGCAATCCCGGCATCCGTCATCAGCACGAACCCATTCGGGTGCACCTCCTACGAGGTGGGCGGCGTCACGATCGATCCGGTCGTGAAGACCAAGGAGAGCTATGGGACCCGCGTCCTCTACCAGGACGACGACGGCAAGACCGTCGGCACCCTCAGCGTGCGTGCCCCATCGACTGCGGCCTTTGCCACCATGAAGTCCGAGATCCTCGGCGATGCCGAGATGACGGCGGCCATGGGCGGCGACCCCGTGAACGATGCGGAACGGGAGACCTACTCCCTGACCCTGAAGTGCCACGACCCCAGCGGTGAGACCTACTTCGTGACCTTCACCCGCACCGAGGTCCGCGTCAGTTCCTACGAGGACGACAGCATCCTCGCGCTCGTCGAGGCCTGGGCCGACACCGTGCCCGCACTGGCGTGAGCAACGAACAGTAACCATCCCTTTCCAGGGAGGGAGGGACCATGGAGGAAGGATTCCTGTTCCTCCTCGGCGTGTGCCTCGGTGGCCTGATGATGCTTTTTGCCATCCTCAGGGTGATCGCCGGGATGCATGACCAGATGGAGCAGAACCTGCGGAAGCGGTGAATTCTTTCCCGCTTCCTTTGGCCCGGGTTGCCCTCCCCCTGGAGGTGAATCCCATGGAGAATGAACTCGTCCAGATTTTTGAGCTGCTTGTGGCGCTAGTGGCGGCCATCGTCGCCTACTGGCAGCACCGGCAGAAGGGCCAGGCAGTCGAGGCAAAGGAGGAAGCCCTTGTCGAGAAGGAGATCGCCGAGGCCATGCAGTGGGCCGCCGAGTCGCAGAAGAACGAGGTGGTGTCCTACTTTGACCCTGCCGACGACTCGGTGACCAAGCCTCCGGAAGCAGTCCCGGCCAGGTCCTGGAAGATGAGCGATGAGACCAAGCGGTGGGTAACCTATGGCCATACCCCCGATGAGCAAGCTTCTCTCCTGAAACAGATTGCAGACGCAGAAGAGCAGAAGAAGATGCGGTATTTCATTTCAGTGCCCGGGTGCTTCTATGAGATTGAGTACGGGCTGCTGAAGGGAGGTGGGAGGGGGTGATTTTTTTACTTTTTTATCAAAGCAATTCTTTTTAGCCTTTTTTTATCTTTTTCTAAATTTAAAATATGCATTTTCGCATGACAATTTGGACAAAGCGCAACAGAATTCTCTATTTTATCGATACCCCCTTCTGAAAGCCAATCAATGTGGTGGGATTCAAGATAAGGCTGGCCATTTTTATTGTTGAAGGGTGCTGGATTGTTGCATAATTGACAAATCCCATTTGCTCTCCGTTTGACAAAATTAGCAATATAACTACTTCGTAGAAAAGCTGTTGAAGTAACTATAACTTTAGGGGGATAATCTGGGGATTCTTCAGATTTCTTCTGTAATTGTCTATAAGATAGTGATTGCGCCTCCTCCTCCTCTTTCTTTAAAATTTCCTCGAATTCCTTGATATTAACAGGAGATGATGCCCCATCATGAATCGTTTTTTTCAGATCATCTGCCTTGATTTTCTGATTTTCACTAGCGGTTTTATCTTTTTCGTAAAGATTTCGAATCATCCAGCAAAAAGAATGGGCATCGATTAAATCGACAGCATCATCGCATTTTTCTTGAAGTAGAGACTGGATCTCTCGTAAAAGATTATTATAGGTGCGATAGTTTTCCCAAGAACATTGACCTACAGTTGTAAAGGGAATTCCAAGAACCTTGAAGGCTTTATCAAAGTTCCTTGTCCTTATCGGAGCGTATTTTCCAAAATTTTTAAGGAAGAAGAGATAGGAAATTAAGTTATAATTGATGTCTGGAAAATCCATTAACCTTTTAAAGGTCTCTTCATCTGTGACTCTATCAGTGTAAAAATTATAGAGAACTAATTCGAGATTTCGTCTAAGAACTTGGTCTTTTTGAGCAGTATACAATACTCTATTAGTTCGCTTATTTTCTCGCCCGGATTCCCAAGTAACAATATTATTGTGTATCTTTGAAAAACCACGATAATTCTTCACATCAATTTCGCAAGCATCAATCACTCTTTGAATAATCTCGCCTGTACCTACCATTTGATAATCCCAATTTTTAAAATTCAGCCTATCTTGCCCTATCACAAATATGTCGCGTTTATATCCCTCTTCTTCATATGCAGTACCTTTAGAAAAAGATGTGAAAGAAAATTTTTTCTTAAATTCTAAAAATCTCCGCTCAAAAATTGCTTTGTTTGGAATGATTTTGATTTTATTCATCTTTTCATCGAAATAATAGTTAGTCTTGGTAGAAATATCACTTTTGAAATAACTCAAAATCACGGAAAGGTATCTAATACAAAAACGATCTTTAATTCCGACGCACCCACCATGCTCGCTCCGGTCACCGGTCCGCTCCTCCTCACCGTCCGGTGCTCCCGGGAACCTCCGCTCACATCGTGGGGCTGCTCTTCGCGGTGTCCTGGGGCCATGATGACGGCCATGCTCACTCGCTCCGCTCACCTCGCATCGCCTGCTCCATCCCGCTCCTCGCAGACCATTGAGATGGACTGCTCGTCGCTGTACATCGGGGCAGCACACGCTCCTCCCCCACACCCGCACGCCCTCATCAGATGTTCCGGGTCATACCGGAGGGCAATCTCCCTCGTCTTCCCCCCTCTTCCTTTCATCATCGGGTTGACACAAATCAGCCGCAGTTGATCGAATTTCTTGATTCTCTGGTGAAAGGCCGTGTAGCTCATCCGCATCTGCATCTGCGTCGACTCATAGAGCATCCCGGTCGTAATGGGAGTGTCCGGGTCATCAATGGCGAGCCGGGCGATATGGGCGAGCAACTGCACGTCCTCCTCAGTCAGGGTCTTCATCGTCGTCTCCAGGTGCACATCCTGCGAAAACTCAAACGCAGATTCGATATAACGGCTGCCGATCGCCATGAGACCTTCCCGGTCGGCACTGGTGGCTGCTCTCCGTATCAGGTCCAGCCCTACGCGGAGGTCTCCACACGATACAGTCCGGTCCACAATGAGGTCAAGGGCCTGCTCCGGGACTGCCCCGGGAAAGAGGGCCTGGCGGATCCGGCCCTGGAGGATATCGTGGATCTCGTTGCGGGTATAGGTGGGAAAGTAGATCTCCATTGGCTGGAAGACGGACATCACGCAGGAATCCAGTTCCCGCGTGAAATCGGTGTCGATATTGCTCACCGTCGCAATCACCCCGATCTTGGTGCCGGGATAGGTCTCGTAGGTGCGAAGCAGGACATACAGCACATTGTTGAGCAACCTTTCCGGCATGAGGTAGTTGGCATCATCGAGGCAGACTGCCAGCACCACCTTCCGTTCCATCATAGCCTTTCCGATCTTATGGAGGAGTTGCCGACCGGGGTTTCCCAGGACTGGCGGGGAGTGCCCGAAGAGCCGGGAATGGATCTGCGACAGGATGGCATAGAGCGTTCGCTCACTCTGGCAGTTCACATAGACCGGAATCATCCGCCTGGTGGTCTCCTCCGCCTCGGCAAAGATCCGCTTCACGCTGGTAGTCTTCCCGGTCCCCGGGAGGCCCCGGAGGACAGCATTGAGTGGTCGTGAACCGTGAATGCCAGGGCTGAGGGCATATGCGAGGTCCTTCATCTGGGCTTCGCGGTAATTGAATTGTTCGGGGACATGGTCGAATTCGAGCACATCGCGATTCCGGAATATGGTATGGTCCGAAGAGAAAGGTTTCGGTGGCATGCCTTTGAGGTTGCCGTGGGGGTATTTGAAGAAGAACTGGAGGGGTGGTGAAAGTGGTGGAGAGAAAATCAATTCATAATCCTTTTATAAGCAATCACTCAAGTGTTTATATCTGGGGGTTGAATTTTGCATCTATCCCGATTTGTTGCAATCATGCTCTCTGGAGCGCTCGTGTTCTGTCTTTGTTCGATTACAATGGTGACCGCTGGGAGCGATTTAGATAAAGATGGAATCTCTGATGAGATTGATCCGGTCACTGAATTGAATACAAGCCTCATCCTCGAAGCGGGGGAATATTCATTTAAAAACCTCGTTGTAAAAGATAACGCAATAATTACCCTGAAATCCAATCTTAGCCAACCAGGTTTTAAGGGCGTTAAAATACTGGCTGATAATTTCACACTCGCGCAAGGTTCGACTATCACTGCAGACGGCCAGGGATATCCGGAAGGTCAGGGGCCGGGTGCAGGAGGATTCTATAAAGATCACAATTCCTACGGACATGCAGGAGGAGGAAGTTATGGAGGCCTTGGTACAGCGCCTGCGACAATCACCTATGGTTCGGCACTTCACCCAGGTGAACTGGGAAGTGGAGGCGGGCAATCTGGCTCGGGTGGAGGAGCGATTCAACTCATAATTTCCGATACTATTCTAATTGATGGAACTATCACTGCAAACGGATTCCTTGATCTCTCTTATTACTCCCAAGGTGCGGGGGGTAGTGGAGGTAGTATATTCATCACTTCGCCTCAGTTCTCGGGAAGTGGAATTATATCGGCGAATGGAGCTGCAGGGAAAGGGGCCTGGGGGTATTCCGCCGGGTCAGGCGGCGGGGGACGGGTTGCAATTTATTCAGAAGATAACACCTTCAATGGATTCGTCGAAGCAAATGGCATTGGTGGATCGGGGGAGGGAACAGTTGCATTCATTGATACGAAAAATAATCTCCTGACTACAGGCAATTATTTCAGATTCCAGGAAGAGGACAACCCTATCTCATTTACTAAAATCCAGTTAAAAAATTGCGTTGCAGAAACCAAGGGAAAAGCACAGATAAATTCGGAAATTTTCGATTGCTCCGATTCGATGCTCATAATGGACCCCGGGAGTGAATTCACTCATACGACCGTCAATTGCCATAATACGAAAATACTCCAGAAGGATACTGGAGATACTCTCACCGCTTTTATACATCCTGCGAAATTACGTACCTCTGTTCTCTCATCAGAACAGAGCGAATTCGTTCTTGCAGGTCCGGGATCTCTCTCGGCGGACACGCTGACACTCACGGAAGGGTCGATTCTTACGACCTTACCTGAGAGAAAGATTGAATTGATTCTTGATAACCTCCTTATTGATTCTGGTTCTGCAATCACCGCAGATGGAAAGGGTTATCCGCCCGGCCAGGGTCCAGGTGCAGGACAAGAACGTAGTCCGTATAGAGATGGATGTACAGTTGGCGGTGGAGGTTATGGAGGAAATGGGACCGTTTATTATGGGTATTTTAAGCCATCCGGACCCACTTATGGGTCATCTGTCAGTCCCGAAGACTTTGGCAGTGGATCTGGGTTGGGTGGAGAGGGCAATGGCGGTGGAGCGATTGTTCTACAGGTAAGAAATAGTCTGACCAATAATGGAGTCATTTCAGCAGATGGCGATCTCCATCAACAATGCGACGTGTATGCCGGTGGAAGCGGTGGGAGCGTACACATACTCACGAACCACATACAGGGTTCAGGATTAATTTCAGCAAATGGTCTGGGTGGCAAATGGGGATATAAATTGTACACTGGTTCAGGAGGAGGAGGAAGAATTGCAGTCTATTCCAATCATGATGAATTTACAGGGAATATTGAGGCAAAAGGCGAATTTGACGCTGAAAGTGGTACAATTGTCCGACAGTCGTTAGGGAATAATGCACCCATCACCGGGATCATGCTCAGGGGTGAAGAATCAAATCCTTCATCGTTCTTTGCTACAATTCGTGCCGATACAAATAGTATCCAAAATGGCCTTGTGTCCGGTGATTTGAGTGGCACTATGCCAGTGCTGGATTTAGTATCGGTTACTGTGTCTGAAGGTGCATTTGAAGGGACCGGATTGTGCATAGGTAACTGGAGCGTCATTCTGAATGATATTCCCTACAAAGGGACTTTTTCGGGCGTAATATTCACAGAGAATGATAACAGCATCCAGGTGAAGGGGAGACTGAAAGGGGATTTAGGGGGAATTGTCGAGGGAACTTTAACAGAAAACCTCCCTTCGTCCGGGATTTTCGATACCTACAAGGCGACCTGGAGTATAAACAGAATACAAAGTAAATCTACAGTTATTCAACTCCAGTGTGAAGGAATTCTGACAACTCAAGATTCTGATACATATCCATCCGTCGAACTTCAATTAAAACAATTCTTCTCTTCGGGAACAGCCAGTGGTGCATATTCAGGCCCACTTGATACCGTCGTTAATGAAGTAAGAATACTCGATCCACAGAATCCTTACACGGGTAAAGGCTTCTCGTTCATATCATATAATTCGAAATTGGGTGCTGGGTCCGGATGGACATATGACGAAGTGACAATGCCCTCGTTCATCCAAATGAACGGCATGTTATCTGAACCTCTGAAAGGACCCGTGACCGGTTCCATAGACAATACACACTCTCCAGCTGTACTTTCGTTTATTCTTGAGAGTCTTTCGTATGGCAGCGCACCACAACCAGAATTGCATGTGAAAGTGTGGGGACCAAAAGCGGTGAGTCCAGGACAGAGATTCAATTATATCATTGAAATCTCTAATCTGGGGCCCGTTGCAGCAGAAAATGTATCGGTGAGAAAAGATCTATCGCCTCACGCGATATTTATCGACTCATCTGAAAATTCTTACTTTAATCCGGATACGAATGCCACGATATGGATTGTCGATAACCTCCCTCCCAAGTCAAAGTTGCTCTTGCAGGAAAGTGTTGAGACGCGTTGGGGACTTCCCGGGCATACGATTGTTGAAGACGATGTGACCGTAAAATATGAGGATCAATTCACAAACATCTATTATCCAGGGATTAATTGGGCAAAAAAAGATACAAATGAATGGATTGCACGCTATGAAAATGCCCACTCACTGGACTCTTTCCTCAAACGTTCTTATTTGGGAACAAATCCATTAACCGGAGCTTTACAAGTTTACCTTGCCTCTAAAAATATCGCCACTATAGAGAATTACCTCGCAGTGAACGAAGAAGGGACCAGCGTTCGAATCGCATTTTCACATAGTGGGGGGACGCAGACACTTTATCAAAAAATAGCAAAAGGAGAGGTAAAGGTAGATTATGCGGTATTTGCAGCACCTGCCCTTTTAAATCAACAAGCGCTTGCGGAACTTATTGCTTCCCACAAGGTCAAGAAGATTGTAATCTTACAGTCTCCGCAGGATGTTCTCTATAATCTTGACTTAAAAATTGAAAGAGAGCACCAATTTATGATAACATCAGGGTCTAGTGTGATCACTTGGCAAGCTCCTGCCATTCAGGTTGTGAATGCCCCCTACATCGGCGGATTCCTGAAGGACCAGTGGTATGATATCAATTCGGTATTGCAAGCGAATAATATTGATCCACAGGTTTTAGCGGAATCCGAAGAATTCTGCATTGGCGGAAATGGGGGTATCCGAGCACCGTTTGAGAATCAGAGTGTAGATGGGGATGGAAGAGATGATATTATTTGTCACACAATCAACCTTCCCATCGACCCTCTTCAGATGCACGCATTTCTTAATAATGAAATGATCAACCGCTATCTAATGGGTCTTCTCTGTGAAGATATCCCAAAACCACACATTTCTCTCAATCAGGTCACGAAATTTGATTCGGATGTGCAAGTTGCCAGGGACCCGAATGTAAAATATGGAACTGAAGGTCGGGTATCTGCAGGCCAACAACTTGATTATCGCATCGAATATGAAAACATTGGGGATGGAATTGCGTACGGGGTATATTTCACTGATACGTTGGATGAGGATCTTGATGACACAAGCCTGAGTATCGGCCCGGTCTATAGTATAATGGATGGATCCCAGATAGCACTCCCTGGCACCTACAACCCAGCAACACGTACTATCACTTGGCGAGTGGGGGAGGTGGCATCTCATGCTGGTGGCTATGCAAATTTCACTGTTTCCATCAGGAATGATGCACCAGACTGGACTGAGATTATAAATTATGCAACGGTGTATTTCCCAAGTGTCCCAGAAGAGACTCGCACCAATGGTATCGTATCAATTGTGGGTTATAATCGGGCTCCTGTAATTGAAGAAATATCTGAATTATCCGGAAATACCAGTGAATTGCTATCATTCCCACTCATTATATCTGATTTGGACAATGATCCCTTCACACTTACTACCGAACTACCTCCTGGAGCAATATTTGAGCAATCGGGTAGTCATTATGTCTTTAGTTGGACTCCTTTCGAAGAGGGTCTTTATTATGCCAACATCACAGCGGATGATGGCCGGGCAACCACCACCCTTTCTATTCCAATCACCATTTTGAAAAAGAATCACCCCCCGGAAATCGAACCAATTGATGATTGCGAAGTAAGGGAAGGAGAAATTCTTGAGTTTTTGGTTATCGCCAACGATCCGGATGGCGATATGCTGACTTTCGTGGCTGAAAATATTCCCGACGGTTCCCAATTTAATACAACTACTCATATATTCCACTGGATACCTGATTTTGGCCAGGTTGGAGACTATATTGTGGTTTTCAATGTGACTGACAGTATTGAATTCTCGTTGGGACATGTCAATATAACGGTGGTAAAAGGAAATCGAGCACCAAATCTCGATCCAATTGGGAATTACACAGTACAGACTGGGAAGAACCTGGAGTTTACCGTGAGTGCAGCCGATCCAGATGGGGACACCCTAACCTTCTCTGCAGGACTATTGCCTGCCGGAGCGACATTTGATCCAATGACACATGTATTCAGTTGGACACCTGATCAGTTCCAATCCGGCGATACTGAAATTACCTTCTTTGTAACAGATGGATTCGCATCTGATAGTGAGACAATCACGATTACTGTTCAACAAGTCTCTGACCCATCTGAACAACTCCAGTCTTTTAAATTATATATTGAAGGTTTGAATCTTCAAAAGGGAACAGCGAATAGTCTTCTCACAAAGATTGAGAATGCAATTAAGTCACTCGAAAAAGGAAATATTCAGGCGGCAAATGGGCAATTAAAAGCATTTATTAATGAAGTAAATGCGCAGAGCGGAAAGAAGATACCTTCAGATATTGCTGAGATACTCAAGGAAAAGGTTCAGGGGATTATTCAATCTATCTCCTGATTTTTAGATAGTGAGTAAGATTTGTCTTCATATCCCCCCCTCCCCCGCCCTCGCGTCGCGCCGGGGGATAGGCAAGTATCCCTCTCTCTCCGCATCCTCTGGTCCGGGCTCCTCCTCTCCCAAGGGAGAGGCAGTGATTACGATATCCCCCTTCGGGGCAGGGAGTGCACTGGGCAGCAGCGAGGAAGCACCCGGTTACCGAGCGGAGCGAGGTCGCGGTGCTGACGAGCGTCAGAGGACCAATGAGCAGGAAGTGGGCGGGAAAGGACAGCCTCGGAACGAGCGGGAGCGAGTCGTGGCGGTCCAGGCGGGAGGCGGTTGGCGGGAAACCCATGAAAAAGAAATTCCTGCAATGGTAAAAGGTGATAAACAGGGCAATCCCATTAGTTATCGACCGGGCTGCAGCCGGTGCCTGTCGATACCATTGGTTGTGCTTTGATGTTGGGGCACCGGGAATTCCCCGGTCACGCCTGGTTCTCGTCGATGAACTGCTGCAGATGTTCTTCGCTGATCCGGTATTCCCGGCCGATCTTCAGGGCCTTGATCTGCTTTCGGGCGATCATGTCACGGACAGTCTTTGCCGTCACCTTGAGTATCTCGGCGACCTCGTCCGTCGTGTAAAAAGTAGGTGCAGGGGACATTACCCCGCCTCCGGGTAGAGCCACATCCATTCTCTCAATCTTCCCCAGGGAGCATAATGGTGACGACTGGCTCCCCATTATCGCCGGGACCACACACGGCCCGGAGGGTCACGGTCCTGTGCTCAGTGATCACGCTTCCGTCGCGGGTCTCTTCGCAGAGAAGAAACGTGCAGGGGAACAGGACCGTGGACCGGTGCTGCCCCCGGGCGGACCGGGCGGCGCACCCACACATCCAGAGGAGGTCCCAGGTCCTCCCCTCCACACTCTGGCCCGGCATCTCCTCCAGGTTTCCCGGGTCGATTAGGTCCCACACGGAGGAAGTCACAGCCATCGGGACCGAGAACCCAACATCCCTGCAGAGCGCAGCGGGAATCTCCACAAGGACTCTGTCACGGAAGGCATCCAGGCGGGTATAGGAAAAGACAACTTCACCAAATGAAGAGGCCAGGGATTCCCCCTTCATTCCCGGGTCTTCACTGTCGCAGGTGCTCATTGTTTCCCCCTCCAGTATTCCAGTGTCTCAACGATGAGGCAGGATACACATCCATGAACCGGGTGATTCATCGCACACGCCATGCACTCAGCGGTTGGGCTGCAGGAAATCTTTTCGTTGCATACGGCCAGGCGTTCCAAGTCCTCGAAAAGAGAAGTCATGGGAACCCTTCCAGGAGGTCCCCGGCCATCTTCCGGAGGCGGACCGCTTCCCGGATTCTGACCTCAAACCCGGCCGGGTCCCCAAAGTCGCCGTAGATCTTGACAGCCCCGCCCTTTCCCGGCGTCCCAATCTCGATGCTGTCCTGGAAGGCTGGACCCTCCATGATTTTCTTGATGGTGATCACCTGCTCCTCGGCCATGGTCACACCTCGATCCGGTCGATGATTCCCACGTCCTCGCGATGGCTCCCGGCCGGCCCGGTGACCCGGAAGAGCCGCCCCCGCCTGATCAGGTGAGTGAGTTCATACTCCGGGGAGATGATGCCGAGGTCTGCACCGAACCGGGCCAGGCACCCGGGGAGGGTGAGGGCCCCCCCGCTGGTCATGGTGATCTTCATACCCTCGCCCCCTGGCCGGGCAGCGGGTCAAAGTGCCAGGAGATGGCGTTCTGCCGCTCTGCTTCGGCCCGGCAGGCCTCCCAGCCATATTTTTTCACGTGGCAGCGGTAGCCTTCAACAATGTCATCGGCCCGGGTGCGGAGGTCCTGAGCTTCTGACTCCATGACGAGGGCCTGGTGTTCGAGCATTGCGGCTCGCTCCTGGAGGGCACTGATCCGCTGCAGGTCTTTGAGCGGGATCACATCGTGCACGCTCTGATGGGTACTCATGCGGTCACCCCGGCAGCAGCCTGGGAGGTGAGGGGGAGAGAGCCCCCGGACATCTCCCGCAGGATAGAGACGTTGGCATACTTCCGGTCCCCCGAGATGATGCCCTTCACCTGGGCGAGGGGAGAGATGTACTTCATGCCGTTGATGGTGTACATCACGGCCCGGCCGGACCGGGTGATCCATGCCCGTCCCACCGGGTCGGCATCGCCGGCAGCCTTCATCACATCGCTGATGTCGAAGATGTCCACCGGGGAGTGGTCCATCAGCAGGGAGACGTCGGACTTCGCAATGACTGCCTGCATGGTCTTGATGTCGATTCGCATGGAGCCGCCGAAGAGCCGCGCAGCCCCGATGTGTTCGAAGATGGTTTGGTTGTGCATTGGTGTTGTCACCATATACTACTTGGCGCAAGAGGTTATAAAGGGTTACCAAGCGACGTGAAAGTGTGTGAAAGTTTATGAAAATACATAAGAGTGAAGGGTCAGACACTCCAGGCGGCCCTTCGGGCATCGCCCACGGCTCGCTGCCGCTCGCATCGAGGGCTCGCCCTGCGGGGGAGTTGGCCGGGGTCCTCGACCGCTTCGCTCCGGCGACGCCCTCACTTCGTTCGGTGGCGGCCTCCGCTCTGCTGGTGATGGTTGATCTTGTCTCGATGACGACCGCCGGGCTTGACTCTCCCGGCCGGCTGCTCCGCTTTCGCTCCGTTACGCCGTCCGGCAGGTCAACCGGGCGGTCTGCGAGATCTCGGTACACCGGTTCTGGCCCGAAGGGCACACCTCATGATCACTGCCTCTCCAGTGGGAGAGGAGGAGGCCGGTCCATCAGGGCGAGGAGCGAAGGGGGTAGCAGTGCCCCCCTGGAAGTGACGAGAGGCCGGGGGAGTGGGGTGCTAGAATCGCATTAAGGAACTGAAAAGAAAAATTGATTCTTTTTTCTTCGTGAATTCAAAAAATAATCAATTAAAACGGGATTTAAATTTAGGCATCTTTATATCATTCAGAAAAAGAGTCAGGTATGCCGAGGGAAGACCATAAAAACCACCTGAAGTTTCAAAAATCGATCATTGCCGTAGCCTACGGTATAGATCATTAAATTTCAGTAATTCTGCAGGGGGGGCAGGATCATCCACTTCGGTTTGAGAAAGCGTGAGGTATACTTATGGGGAAAAAATTGCAGTTCACGATATTTTGTATTGTGTGTAGTTTGATTTTCATTATTAATTCTTGTTCGGCGGACTATGTCTGCCCGTGTGATACAGCGATTATTCCAAACTGTGATTTTGAGAATAGTGGTGGAATAATACCACATTGGAGCACCTCTCAAATTCTCATCACCAATTATGTTGGAGTGACTCGTAGTTGGTGGGGAAATAATCCATGGGCGATACCAGATCAGGGTTGGTGGAACGATGCGAGTGTGAGTCAAGTCGTTACAATTCCTGATAATGCAGAAAAATTAAGGTGGAATGTTGGAACCGCGTGGTGGTATAGCACTGACGGAATTACACCAACTCCGGAAGGGGATTCCTTCAATGTACGACTTTCAGTATTGATTGATGGAGTTTACCTTGCCAATCATTATGATCCTCCAGTTAATGGGGGGACAATGGAATGGGATATTTCATCTTTCAGGGGTAGGACAGTGACACTTACCCTGGTTATTGAAGGGGATGGAAACGAATGGGCAAATGCATGGTCAGATTGGGTCGATATCACGGTATCTGAACCCCCGGGTGACAACATTATCACGCCGGCGGAAATGCCCTTTATTATTGACGATGAAAAAGTTCAACAATACGGGAATTATTTCCAGGTATCTGGGGACTGGACCTCTGAGTCGACACATGAATACGCTATTCTCATTACTGCATCGGACGTCACCCTTGATGGAGGTGGATATCTCCTCACCGGTACGCATGACGGCGATGCTTCAACGGCTCAGAATGGTATCCTGGTAACCGGTGACAGGGTGACTGTCCAAAACACCCGACTGACAGGCTGGGATAATGGTATACTCTATTCGAATGTTGATGGAGGATCAATTTTAGATAATGAGGCGAATACCAATTTCTTGAATGGTATATTCCTTGAATCGTGTAGTGCAATAACAGTGGAAGGCAATACTGCAAATGACAACACAGATTCTGAATCAGGATTTGGTATTGGGGTAACTAAATCACAGAATATTGATGTAAAATCAAACGATGTCGAACGAAATCGTGTTGGTATTTTTTATCACAATGTAGAGTGGGGAAACATTTTCCAGAATGACGTAGGAAGCTCTCGCCTGAGTGACATCAATATATATTCTGATTCGATTGGTATCACAATCGAAAAGAACAGTATAGGGGATCTCATTTGCCCATTTACCGACAGCACCGAACTGGGAAGCATCCATGTAGGTGGTGAAAACAACCAGAATATCGACATTCTCAATAATCAGATATCCGGGTCTAGATGGACAGGAATCATCTATATGCACGTGACCACTGGGCATATTATCGGAAATACAATAACTGGAAGTACTAAGAATGGAATTACCCTGATTTCCTGCGACGCGGTGACGGTTGAAAACAATATTGTGACGAATAATAACGGAACCGAGTATAGCACAGGGATAGCTGCTTCCGACTCACAAAATATTGATCTGAAAACCAATACAGTGACAGGAAATCGGGCAGGTATCTTTTATAACAATGTAGACATCGGGAACATTCTCGACAACGATGCCAGCAACAATGTGGTGCTCGGAATTGGAGTCTCATCGGGATCATCGAGCATCACCATAGATGGCAACACGGTCCAGAATGTGGTAGGAACAGAGACCAGCAACGGCATACAGGTCGGGGGA
>Ga0208197_1001144_pt1 | contig 28171 bp, 22 predicted proteins | sample AD_JPNNA4_MetaG_FD_184444 | JGI IMG/M metagenome (GOLD analysis project Ga0208197, IMG submission 184444) | Active sludge microbial communities of municipal wastewater-treating anaerobic digesters from Japan - AD_JPNNA4_MetaG (SPAdes) (version 2) | ecosystem: Engineered > Bioreactor > Anaerobic...
GTCACAAAGGTTAGCAAGGCCACGGGATGTTCAATGATCGGCAGCATTCATTCCCTCCTGCGCACTCTGAATGATGCCTGGTATTTTATGGGAAAACCGCTATCTTGCGAATTTGGCGAAACTACAGTAACCTCTTTTGCCATATCAATATTGTCGAATCCGATGATGGATAAATCGGCAGGCACCTTCAATCCCATCTCACGCGCAGCGTGAATGGCGCCAATCGCTGTCAAATCATTGCAGGCGAAAATCGCCGTAACCTCCGGCGCGCGTTGTAGGAGCTTTTTCGCTGCCCTATACCCTTCCTCGCGGTTGAGGCCCGATTCCTCAACGTAGGGTGTAGAAATGTCGTGCGCCTCAAGTGTGCGACGGTAGCCTACCTGGCGCTCGCCAATGCTAGGGGGCGACTGCTTGGCCCAGCCGATTAATCCGATGTGAGTATGCCCTTGCTGAATAAGATAATCAACTGCCGTGCTCGCTCCCTCGACGTTGCCAATCACGACACTGTCGAAGGGCAGATTGGGCGCGTAGCTATCTACGAGCACGATCGGAATGTCAACGCGCTGACCGAGTAACCCGATGGTGTTTTCGATAAAAGTGCCGGCTAAAATGAGGCCGTCAATGCGTTGTTCAGTAATCATTGACGGCCACATAATCGGATGGTTAGCAGGATCAACTTCGATGTTGGAAAACATCAAACTAAGGTTGTGGCGGCGACACTCGCTTTCAACACCAGCCTGGATGTAAGAATAAAATGCATTGACCTCGAACGGGAAACCATAGTCGTGCTTGGTGAGTAATCCAATAACCGATAGGGGATTGTCGGCAATCCCATTATCACTTTCTTTGACCGGATACCCCAGCGTCCTTGCTGCGTCTAAAACACGCGTGCGCGTATCCTGCGCGACATTAGGACGGTTGTTCAAGGCTTGGGAGGCCGTGCCTATGGATACACCGGCTAATTTTGCCACATCCTGTAGTGTGATGGAGCTTACCATACCCTCGTCTTTTTTCAGGTGAAAGGCTGAAGTTTCATTGAACAATTCAATTGTAACGTGAAAACAGTGATTGTCAATAGGGAATTGTCGAATTCTTTCTGTCCCCTTTTGTTTCGTCTCGAAGGCAATGGGAAAATGTGTCATGCCGTCATCCGAGCGGTCGGCATGAGTCTCTGACAATCAACTGCACGGGCACCTTGCACAGTGGCTCGTCCAGAGGCTCGCCTCGCATCAATTTAATCAGCATTGTGGCCGCCATATACCCCATCTCGCTCACGGATTGATCCACCGTTGTCAATCCTGGAAATGAACACGTACTCTCCGCGATATTATCAAAACCGACCACTGACAAATCGCGGGGAATGTGCAAACCAGCTTTGGCTGCTGCGTCCATCACACCGAGTGCAGACTGGTCATTCGCAGCAAAAATCGCAGTGGGCGGCTCCGGCAAGTTGAATAAGCGTTGCGCGCATTGAAAACCTGTTTCGCGCGTATAGTCGCCCGGTTGGACAAGCTCCGCGTCAACCGGTAAGCCCGCCTGCCGCAGTGCCTCTATGTAACCCTGGTAACGGCGATTTGAACTTTCCAAGCCATGACGGCCGGTGATGTGGCCTATGCGCCGATGCCCCAGGCCGATCAAATACTCCATCGCCATCATCGCGCCTTCGCGGTTGGTTGAAATGACGGCAGGGAACACGTTGTCCTCATGGGGATCAATGGCAACCAGCGGAGAAGCTGAAACCAGATCGTTGGTCGTGGGCGTTACAACCAGCACCCCGTCGGTAATGCTGCCATCCAGCCGCGACAGGTGCCGGCGTTCCCATCCTTGTTCCGCAGTTGCGGCGACGCGCCCGCTGCTGTAAACGATCAGATCGTACTCGGTGCCGTGTATGGCCCTGCCGATCCCCTTAAACAATTCCAGGCTGAAGGGATTGCCCAGATCAACCACCAGAATGCCGATCACGTTAGTGCGCCGTCCGCGCATACCGGTCGCGGCGAGACTGGACGTATATCCCAGTTCAGCGATTACACGGCGGACTTTTTCATAGGTTTCTGCTGCAACGTCGTCCTTATCGTTCAGCACACGGGATACTGTAGAAACCGAAACACCGCAAGCTTCGGCAACATCTCGAATAGTCAGTGAGGTTTTTGAACGATTCATGACACCTCAATTACAGTGGACTACGTTTGGTGTTATCAGTTTCGGTATTGATACCGGTATCGTTACCGGAACATTTCTAAATATACCACAGATTATTTCCCGTGTCAATAGGTTTCGGCGTAGTTTTCATCGGTTTTTTTCTTCCACGGCATCATCGCGGTGCCGCTAACGGGCCTCGTATATCCCGTCTTGGGGTGGGCGCGATAATAAAGATGCCCTCCCCGGAGATACTCCGGGGAGGGCATGTGTTCTGGTCACTGTCCCTTACCACAAGTTGCGGTGAGGGATGTCCAGGGCGAGCTTACTTCTTGGCATTGGCCAGGAATGCATCAAACTGCTTTTGTGCTTCGGCCTGCACGTCGCGCAGCCCGGCCGCTTCCATCTCGGCGATCATCTTGGGCACTTCAACGGCGGGATCCGAGATGCCGGTGATTAGCCCGGTCCAGTATTTGTCAACGATCACCTGCATGGCGGCGATCTTGCCTTCCACCGGGGTAACGTCAAAGGCGAAACCGATGGCGTTGGTGGACTTCAAATTCTTGTATCCGTCAAAGATCACATCCCACATCTTGGGATCAACCTTCACGCCCTCCGCGGCTTCCACCGAGCTGAGGGAGTACGACCCCTGGGAGAAAGCCCAGGGCCGATAGTTGCCCCGGCCCCGCTCGGTGACCATGACCGTGCCGTCGTCCTGATAATTGAAGTGAACGCCCGGCACACCATAGCGGAGGATGTCGCGGTACTCGCGGTTGGTGTTGACCAATTGCTGATACTTCAGGGCCAGCTCTACGTTCGGCGAACTGGCGTTGATAGCGTTCATTGCCCCGCGGATCGAGGCCGTGGATAGGTTGGGGCCGCTGAACTTGCTGATCTTGACCACGACGCCGGTGCTTTGGGTCCAGATGGCGTCCGCGCCGTAGAAGCCCTGCCCGGCCCATACGGGGGAGTAGGGAGCGGTATCCAGGGTGGCCGCGTCGGGGTTGATGTAGCCGGCCTGGTACCACTTGTGCACCGCCACCAGACGATCGTACAGATCCGGATGCTCAAGGATCACTACGATTTTGTTGGCATCCGCTGGACTCGCCGAGTAGGGGATACCCAGCATAGCGCCACGGTGGATGTTGTCGAACTCGCTGGTTAACCCACCCACACCGCCACGGGTGATAAACATCGGGTACTGGGCCTTTTCCGCGCCGGCGACGCCATCGTCATAAGCCTTTTTCGCCGCCGCCAGATACTTCTCGATGTCGAAGAAGCTCATCTTATCGGGGATCGTCATGCCCAGCGTGTCCTCGAACAGCGCCTTGTCCATCACCCAGAACAGCTCGGCGGCATAGTCTTTCTTCACCGGGATGGCATAGATCTTGCCATCCACTTTAGCGCCTTCCCAGACAATTTCCGGCATGGTCTTATAAAGCTCGGGCGCCACAGTGGGCAACAGGTCGGTGAGGTCAGCATAGTAACCGGCGCGAGCCTGGGTGGGGAAGTTGTTGAACCACTCGCAGGTAAATACCATGTCCCAGTCGTCGCCAGCAGACAGGGCCAGCATGGTGCGCTCATTGTCGTAATACAGGGTCGTGACCTTGACGTTCAACGCGGCCACCGAGATTTCGTTGAGCTTCTCCTCGACCATGGCTTGTTCGGGCGGCACCTGCCCGGGGTTGCCCATGATCCAGATAAGCTCCGTTGGCTTCGCAGCGGGAGCCGCGGGCTGGCTCGTAGCGGCGGGAGCGGCTGGTGCAGTCGTGGGGGCTGGGGTGCTGCGATTACAACCCGCCAACGGGACGGCGGCTAACAATGCAACCAGGACCAACAGTAAGATTCTCTTCATGGCGAACTCTCCTTTTCGTTTATGATGATTAAACTTTTTTGGATTGATGTCAAACAATCGTGTTCAGGTCAGGATATGCACCTCCTTTCATGGGGTCAGCGTTCGTCGTAGGAGGAACGATTGCCTCCTGTGACGAACGGGAGCGTTACCCCTTAATCGCCCCTATTGTTAAACCTGAGATAAAATACTTCTGGAAGAAGGGGTACGACAGGGCGATCGGTAAGACGGCCACGACAACGATGGCCATACGCACCGCCTCTGTGGGCAACCCCTGGAGCGTCTCTGCCGGCAGCATAAATTGCGCGTTGCGCACCAGATCCTGAATTGTGCGCTCGATGCTCATCAGCACATATTGCAGGGGATACATATAGGCATGGGTGGACTGGATGTACATCAGAGCAGGGAACCAGCTATTCCAGTACGCAAAGGAGAGGAACAGTCCGATGGTGGCGATAGCCGGGAGTGAGAGGGGCAACACAATGGAAAAGAAAACGCGAAATTGCGATGCTCCATCAATCCGCGCAGATTCAATGACTTCCTCAGGAATGGTGGTTTGAAAGAAGGTGCGCAGTATGATAATGAAGAAGGATGACGTTGTCAGCGGAAGGATGAGCGCCCAATACGTGTTGCCCAGCTTCAACAACTGGGTGTTGATCATATACGAAGCGACCAGGCCGCCATTGAACAACATCGGGATAAAGATCAAAATGGTAAAAAACTTGCGCAAGGCATAGCTCCTGCGCGAGAGCACGTACCCCAGGGTGGAATTCAGAAGAATGCCTAACCCGGTCCCCACGACGGTGGTGCCGACGGAGACTAGAAAGGCCCGGCCTACATAGTCCTGCAACAGCCACAGGTAAGAGTAGGCGGCGGTGGTCCACTCCTTGGGAATAAAGCGGTATCCGTACATCTGGATGGATTGGTCGGAGGAGAGGGAAATGGTAATGACAAAAACCAGCGGTAGTGTGGCGGCCAGGGCCAGCACAATAAATACCGCCGAGAACAGCGCATTGACCAGGGGAGAGACGCGGTTGAACCGCATCGCGCTATCCGGCTCGCCCCGGGATCGGGACAGGATCGTGGTACTTCGTACTGCCATCAGAACAACCCCCTTTCCGGATCCAACTTTTTGACCACAGTATTGGCAGCAAAGATGGTGATGAACCCGAACACCGACTGCAAAAAGCTAGCAGCGGAAGCAAAACCGAGGTTGTTCATCTGCATCAGGGCCTTGTAGACATAGACATCAATGGTCTGGGTGACGTTGGATAGCGCGCCTTGATTTCTGGGCATGATGTAGAACAGGCCAAAATCCGAGTAGAAGATGCCACCTACCGAGAGGATAAAGAGAATGATCACCATAGGCTTGAGCAGGGGCAGGGTGATGTGCTTCACCTGTTGCCACTTGGAGGCGCCATCCACCACAGCGGCCTCGTACAGCGTGGCGTCAATGTTGGTGATGCTCGCCAGATAGAGGACCATCCCGTACCCCACGTTCTTCCACAGGTTGACGCCCACCAGGATGTAAGGCCAATACTGGGGCGACATATACCACTGTACTGGATCGCGCCCCACAGCGGTAAGGATCTGGTTGACAAGTCCCCTGTTTACGCTCAGGAACGCCATGCCAAAATAGCTGACCACCACCCAGGAAAGGAAATAGGGCAGGAAGATAGCCGTCTGGCAGATCTTAGCCAGTCTTTGTGAGTAGAGCATAGACATCATGACGGCCAGGGTGAGGGGCACGACGACGCCCATTATAATAAACACGATATTGTATCCCAGCGTGTTGCGAAAGACGATGGCTGCGTCCGGTGTGGTAAAGAGAAACTTAAAGTTATAAAGGCCCACAAATTCGCTGCGGAGCAGGCTGACCAGGAAATTGGCGCCCCGGATGGGCTTGTAGCGCACAAAGGCGATGATGATACCGAACATAGGCAGATAGGCAAAGAGGATATACCAGACAAAAGTGGGCAACGCCAACAGGCTTAGCTCCAAATCGTCAACGTTCAGAATCCGCTTTAGCCGGGAACCTACGCCAGTGGGGGGGTGGGGCGTTCTGCGGCTGAGATTGCGCTTGCGACGTTCAGGACGTTCTGTGTCTTGCAGTGTAACCGAATCGCTCATCGCTCCAAGTACTCCCTGTATGTTTGGATGAAAATCGAGGCTTCAGTAGATAGTCCAATTCTAATCCGAGTTTGCGCGTTTGTCAATAAGTATCACTGCACTTAGAAAGTTAATTTTACTTACCAAGTATTATAGCGCAGTTGTAGGGATTGTCAAGGCTTTCGCAAGGCGTTTTCCTCACACGAGCAAAGTTTGCTCTTTACCGGATGTCTAGTAACCTACCGCCTGCCCATCTTTGCGCCAATCCGTCCCCGCACAGTAACCGCCATTCGCCATCCGGTAGATCAACTGCGCGCCGCCGAACCGGCCCGGCGGCACATCCGCCGTGACGTTGTGTCCCCGCCGGCGCAGTTCCGCTATCACTTCCGGCGCGAAGCCCGGCTCCAACGAAAGATCAGTCATATTTTCTTCCACGTACCAGCGCGGCGCATCGGACGCCGCTTGTGGATTCTGCCCGTAATCCACCAGGCGCACCGTCATCTGCACGTGGCCCTGCGGCTGCATGTGCCCGCCCATCACGCCGAAGCTCATCACGGGTTGGCCTGCGCGTGTGACGAAGCCGGGGATGATGGTGTGATAGGGTCGCTTGCCGCCGGCGACGCGGTTGGGATGGCCCGCTTCCAGCCGGAAGCCCGCGCCGCGATTTTGCAGGCTGATCCCCGTGCCTGGCACGACGATGCCGGAGCCAAAGCCCATGTAATTGGATTGGATGTACGAGACCATCATCCCGTCGGCGTCGGCGGCGGTGAGGTAGACCGTGCCGTGGTCGGTGGGCAGCGCCGACGTGGGGAACTGCGCCGCGTCCAGCCTGATTTGCCGCGCGCGCTCTGCCAGGAAGTCCGCGTTGAGCAGCGCCGCCGCCGGGACCTCCATCCACGCGGGATCGGCGATGTGGCGGTGCGCTTCGGCGAACGCCAGCTTCATCGCTTCGATTTGTAGATGCAGACTGTCGGCGGAGTCCACGGGATATTGCGCCAGATCGCAGTGCTGCAAAATGCCCAATGCGATGAGCGCCGCGAGACCCTGTCCATTCGGCGGAATTTCGTGCAGGCAACAGCCGCGATAATCCTGCGCCAGCGGCGTGACCCACTCCGGCGCGTGTGATGCCAGATCATCCATTGTCATCAGCCCGCCGGTGTCTTGGGCGTGCGCGACGATCTGCTCCGCCAGCGCGCCGCGATAAAACGCCGCGCCTTTCGTCGCGGCGATGGTTTCCAGCGTGCGCGCTTGATCCGGGCAGCGGAACAGCTCGCCGGGGTGGGGGGCGCGTCCGTTCGGCGCGAACGTAGCGGCAAACGACGGGTACGCCGCATAACGTTGCGGCGCGCCGGCCCACGCCTGCGCGGTGATGGGCGAAACGAGGAAGCCGTCGCGCGCGTAGTCAATCGCTGTCGTGAACAGGGCGTCGAAGGGCAGCTCGCCGAAGCGGTCTGACAGCGCGACCCACGCGCTGACCGCGCCGGGGACCGTCACCGGGTCCCAGCCGATGGTCGGCATCTGCGTCAGCCCGGCGAACCGCTCCGGCGTGAGCGCGCGCGGCGCCCGCCCGGAGGCGTTGAGGCCGTGCAACTGCGCGCCGTCCCAAACGATGGCGAAGGCGTCGCTGCCGAGGCCGTTGCTCGTCGGCTCGACGACGGTGAGCGCGATGGCGGTTGCCAGCGCCGCGTCCACCGCGTTGCCGCCGCGCCGCAGCGCGTCCAGCCCGGCCTGCGCCGCCAATGGCTGCGATGTCGCCACCACGTTCCGCGCCAAAATCGGCATCCGCTGCGAAGGGTAGGGGAAGTCCCAGGATAAATGTTGCATTTTTATCTCCCCAACTCGTTTGAGCATTTTTCTGTCAGCAGATTTAGCAGATTGAGCAGATTTTTTGTTTGCAGATAATAAAATCTGCTCAATCCGCTCAATCTGCTGACAAAATATCCTTACCCTGTATGAGGTTTGGATTAACTCAGGTCGCGACCTTTGCCGGAATCGCTGATGGTGACAAGCTCTTCCGGGTACGGCGCGAAGAATGTTTGGCGGGCCAGGTACGGCTCTTTGAAGCGCGCGATCCACGCGCCGAGCAGGCTGACGGGCACGCTCAAGGGGACTTTCTCGGCGCGATACTTCTCCAGCGCATCCAGGAAGTAGGCTTTCTCATCGGAGGTGAGGCTCTCCGAGAAGTAGCCGAGCGCGTGCATCAGCACGTTGATCCCCGCTGTGCGCCGCGCGGGACGGGCGAGGGCTTTCCACAGGTGCGTTTCGTAGGCAGCGATGACCTCGGCGGCGGGCTTCTTCGCGTGGTTGGCGACAATTGGCCCCATCAGCCGGTACTGGCTTTCGCTGTAGGCCAGGAGGAGCAGTTTGTTGTCGGTGTGGAAGCGCACCAGCTCGCGCATCGCGCCAGCGGCTTTGACGGCGCGGAAATCCGCCAATGTGAACAGTGCCGTGAGGAAGTGCTCGCGAATCGTGAAGTTGGTCAGCCGTCCCTCTTCTTCGACCGGCAGATGCCCGTACCGTTCCAGGACGGCCTGGGCGAAGAAGCCGCGCCCCTTGTTGGTGGAGGCCGCGCCCTTTTCGACGCCCCGGTAGACCTTCACATCCTTGATCCCACATGAAGGCGAGCGGCCTTTGAGGATGAAACCGTCAATGTCTGTCAGTGCATCAAGGTGTTTTGCCGCAAAAGTCTGCATCTTCTCGGTCACGTCCGCGCCGGTAGCGGGTTGGAGCAGGCGCGGTTCGTCGTTGACGAGGACGATGCGCACCGGATCGCGCGGCACGCCCAGGCCGATTTCCACCTCCGCGCAGACCGGCAGATAGGTGACGTAGGGTTTGAGCTGTTCCACGAACGCATCGGGGATCGTCGCGCTGTTGTAGCGGCACGCGGCGAAGCCCAGGCACTTGCTGATAACGATGGTGGGGCGGGAGAAAGGTTTCATACAGGTACTCCGGTAGGGATTGTCAGGCGAGATGACCGTTTTGCACCCGATTTCTCGGGGTGTTCATAATTCTAACACGACACGTAGGCCGGTTTCAACTGGGCAACAATATATTGCCAGGCGCTTGCGCCAACCGTATATTGGACGTGACAATCACTGCGATAACTGTGGCGATTTGACTACGGTTGAATGTATCAGACTGAATGATGATAACGGGACGGCGATACCCTGGTTCTGAACCTATTGGTTCGGGCAAAGTTGCCCACCAAATCTCACCGCGTTGGATTACCATGTCTCGTGGCCTACTGAAGCCAACTGCAATTTGATCAAGTCAGGCTCAAGCGCGGACGATTCTGTACTATAAATTTGATTGAGCAGTTCCGTAATATTATTCTTTCGATGCGCGGTGATATAAGTTGAGAGCGCCGCTGTAAAAAATTCACTCAGAGAAATTTCCATAGTGCGCGCCATCTGTTCGGCTGCTTCAGAGATAGGCCGTGGAATGACGACTTCTGCATACATAAATAAACTTTCCTCCTTAAAGTTGGTATATTTCTATGATACTCTGATATGACTGGCGCGTCAACTGACGAATACCGCAGTTCTTGCTCTATCCCTTTTTCGGCCTCGGTCACATTCGCGCGTAGACGAGTAGATTGGTGTCTAGCACAGACATAGTCATCTCCGCGTCGTTCCTTACTTCGCAATGCTTCATTCGGAATCTTGGTCGTGACGTGCATCCCCTCAATCAATCACGCCTTCCAGAAGCCCCGGCCCGAGAAAAAAGCTACTGAGCGCACTGGCGGCGCGATGCCAAGGAGGAGACCCGGCTTATTTGACCGGGCAATTTTCGGCGCGAGATGGGCGGAGATTTCTGTGCCAATAATATCATTTGAACATTTTCGATTCACCTGAACGCTTTGGCACGGCTAGTGGTGCGGATTCTCGTTCACGCCTCGCCTGCTCTTCTGGGGCAAAATAGGCCAGCCATTCCTCTGGAGCATTGCGGCTTTCCGCGCCATGCGGGGTATAACGCTGCCGTACCTGGCAAAGTACCGGCGTGTTGACCGCTTCCCCGGCGATAATGTCCTGTCCTTTGGTCAATGCAGGCAACTCGCGTAGCAGGTCGCGCCCCACCGTCTCGACGCTTTCGGCTACGCGATTTTGATCGAGGGGATTGACGATACGTAGGATGCACTGCGTTCCACATTGCGAAAGTACATCAGCGTCCAGCTTGCCGGGCCGCTGGCTGATGAGACCCACCGCCACGCCAAACTTGCGGCCTTCGCTCAAAACTGTCTTGAGAACGCCTGCGCTTACCGCTTCGCCGCCGGCCGGTGCAAAACGATGCGCTTCTTCCATCAACACGAAAACGGGATAGGGAAGATACAACTCGTCGCCTTCCTTCACCAAGCCTTTTTGTGTTTTCATCCGTGCAGCGAACAAGCGCCGCAATAATGTTGCCACCGTCACTTGTTGTTCGCGCTCGTCCACTTCATTGAGCTGTAACACAGAACAGCGACCGGGACGGAACAGCCGATTCAAGTCAAGATGGTGAAAATCGTCGAAGATGGCGCTCTGATGTTCCAACACGCTTTCCAGTCGCCAGATCAAGGCGCCGGCAGTGCCGGCATCTTGTTTGTTGTCGTCATCCTCGGCAATCTTTTGTAGCGCCCCGATCAACTCCCCACGTGTCCAACGCTCCGGGTCATGCCGGGTTATCTGGCTGCGTTGACAGACTTCCCGGTATACCTGCCGCAACAAATAGCTCATTTTTTCGGAGAGATTGGGAAGCAGGTAAAAGAGGTCTCCCAGGGTCAATGTGCCCACCCGCACTTTAACAGCGTCGGGCTTGAGGATTTGCACATCAGGGCGGTATTCAGGCGCGATAAAGGCTGGGTGATTCAGCATTTCAATCAGCGTGTTGTACTCACCATGCGGATCCACCACCAGGATTGCCGCCCGGTTGTTGGGCTTGAGCAACTCTTCGATGAGCACCGCCGCCAGATAGCTCTTGCCGGCGCCGGTGCTCGCCAGGATCGCCAGGTGGGTGCTGGCGATGGCCGCCAGGTCGAGCATCACCGGGACTTGCCCCGATGGGCGACTGAGCAGCGATCCGATGTGTCCTGCTCCGGTATCATCGGCGCGCCGTTTGGAAAGCACTGCTGCCAACAGCTTATCAGAGGCCAACGTGATAGGGCAGCCGGAGCGCGGCGGGACGCGCGGGTTGATGAAATCGCCCAGAGCCGCGTCGTAGTAACCAATGACGGTCGCCACGAGTTCAAAGAGATCGGGACTGGCCTGCTCGTAGCCAAGCAGCGTCGCAACCTGTTCCGGCCCGACGCCGGGATCGGCAAGAAAAGCATCAGGATAGAGACGCAAGGGCTGTCGTTGCGTCACCCGCGCCAGGATGTTACGCTCTTGCCCATCCACGGGTGCGCGATAGACGACAAATTCACCCACTTTCAATGCCTGTTCCCGGTCTGGGCTGACGAAGAGGAACTCGTGCGGCGTCTCGCCGGGGCCTTTGGTCAAGCCGATAGGACGCTCGTTCATTGTGCACCTCCGAGCGGGACGATCTGCGCCTTCCACTTCAAGTCGTCCTGCACCACAGCCAGCAGGGCCGCGTGCTCCGGGAACAGCGCGGTCAACCGGCCGATAATGGCTTCGAGTAGCGGCAAGATCAACGGCGATCCCTGGCGCAGCAGCAACGGTGCGTAAGCCAGGTGCAGCGCGGGATTTCCTCGGTGAAAAGCGCGCACCTGGACGTCGTCCATTCGCTCGACCAGGGCATCAATGGCGGCGGCGAACGGCGGCACGCCTTGCGTTGCGTGTCCAGTGGCGTTTACCATCCCCACTGCCATGATCCCCACCAGCGTGACCTTCTCCGCCAGGTAGTCCGGTGAAAAGACTGCCAGATCGGGCGCGGGCGAGAGACGCGGGCCGAGGTTGCCGAAGTCCGGGTTGAGCAACATCGTGTCGTAAATCACGCCGACCAGATGGCCGTAATTCCCGCCCAACGGCACGCGGACGAACGTGCCGAAGGCGTAGTCAGTCGGCGCGGGGGGATCCGCGATCTCGCCGGAGCCGTAGATTTGGGCGACGTAGTCGGTGTGGGTGGTGGATTTTAGGAGTTTTGCAATTGTAATCGGCATAATTATCTCCTTTCTTTTTTGCTTGTGGCTTTTTGTGAGACTCGCAGTGACAAATGTTTCTTCTCCGCAAACTCCTGGAACACCCGATAAAACCTCTCCCGATCCTGCATTGTAATCACGGCTACTGCGTCTGCCGTCTCCACCGCATACGGATACCCATTGCCAACCACGCACTCGGCGCGCACTACGTCGAGAGTGTGCTCCAGTCCACCGGCGTCCAGCAGCCAGCGGGGTACGTCCAACCGCGATGGAGCGCGATCTGCCGTGGTCTTGAGATAGACGAAGGCCACGCGGTCGTAGTATTTTGATTCCAGGCCATCGTCGCGGGCGCAGAGCCAGGCGGTGCTGCGGTCGCCCCAACGCATCCGCGCGCGGAGCAACGCGCCATCGCTCACTGGGTGCCGGGTCGTATGGTCAGCCAACACATCGAGCATTGAAACCAGGTCGCGGGCATAGCTGGTGTCCACGTAGCCCACCAGCGGCACGCGGGTGGCTTCGGAGGCATCCAGCAGCGCGGTGATCGCTTGCACGTATTGCGCCTGCCGGGAGGGGCGCATCTGCGCGGCAAACGAGATCACCAGCGAGCCATCGAAGAAACACACCGGCGGCGCATCGCCAGGACGCGCCCGTTCGTGAAAGGCGTGCATCAAGGCCACCAGCCGGTCGCACTCCGCCACGAACCGCCGCAGATTGACGCGCCAATCGGGGAAACCGGTGGCCTCGGTTTCTTCGTCCGCCAGTTCATCGGGAGGCAAGACTTCAAACAGGATATCTTTGACGTAGGGCATCGTGGCCCGGTGGGGGTTGAGGAACCAGCCGATTTGTACCGCGCCCACCGGCAGCGAGAAGTCTTTGGTCGGCGTGATCTGGGAGCCATCCACAGCAATGGTGGGAACGCCTTCCAGAATCCCCCGCGCCCAGGCTCGCGCCTCCTCGTGATTGTCCCACTGTGGGGCGAAAGGAACCACCAGGTCGGGATGCTGTGTGTGCTCGGCGGTGGGCCGCGCGCCGGGCCAGGGGATGCCCGCCAAGCGCGCTTCGAGGTCAGTCTGGCTCAAGCCGGAGAGTTCGGTCAACGCCTGCGCGTAGGCCGCCAGGGCATCATTGAGCGCCACATCGTAACCAGCAAAGTGGTCGGCTTTGGCTTCCAGGGCGGCAATCACTTTCTCGCGTTGAAACATCAGAGCACCTCCACCTGGCTCACACCGCCTACCTTCGCCACATGCACGACGTGGTGCGTGTCTTGCTCGAAGGTGTCATCGTGGCTGATGACGAAGAGTTGATCGAAGCCCTTGATCTGAGTGAGCTGCGCCGCCAGGTTACTGCGCCGCGTCTCGTCGAGGTGGGCGGTGGGTTCGTCGAAGAAGGCCACGCGGATGGCCGACATCGCCCGCAGCAGGGCCAATCGTACGGACAACGCTGCCGCCACCTGTTCCCCGCCGGAGAGTTGTTGAAAGGTGCGCTGCTCTCCAGCGTAGGTGACGGTGATGGTGTAGTCCTCGTGCCACGTCAGGCGCAGGGTGTGATCGGCCATAAGGTCGCGGAAGATGCGGTCAGCCTCGTCAGAGATCACCCGGACGCGCTGTTGGGTGATGTGCGGGCCGGCCTCGCGCAGGGTTTTGCGGATAAAGATGACCGCTTCATGCAAGGCGCGCAGGGCGTCGCGTTCCTGAGCGGCGGTCTTCAGCTCTGCGGCAACGCGCTGGAGGTCGGCTATTTGCTGTTGGTAGTTTTGCAAGGTTTGCGTCTGGATACGCTGGCGCTCCTGTATCTGCGCCTGCTCTTGGGCCAATTGTGCAGATTCGGCAATGAGCGCTGCGTGCTGTTCCGCGTCATACTCGCGCCGGGTCGTCTCCCACTCGGTTTGGGCCGCCTCTTGGATGCTTTGCGCGCGCGCATAGTCCGCTTGCCGGGCAGCCAACTGCGCCTGACGTTCTGGCAGGCTTTGCGCGATGAGCCGGTGGGTGATGTACTGTTGGTGCGCCGTTGCATACTGTCGTAACAAGCGATTCTGTTCCGCCAACGCGGCATCGAGTCCGGCATAGACTGCCAGCGCCGCCGCCGCGTCCTTTTGCTGGATTTCCAAGGCAGCCAACTGCGCTTGCGCCGCTTCAAGAGCCTGCTGCACCTGGGGCTGCTTGTCCAATTCCGCCTGGCAGCGTTGCGACTCACTACGGGGATCGCCAATAGCTTGCAAATCTGCCTGTAAGATGGTCAGGCGGGCGGGGGTGTCTTGCCACTTTACAACCTGCTTCCCCCATTCTGCCAGCGTCTGCTGCTGAGTGACAATTTCTGTGTTCAGTTGAGCCAGGCGTTCCCGCGAGGGGAGTCCCGCCATTTGCTCTTGCGCCTGCTGGATGCGCCGTTCGACCTTGCCGCGCGCCTGGTTCGCCTGCTTCTGATCTTGCTGTAGCTCTGTAGCGCGCGCCCTTATGGCTTGTTCTTGCTGACGCGCCGTCTCAAGGCGGGCGGGCGACTCCTGTAAGGCTTCAACCTCGGTCTGCAAACCTGCCACTTGGGCTTCCTGTTGAGCGATTTCTGCGGCTAACTCGGTTGCGCGAGTTATGGCAGGGAGCTTCGCCAACGTTTTCTGATGGGCGACATTCTGGCGTTTGATCACATCGAGTTGCCGGGTAACGGTTTCCTCTTCGCCCTGTAAAGTCATCAGCGTCTCCGTTATCTGACGCCGTTCTGTTTCGTAATGGGCGGTCAGCTCACCGGCTTGAGCCGCATTCAACGGTTGGCGACATACCGGACATTCGGCCTGATCCACATGCTGCAAGATGCCCAGACGTTCTTCAAGCGCGGCGCATTGGGAGTGCGCCACTTGCTGTTGGGCCGCCAATTCTTTCAAGGCGTGTTCGGCCGCTTGGCGTTGCAGCTCCAGCGCCTCCAGCGCCATTTCGATCTCGGCCCGTTGCGCTACCTGCGCCTGTATTCGCTGCAATTCAGCCTGTTTCTGGGCCAAGCGGTCGCTCGCTTCTTGCCACCGTTGCTGTGTGTGTTGATAGCGCAAGTCCGCTTCCTGAGCAACCTGCACAGCGTCGGAGGCTTGTTCCAATTCAGTTTGACAGGCGGCTAGGGTCTCTTCGGCCTGCTTGAACGCAGTTTCGTGCACCTGCCATTGCGCGCGCCATCCGGTGATGTCGCGCTCCAATTCCTCACGCTGCGCCACGCCGTCTTGGGCTTCCGCTCGTTGCTTTTCCAACTTCTGTAAACGTTGCTGCTCTTCTTGATAGCGTGCCTGCGCCGACCGTAACTGCATCACCTCGTGTTCCACTGCACGGATTTGGGCTTCGAGGGCCGCCTGTTGCGCAACTGCCGGCGCCAATGTTTCCAACCGGGACGCCGCGGCGACGATAGCGGCCAAAGCCTGCTGCTGCGTTGCGATTTCCTTGCGGGCAACGGCCAGATCGCCTTCAACCTGGGCCAATGCCCGCTGTAGCTTTTCGCGCGCGGTGCGCTCCTGGGCTAATTCGTCCAGCCGCGTCTGGGCGGCTATGTAAGCCGTGTAGCCTGGCTCGGCTTCAGCTACCGTGCGCTGCGCGGTTTCAGCCGTTGCTACTTCCTGGCACGCATCTTCCATCTGCCGCGCCAACCCGCTTACCTGCGCCTGGATTTCCTTCAGTTGCGCTTCCCGTTGGGTCAGCCGTTCCTTTAGCACATCAAACTGTTCTTTCTGCGTGGTCACTGCGGTCAATCGCGTCTGAATTTCGGCTTGACGAGTCGCATCGCCGGCGATAAGCATCTCTAACGCTGTGGCTTCTTGCTCAAGGGGCGGCAAACGTTCCAGTTGACCTTCCAGCCGCGCGATGCCGCGCTCCTGCGCTGTGACTTGATCCCGCACATAGCTTTCAGTCTTTTGAAGTTTTTCCCAGACCACCTCATACGCCTCAACTTGTAACAGAGGATCGAAGGTGTCCTTGCGAATTTTCGGCTTCGTTTCGAGAAAGGGTACCGTCAGCAACCCTTGTGGCACACCAACCGCATGGGTGAACAAGGTTTTCAAGTCCGCACCGGCGTCCACGCGCAGATGCTCACATAGCCAATCTAGCACATCTTGTTTGCCCGTCACGATGGTTTGCTTGATCTCCGGATCACACACGTAAGGCGCGCCACGGCCCACAGAGCGTATCACCTGGTACTCGTGCTCATCCAATGCGCTGACAAAACTGATGAGGATTTCACCATTTTTTTCGCCTTCTCGCACAAATTGTTTTTGACTATACGGAGTATAGTCAAATAGCGCGAACCCCACGGCCTCCAACAATGTGGACTTCCCCGCGCCGTTCGGGCCGCAAATAGCATTTACCCCTGGCTCAAAGCGAATCACCGTGCGCGCGCCGTAACTCTTGATATTGCGCAGTTCAATCGCCGTCAGCCACATCGCGCACCTCCTGAATCTCGATCATCCGTTGGCGCACCGTAGCCGCTAACGTTTTGGGTTCGCTGCCAGCAAGTGTTATTTGCTTCACAGTCAACATCAACTCCGCCCAAGCGTCACTTTGACGCGCGTAACGTCCGTCGCGCACAATAAGCTGCTCCAACACAGAGCGTTCCAAGTCCCCCAACTCCAGGCCGGTTTCTGGCGTCACCGCAAAATCGGCGGTGCGCATGCGATCCTCCTGCACGCGCCCGATCAGGGGTTGCACGATGTCCTCTATCAGCTTCTCTGGGACGCGGGGATCCAGCGCCAGCCGGTCAAACGCCAACACCCCTTCCAGACTCAGCTCTACCACCGGCTTTTGATCAGTGAGTTGTAACAGCGGCGCTTCCATTTCCAGTTGAGCGCGCAAGGCCGCGTAGAGGTTTTCGGGGGTGGTGTATGTGTCCACCATAAAGGTCACCCGGTGAAACGGGCGTCGCTTGCTTGGCAGGTGTTCGACGATGTGGGCGGGCGTGCTATCGGGATTCACTGTCACCAGATAGCATCCCCCTTTCCATCGGCGCTCGTCCATCCCACACACTTCCAATGAGCCGGGGTTGTAAATCCAACCGGCCTGCTCAAAGGGTTTGTGGAGATGTCCCAGGGCCAGGTAGTTTACGAGGTCACGCAAGGGTGAGAGTTCATCATAGGTCAATGCGCTAGGGATGCCCGGCATTTCACCCTCAATCCCGGCGTGCGCCAGCAGCATAGTATACGCAGTGCCAGTTTTGGGCAGGGCCGCCAGCGCCGCTGGCAATTGTGCGATGACTGGGCGGATTGAAGCCAGGTACGGCACACCAATCACTCGGACTGGGCCGAGATCGAGGTACGCGCCTTCGTGACCGTCCCAGGGCAGCAGGTGCATCCCGTCTTCCGCAAAAGTGGGGCTAAGCAGGGCCAGATAGTCGCGCTCGGCAAGGAAATCCAACCACGAAAAACTGTCTCGGTAACGCGCTTTGTCGTGATTTCCGGCGATTGCCGCCACCGAAATGTTCTGCTGACGCAGCTTATCCAGTCCATTTACTGCCTGGAGCAACGTTGGCGGGTCAATCGCCGACTTGTGGAAGAAATCGCCGCTGATGACGACCAGATCCACGCGCTGTGCAAGGGCTTCGTCCATCGCGGCGAGAAACGCCCGCCCAAAATCGTTGAAACGATCCCGGCTGCCGTATTGCTGATAGCCCAGGTGAATATCGGATAGGTGGAGAAACTTGAAGGACATAGAACCTCCTTCTAGTAAAAGTTCTCAGAGTAATTTCTTCCTAATCGCATCACAGTGAGATTATATTCGCTATAAAACCAAGTATAGCACGCGACCAAATCAAACACAACAAAAAAAAGCGCCGGGTATTTATCCTCTAGCGCTTTCTAGCAACTTACTGCATTACCCACTTATTCCTCGAAACACGCCACAGCAACAGCAACATAAATAGCAACCGAAGAGCTGCGTCTCCTGAAGTTACACAGTCACCTGCGCCGGACTATACGTCGGCAGCGGCGGCGTCTCTGGAGAGAACGCCAGGCCCACCTCCAGGAAGTCGCTGACGGGCGGCGTTGTCACCACTGCGAGCGTGGCGCGCCACACGTCGTCGGGGAGATTGCGCAGGTTGTTCAAGGAGACCAGTAGTGGTTTGTCTTGGTGATGCAGCATCATCTGTGCGAAACTGATAAAGGTCAATCCAATCACACGTGGAGCGGTTCCGGTCGTTTTGCCGGTATCCAGACGCAGCAAGAGGTTCTCGGTCAATTCTACGCCGGTAATATGAGGGCTGCGTCCAAAAGATACATATAGCACATCGGCTTCTTCGTCATAATTGAACAAGTAAATCTCATTGCCAAAGCGGTCACGCTGCGTCCAAATCTTTCCGGTTGGCATAACAAACTCCTGAATTTATACCTTATCTCTCCGGTTCTTTCATACCCAAGTATACGTCTTCCCCCATTTCCGCAACCAAAAAAGGGACTTCCCCCCTCGCGGAGAAGTCCCTTTTCGAGCAGCGGATGAGCGTCTCGCGCTACATGCCTTCCATCAAATCCACATCCCGCAGCGTCCGCGCCTGTGGATCGAGGTACAGCGTCTTGATCTCGAACGCGCCGAGTGTCACGTCCGCCGTCAGGTCGAGGGCGGGGACCGTCACGGTGGTCGCGCGCGGGTGACCGGTCGGCTCGAAGAGGCGCAGGATGTAGCCGCGCCCGTCTTCGGCCAGCTTGAAGGCGCTCGCCTGGACAACGGCGTCGCTCAGGAGCAGGCCGGGCTGCGGCAACGTCCCCGCGCCGTGTGGGAAGAACGACAGCGCGAACGGCTGCTCGTTCTTCGCCAGCGCCTCGCGGTCAATCGCGACGAGCCGCTCGGCGACGGGGCCGCCGTTGAGCCAGAAGCGATACAGCCGCTCGCCCTGGTCAATGCGCGGCGTGTAGCGATCCTGCGGGACGATGGGGTTCATACCGATGGGATGCCCGGAGTAGGCCGGGGAGCGCACCAACGACAGGCGCAGCTCGCCGTCGGCGCAATCGGAGCCGTAGATGCCGTCGTTAATGCAGGTGAGCGCCACGTCGTCCGAAATAACGGCCACCCACTTCTGCGCCACGGCTTCGTCGCCGTTGGCGGGCAATGCCTGCACGCCGTAGGCTACCTGGCCCAGGTAACGGGATGCGCGGCTGGCCGTGGGGATGGAGAGCTTGAGCATCCGGTCTTTCTCGTTCCAGTGGACGCGCACTTCGAGTTCGATCTCCGTCCCTTGTTTGGGCAGCAGGTAGCGCAGGCACAGCGCCGAATGGCCGTACTCGAACACGGCCTCGATCACGCTGCGCACCGGGCCGTCCTCGATGACGCGCACCGCCGGCAGCACGCCGGCCTTCACGCCGGAGAACGCCGTCCCCGTGGCGGGCGACATCAGCGTGAACGCGCCGAGCACGTCGCGGAACGCGCGCCCGGTCATCCCCCACGGGTCTTCGTTGTCGCGGAGGACGAGCGCCTGGCAGGCGTTGGGCGCGGTCACGTCCACGCCGCGCGCGCGGTAGCGATCCAGCAGGCCGGTGATGGTGTTGATATGCACGTCCAGGTCATCCGTTTGGAAGTGAATGACGCCATTCGCCGGTTGCAAGGCGACGGGCGGTTTTTGCTCCAAGAGATGTGTGACGCAGTCGAAGCGGGTCATCTGGCTTGGCGCGAGCGTGGCGCGGAAGACGACGCGCTTGCGCCAGTCCAGCGCCAGGTTGCTCAGTTCCTTCTCGACCTGCGTGGGCAACGCCTGTCCGTTGTGATGCGCGACGACATTGGTGAACGCGCCGGCCCAGTTCTGGTCGGGCAACTGGAATTCGCACGCGACGATGGTTTCCACGGGATACGGGTGCGGGTTGTAGACGAGGATGGGGATTGCGCCCTCCGCCGCTTTGGGCTGACCTTGCGCCAGCGCGAAGAAAGCGCGCGCTTTGATCCGCGAGAGCGTTTCCAGGCCGTGGTCCAGCAGGCGCAGCGTCGTCCCCTCCACCGGCTGGATGGACGAACCGGGTAGCATATCGTGGAACTCGGAGAAGAGCAGGTCGCGCAGCGCCGCGTCGAATTCGGCTTTGGGGTAGGGGAGCACGCCCTGCAATGCGGCGGCGGACGCCATTTTCTCCAGCGCGTACAGCTCGTTTTCCAACCGCCGGTGCTGCTGTTTGATGCGCACCTGCGAGGTGTAACAGCCGACGGCCCACGGATTGAGGTCTTGCGCGCGGCGCGGCAGCGTGTCGCGGCGTTGTGCCAGGGCGGCGAAGTAGGCGTCGGGCGTCGAGTGGCGGATGTCCTCATCGGCGCTCTCGGCGATCAGTGCGTCCAGGTCGCGGATGTCCTGCCGCGACGGGCCGCCGCCGTGATTGCCGACGCCCCACAGCACGATCTCCGGGTCGCGGTCGGGATTCGCGCCGAGCACGCCCTCGACTTTGGCGCGCGCCTGCCCGTAGTGGGAGATGTAGAAATCGGTGGCGCGGCGGGCGAGGACCTCCGAGCCGTCGAGGCCCACCCACACGAAGGCGTCATTGTCCAGGGGACAATCGCCGGGGCCGGGGCGGCAGAAGAGATAGCCCGTATAGCCGCTCTTCGCCAAAATCTGCGCCAACCCGCGCGTGTGCCCGAAGGGATCGAAGTTGATGGCGACGGTAGGCTTGACGCCGAATTTTTCCCAGAAGTAGCGCCGTCCCACCAACGCCTGGCGCACGAACGACTCGCCGCTCGGCATATTGCAATCGGGTTGTAAGTACCAGCCGCCCATAATGTGCCATTTGCCCGCTTGCACCAACCGCTGGATGCGCGCGAAGAGCGCCGGTTCGTATTCTTCCACCCATTGGTAGAGCACCACTTCGTTGTGGTTAAAGATGTAGGCGTCGAATTCTTCACAGAGGTCGGCGGCGGTGCGGAACGTAGATAGCGCCTCCGCCGCGCCCTCTTCCCATTCCCACAACCACACCGGATCCAGGTGCGCGTTGCTGACCAGATGCACTTGTTTTTTCACGATAGCACTCCTTATTCAAACATAAACCGCGAATCACGCTAATTTACGCGAATCTTTATGAAATCATGTACTCATCAGGATGATATTGAACAACCGCCAAGACGCCAAGAGCGCCAAGTTTTTAAGATTTCTTGGCGGACTTGGCGACTTGGCGGTAGAAATAGCGCGTTACCCATGTGTTCAATATCCTCTCGACTATTACAACCTTCATGAAATTAGCGGGGATCCGCGTGATTCGCGGTTACAAATAGAATCTGCTATATCCGCACGCAATCTAGGGTCGCCCGTCCACTGGTGGGAAAAGCACCGGCGCGATGGCGGTGGGGTTGCCGTGGTGGTCTACCAGGCCGAAGCCGCCCTTGTAATCCCAGTTGGCCCAGGCGATGTCGTACTCATCGAAGACGGAGAGCATATCCTTGAACCACGCGACGCGCAGCGGATCGGGCGTGCGGTCAATACAACCGAACTCGCCGCAGTAGAGCGGCAGGCCGGTGCGCGCGCGCACGGCGAACGGTTGCGCCAGGTCGGCGACGATGGTATTCCGGTCGAAGGGCTGGTTCCACTCGTCCATGTGACTGAGCAGTTCCGCGCTCAGGCCCGCCAGGTCTTCCTCCGCGATGGGCCGTCCGGGGTAGTGGATGGGGCCATTGTACGTCCCGCCGATGGCCCACCAGGGCGCAGTGTAGTGCGTGATGAACATCGGCAGGTAGTAGTGGAAGGTCAGGATGATGTTGGGATCGTTCGGCGGCACGGCAAGTTGGGGGAAGGTGTGATACTGGTTGAACCAGTTGGAGCCGAGGACGATGGTGCGCGTTGGTTCGCTGGCGCGGATGGCGTTGTAGCCCGCCAACGCCACACGGTTCCAGTCCTCCGGGTTGCGGGCGACCGCCTCGTTGAGCAGTTCGTAGGCCACCATTGCTTCGGGACGTGGCCTCAGATGCTCTGAAAGCTGCCGCCACAATCCGGCGAAGCGCGCTTCTTCGGCGGGATCGGCGAAGAGCGGCGGGTCGTTCTCGTCGAGGAAGTAGTGCGTGCGCAGGATGTGCAGATCCACGATGGCGCGCAACCCGGCCTCGGCGCACCAATCCAGCGCCGCGTCGAGCAGTGCGAACGCCTCCGCGTCTTTGCGCCCTGCCTCGTCCCACATCTGCTCCTCGTCAATGGGGATGCGCAGGTGATCCAGGCCCATCTCAGCCAGCCGTTGAACGTCCGCCCGCGTGAAGTACGCCCGGCGCGCCTCTCCGCGTTGTTTGCTCTGGCTGAGCCAATGCGAGATATTCGTTCCGCGTCCAATCGTGAAAGCCATCCTATCCTCCTTATATTAGTCCAAAGTCCGAAGTCAAAAGTCCGAAGTCAGCTTTTCGACTATATGACTACTTGACTACACGACTACCGGCTCAATGTCCATGAACTTGCAAACCTCGAGTAGCGCCTTCGTGTAATCCCCGTGGATCATACTGGCGTGGTGGACGAAGCCTTCTTCGACGAGCGTGCGGTACAGCTTGTCGTGATCTGCGACTTCCACCCAGCCCCACGTGCCCGCGAGCGTCTCGTCGGTGGGGACGATCGTCCCGGTGGTGATGAGCATCTTCCATTGGTCGTCGTATTCCGCCAGGCGGCAGAAGGTGACGACGCCGGGCTTCACCTGGAACTGGTTCAGGCCGGCCATAGGATCGCAGCTATCCACGGGCAGCTCGCCCTTCATATCGCGGCGCGAGCGGAGCGCCGTCTGTTGTGGATCGGCGGCGAGGCAGGTGGGCGCGTTGCCGCAGTGCCACGCCAGCAGCCAGTTCGGGTTCTCGCGGTGGCGGATCGTCCAGTCAATGAAGTGCGGCACGGTTTCGCCGAGCGCGACGCGCTGTTCCACCAACATTGCCAGCGCGCCGAGCACATCGGTCTCGCAGGCGGTGAGCATCTCTTGCCCGGTCAGCCGCCCGTAGACGGCGCACACGGAAATGCCCATCAGCCGTTGCACCGAGGGCCAGCACTGCACCGCCAGCGCCGACAGCCGCGACTTCTGCCAGAAATCGCGCAGCGCGAGTTCCAGTTTGGCCGCGTTGACGAGGTAATCCTCCGCGACCGTGACCGCCGCGACGCCGCCGCGAATCTCGGCGACGAGCGCCTGCACCTGCGGGTCGTCATCGGCATACTGCTGCGCCGCATCGGTGATGTCGGAGATATTGCTGTAGATCACGTTCTGCCCGAACTTGCGGATCAGCGCGGTCTCATCGTAGCCGACGGTCTCGAAGGTGGGCGGGCGCACGCCCACGTGCCCGATGCGCGCGTTTTTCAGTCCCTTGACCACGGCGACGGCGCGCACGAAGTCTTGCACCTCGTCCCGCAGTTCCGGTTCATCGGGGAAGAAGAGGCCCGCGTAGCGGAAGGCGATCTTGCGCCGGTACAGCCCGGAGGCCATCGAGAGATTGCCGCAGTACGAATCGGAGATGCGCGACAGGCCGGAATCGTCGGGCGCGGGCGGCTCTTTCGTCGCGTAGAGCAGCACCGGCGCGCCGAGCAACTCGGCCACCTTGACCGCCGACCGCTCGTCCCCAAAATCCAACGGGCAGAGGATCACGCCATCTACGTGCTGACGGCGGAAGTATTCGGCCACCACCTCCGCCTCATCCAGCGTGGAGACGGTGCCGTGCGGGGTCAGTCCCTTTTCCGCGTCCAACGTCTTCCCATCCGGCGACGGCTGCGGGACGACGACTTCCATCCCCTTGACGCGCGCGAACGTCGCCAGGCTGTCATCGCGCATCTTCTGACACCAGGGCGTGAAGCGGAAACGGAACGAGGGCACAAAGCCAATTTTAACGGTGAATGGATCTGCCATGGTTTACTATTCCTTTGCTAGAAGATTTGGAGGGGTGTTTTGAGATGCCGGAGGCATCTCAAAACACCCCTTGCCTGTTAAAGGGATATGAAGTGGAAGGACTCTGCTGTGGCCGGTCTTCGACCACGTCACTTACGCGAATCGCTCGAAGCGATCTTTGTCCGCCTTGCAGATGGGACACTTGAGCGGTGGCTGCGGGCGCGCGCAGAGATAGCCGCAGACCCTACAGCGCCACACCGGGATGCCGCTGCGCGTGAAGCCCACCAGTTCTTCCTCATGCTTGTGTTCCTCTGTCTGGGCGGTTGGCCCGCCGAGGGGGCGGCGCTCCGGCACGGGCTGCAATTCCTGTTGACCGTCGCGCACCGCGTCGGAGACGTAGAGCGCGCAGAAGCACGCGCCGTATTCGTCCAGGTCGGGATCGCGGTAGTCGCACGGGCAGATGATGTCGAGGTCCTTCTCGCGGACGCCATCTGCCAGACGGCATGGACAGGCCCAGTAGCCGTAGCGCGCTTCGTTGATGAGCAGGCTTTCCACCAGTCCCAGGGTGAACGATTTGTCGGGATTGAGGTTGTAGGCCCCGGCTTTCGCCTCGCGGTCGAGCCGTTGGTATAACTTCTCGATCTGTTCCGCCGTGATCGCGTCGCTCATAGGCCCAACACCTGCTTCAGGTCATCGGCTTTGAAGCCGATCACACACTCCTTCCCGTCAATGACGATGGTGGGGAAGGAAACGCGCGGATTCCACGCGCGGATTTCGTCCTTCACGGTTTCACGCTCGTCGCCCTCCAACAAATCAACGTAGACAAAGTCGAAAGCCACTTTTTCATCCTCAAGAAACTGGCGCGTCTTGCGGCACCAGATACACGTCGAAAGCCCGTAGAATTTAACTTGATGCTCTTGATGAACGCCGGGTACACTGCCTCTTGGTTCTGTCATACTATGCACTCCTTTTGTACGATATTGAATAACTTTATCGCTCTATTTTACTCCTAAAGCGTAAAACGTAAAGCGTTTGAACGTTTCTCTGTCAGAAATGCCTTCACTGCATCCATATACGCCTGGAACGCCTCGCGGCGGATGTTGTGACCTGCTCCTGGGATGTGGGCGACCTGAATGTTGGGATTGAGCGCGGTCGCTTCCTGGGCGATGGCGGGGGTGACGAGCGCGCCTTTATCCACGTCGGCGGTGATGAGCAACGCGGGGCATTGGAACTTTGCCGCCACCTCGCGCCAGGGACCGCGCACCGTCGCGTAGACGTTGACGATGTTCGGATTGACCTGCTGCTTGGCAATGGCCCAATTGCCACGCTCTTCCTCTGACCACAGCGGGTTGTTCTGGCGGTTGTCGGCGATCAAGGCTTCACGTGAGAGTCGTTTACGGGTGAGGAGTTCAGCGCGCCGTTCAGCGACCATCTTCTGGCGTTCCGCATCCGTTAGCTTTTGCATGGGATGGTCGTCCTCGAACCAGGCGGGGTCTTCGAGCAGCACTTTGCTGATTAACTCCGGGTACGTGGCGGCGACCGCGCCCACGGTGGCCCCGCCCATCGAGTGCCCCAGGATGACCGGCTTCTCCAGGCCGAGCGCCTGGATGAGCGCGGCGACATCGGCGGCGCGGTCGGCGTTGGTGTAGCCGGATTCGGGCGCGTCCGAGAGGCCGTGCCCGCGCGCGTCCACCATAATCACGTCGAAGTCGTTCTCCAACGCGCGCGCTACGGGCGTCCAGCACAAGCCGTTGTCGGTGACGCCGTGACACAGGACGAGCGCGGGTTTTGTCCCATCGCCGGTGCGCCAGTAGTGCTGGCGGATGCCGTTGGCGACGACGTAGCCGTCGTACCAGGTGGTGAGGTCGCCGTTGTCCAGCATCGAGAGCAGCGGCGAATCTTCGATGTCGAGCGGCAAATCCACGCGGGCGCGGCGGCGGCTGGATTCGTAGGTGGCGAAGATCAGCTCGGTGGCTTGCAGCGCACGATGCCCCGACAGTTCGGGTTCGCGCCCGGTTTTGAGGGCGTCAATGAGATCGAGCACGGCTTGCGCGTGCAAGTCGTCGCCGTGCAGGCCGCCGTCCACAGGGATGACCTGCCACGCGCCGCCGGTTGCGGCGTTGCGCAGGCGCACCTGCACGTCGTTGCTCACGCCGACTTCGATGACGCCGTCGCTGCCAATGAGCCGCTGCGCGCAGCCGGCGCTGAGCACGTCCTTAGTCCCGTAGCCCGTGATCATCATCCCCAGCACGCCGTTCTGCCACTTGAACGTGCTGAGGCCCTGCCCTTCGAGCTGCGCGCCGAAGATCGGGCGCCCGCCGCGCGCGTCAATCTGTCCAATGACCCACTCGACGGGCGTCTCGTTGTTGTACATGAACAGCATATCAAACCAGTGCGTGCCCCAATCATAGAGATTGGAGGTGAAGGCTTCGATGCGTTCCAACGCGCCAATCGCGCCGCTGTCGAGCAGCGTCTTTGCCTTGCGGAAAGGCGCGCCGAAGCGCCGCATGTGGTTGAAGGTGAGCACAACATTGTGCGCGTCGCATACCTCAACCATGCGTTTGGCCTCGCCGAAGGTGAGTGCCATTGGCTTTTCGCAGTGAATAGCCTTCACGCCCGCCTCCGCCGCCTTGACCGTCATTTCGGCGTGCAGGTGCGGCCAGAGGCAGATGCTCACGATGTCCAGTTGCTCACTGGCGAACATCGCCTCCGCGCTCAGGTAGCCGCGCGGGACGTTGTGTTCGGCGCAGAAGGCGTCCAGGTTCTCCTGGCTGATGTCCGCCACCGCGACGATCTTCGCGTCGGGCGAGGCTTCGTAGCCCTTCGCGTGCAGGTGGGCCATGCCGAAGCCCGTCGCGCCCACCGACTTCCACGGGCGTCCACATCCGATGATGCCGACTTTGTAGGTTGCCATAGAGAGTGCTCCTTTGAAAGCGTTTGAACGTTCAAACGTTGGCCCGTTTGAACGTTAGGTTCGAGGGTAAGGTGAGATTGCGCCTAGCATAGGATAATGTTTGGTGTTGAATGTCGCCAATTGCAGGTTGTGGCTGGTCGCCGTGGCGGCGATGAGCGCGTCGCCTAATCCTGTGCCGTGCGATTTTGTATAGGTCTTGCGATAGCGTCCGCCAAGTCGCGCTATGGTTTCATCCACCGGCAAAATGTCGAAGGTTTGCAGGAAACATTCGATGGCTTCTTGTTCTGCTCCGTCGCGCGCTCCTGCCAACACTTCTGCGACGCAGATCACGGAAGTGGCCGGACGCCTTTCCAGCGATTCCAGGAAGACGATAGCCGGCTCTGACCCACGCAGATATTCGATCATCACATCCGTGTCGATCAGCAGTTGTCGGGGTTCGGTCATTCCTGCGCCTCGAACTGGCGATCCCACTCGGCGCGCAAGGCTGTGGCGTTGATGTCGTCGCGGACTGCCCAGATGCCACGGGCTTCTCGCAGCATTTGCACGCGGTAGACTTGCTGATGCTTGACGATGTATTGATCGATGGCCTCACGAATCACTTCGCTCTGCGTGGTCTCCCGCATATTGGCGATGGCGCGCAGAGCGTTTTGTTCTTCTTCAGTCAGGTAGATTTGCGTTCTGTTCATAGCTATATACCTGCCTTCTTCAGTATACATCATCATTATACATTGTCTGAGGCGGAGTGTCAATCAAAACACTCACCACGAATCAAGAAAATTATGTAATGATCAAGATGATTTTGCAGCGAACAGTCAAAGAATTGTACACGGATTTGACGGATTCTACGGATTTGTAAAGGAAAGAAATCCGTGTTTTCCGTGTTCATCCGTGTACCAAAATTGCAAAATGCCTCTAACCACCGCAGAATCAGGAAAATTAGTGTGGATTCGTGAGAATTTGTAATAGTCGAGAGGATATTGAACACATGGGTAACGCGCTTTTTCTACCGCCAAGTCGCCAAGTCCGCCAAGAAATCTTAAAAACTTGGCGCTCTTGGCGTCTTGGCGGTTGTTCAATATCATCCTGATGAGTACAGGATTCGTGAGAATTCGTGGTTAGAATCTGTCTAGAGCGCCTCCCGCGCCTCGATCTTGGCCTCGTCAAACGCCAGCCCCAGCCCCGGCAACTCCGGCAAAGCGATGCGACCGTACTCCGGCGCATACTGCGGCTTGTGGAAGAACTGCTTGCGCGCCTGGTGGCGGACAAGATATTCGACATAGGGCACAACCGTCGGTGATTGCGATGCGGCGACGTGCAGCGCCGCCAGCAGCGAGT
>Ga0208197_1001151_pt1 | contig 28059 bp, 32 predicted proteins | sample AD_JPNNA4_MetaG_FD_184444 | JGI IMG/M metagenome (GOLD analysis project Ga0208197, IMG submission 184444) | Active sludge microbial communities of municipal wastewater-treating anaerobic digesters from Japan - AD_JPNNA4_MetaG (SPAdes) (version 2) | ecosystem: Engineered > Bioreactor > Anaerobic...
TTATCATGCTATTAATCTCCTGCAACTCCTGATATTTTCAATAGTTGGCAAACTCATTGTAAACATCAGTAGCAGAAATTAATAGCATTTTTTATTCAAACCCACAAAATCTATGGGACAGCAGTGGTTCTATTACTGATTTTAAATTTATCAACTCGAAAAATGGAATTCTAAATCATACTTGAGCATTTTAATTAAATCGTTAATTCAATCCTTCTCACGCAATATGCATGATAATCCGACAGCGAATCAACTTTTTCATCTTTGCGGATGCCTGATTAAGCTCGTTTTGAATGAATGGGTTGGCATATGTCATCATACTTGATTTAATAATTTTTACGTGTCGGTCTGCTTTACCGGTTCCATCGATTTCCGTGTAACTGTCGGCAGATGAATAGGGATGCGATCAAGGTCAATGCTGGACTGTTCTTCCCGTAATAGAAGCTAATTTCTTGATCACTGTGTCCCGGACATATGGCTTTTTGACATATCCATGGACACCCACTTTCATTAGCTCTGTCACCAATTCTTTTTCGCTGTGCGAGGTTACCATGATGATCGTAGACCCCGGTAGGATTGGTTTAATCTGTTTAATTGTTTCAATACCGTTCATGTGCGGCATTTCCATGTCTATAAAGATGAAGTCGGGTGTCGTTTTTGAAGTCGTGATTTTACTTATTGCGATCTCGCCGTTATTCGCATTATCGATTATTTTAAACGGCATCGATAACAGAAGGCGTTTGAGTATTTCTCTCGCCATCATCGAGTCATCGATGATGAATACGCTATAAGGAATTCCATTGGGTTTGATGCCTATAGGCAGATTTTTTGATTAATCGGGCATAGACCTTCCCTTGTATAAGGTGCTATTTTAAAACAATTACATTGATATCCGGGTTTTACCTTTTTCCAGGAACAAGTTAATGGGGACACAATGCGCTGTATCAGCACCCGTATCTTCTTAAATGAGGCCCCCTCAAACAGGAACAACGCTGGGCAGAGGTCTTGATGTCAGTACTCCGGCGGCAGCTGGTTTACCTGGGCGAAGGTGAAGACCGGGCCGTCCTTGCATACGAAGTACTTGCCCACGTTGCACCGCCCGCACTTGCCTATGCCGCACTTCATCCGGTTCTCCAAAGTGGTGAAGATGTTGTCCGGCGAGAACCCAAGTTTGGTCAGGACCGGCATGGTCAGCTTGATCATGATCGGGGGGCCGCACAGGAGCGCGATGGTGTTGGCGCTGGACGGCGCCGCCTTCTCGAGGACCGTGGGGACGAATCCGATCTCGCCCTTCCAGTCCTTGGTCTCTCCGCCCGGGTCCACGGTGGTGATGAGCTTCACGTCGCCGCGCTTCCCCCATTCCTCGAGCTCGTGCTTGTACACCAGGTCGTTGACCGACCGGGCGCCGTACACGATGGTGACGTCCTTGAAGTTGTCGCGCAGGTCCAGGGCGTTCCAGATGACGCAGCGCAGGGGCGGCAGGGCGATGCCGCCGGTGACGAAGAGAAGGCTTTTCCCCTTCCACTGGTCGATGGGGAAGGTATTGCCGTAGGGGCCGCGGAACCCGACGGTGTCGCCGATCTCCCGCGACGCCAGGGCCTTGGTGACCCGTCCCACCTTCCGGAAGGTGCATTCGATGTATCCCTCGCGGGTGGGCGACGAGGCGATGCAGAAGGTGCTCTCGCCTTCGCCGAACACGGAGTATTCACCGAATTGCCCGGCGGCGAACTTGAAGTTCTTTCCCTCTTCCTCGTTAATGAATTCGAGGCGGAAGGTCTTGACGTCCGGCGTCTCATCGATGATGGCGGCTATCCGCATCAGGTAGGGTTGGTACACGTTTTTCTCTTCCATTACTGGGCCTCAATGTCTTTGATGTGTTGCAGGATGTTCATGTCCACCGGGCAGGCCCGGGAGCACCGGCCGCAGCCGACGCAGCCGGTGACCTGGAGCTGGTCCGGCTGGTAGGAGAACTTGTGCATGATCCGCTGGCGCCACCGCTGGCTCTGCACCTCGCGGGGATTGTGCCCCGAAGTGTGGAGGGTGAACTGCCCGAAGCCGCAGGAGTCCCAGCAGCGGAGACGGACCCCCCGGTTGCCGTCGGTTTCGTCCTGGATGTCGAAGCAGGTGCAGGCGGGACAGACATAGCTGCAGGTGCCGCACCCGATGCAGCGGAGGGACTGGGTTATCCAGACTTCACCGTCGAAGACGCCGGGGAGCTTTTTTTCAACTGCCTTGAGGTCAAACTGGACCTTTACGTCGGCCAGGTGCTTTGCCTTGTCCTCGCTCCCGGCAGCGGTGAAAAGCTCCGGCGCCATGGCGGCCAGGGCTTTTCCCTTCTCGGTGACGATCTCGGCCAGGTAGTTGCCGCCGTCGACCTCGGTGAGGAGGATATCGCTCCCTTCCGTGTCGCCCGGGGAACCGTTTACGGAGGTGCAGAAGCAGTACTCGTCGCACTTCGCGCAGCTGATCCCGACGATCGTCGTGTTGTCGATTTTCGATTTATACAGTGCGTCGTTGTAGTCCTTCAGGTACACGGCGTTAACCACGGCGATGCTCCGGGCGTCGCAGGGTCGGACGCCGAGGACGACCGCCGGGGGGGGCAGGTCGGGCGCCTTTTCCATGGTTACGGTGCCCTGGCCGGTCGTGAAGCGCATCATCTCCTCGCACCGCGGCAGGATGACGTCCTTGGCGGACAGGGTCGTCTGCACGTAGTCCCGGGCCATGGCCGCGGCGGAATCGACCTCGTCGAAAAGGACCTTCCCGCCTTTTTCGACGGGGGCGAAGACGCGCGTGCCGCCGGATTTCAGCTTTTTGACCAGCTCGTCGAGGGAGCCTTTCTGTAAGAGTTTTTTATCTATCATGGCATTTACCTGATGAAGTCTTCTTTGTCGTTCGGGTTAAACGCGGCGAGGGCGTAATCCTCACTCTGGCCGAAGTTGACGGCGATGTCCGCGATGATTCTCTGGTTCAGGAGCCGGAGGGGGATCTTCACCGGGCAGGCCCTGGTGCATTCCCCGCAGTTGACGCACCGGCCGGCGAGGTGCATGGCCCGCATGATGTGCCACTCCACGTTGCCGATTTCGTGGGCCGGGACGCTGATCCACTGGGGCTGGTTCACCTCGACGGTGCAGCGCGGGCAGTAGCACATGGGGCAGCTGGCCCGGCAGGCGTAGCACTTGATGCAGTTCGAGAGCTCCTCGAGCCAGTAGTTCCACCGCTCCTCGCGGGTCATCGTTTCCAACTTGTCGAGTTCGGCCCGCTCCTCGGCGGTGAGGAGCAGGGGGTTCTTCGCCGCGTATTCCCTGACCGACGTGAGGTCGGGAAGGTCCACGAGCTCGTCGGAGTCGGATATGCCGATCACGGCGATGTCGCCTTCATTGAACTGCTCCTCGTAGGCCAGATGGTTGATGGAGCGGATCACGGGCATCTTCGCCACGATGGCCGGCTTGCCGATGGCGCGGACCTCGTGCTTCGTGAGGTACACGGCCAGGTTCTGGACGCATCGCTCGTCCATGATCAGCCGGTCGGCGTCTTCCGGCCTCTGTATGAAAAGGGCGCGCACCCTGGAGCCGGTGCCTTCGCCGTAGCCGATGACCACCTTGACGGCGCCGCTTGAGAGCAGCTCTCTGGCTTTCTGTCTGATTTTATCCTGCATGTTCGGTCCTCCAGTTCGCGCGAATCGGGGCGAGGTTCTTGTATTCATCATAGGGCCCCAGGGCCCTGAATTCGTTCACCGCGGTGTTGACGACCTCTGCCCACTTGGCGCCTTCGGCGGCCGATACCCAGGAAAAGATGATCCTCCGGATGTCGACGCCCATAAAGTTGAGGAGGGACCGGTACACGATCCACCGCCGCCGGGCGTGGAAGTTGCCCGATGTGTAGTGGCAGTCGTTGGGGTGGCATCCCGACACGATGATGCCGTCGGCCCCTTTCGCGAAGGCCTTCATCAGGAGCATGAAGTCGATCCGTCCCGTGCACGGGAGGCGGATGATCCTCACGTTGGAGGCGTGCTTGATCCGGCTCGTGCCGGTCAGGTCGGCGCCCGTGTAGGTGCACCAGTTGCAGACAAAGGCTATTACTTTCGGTTCGAATTCGGCCATGGTAGTACTCCGTTATGTTTCGTATCGGGCCCCCCAAACCCCCCAGAGGGGGGCTTTCGCAATCGGTTTCCCAAAGTCCCCCTCCGGGGGATTTAGGGGGTGTCACTTTTTACAATGCCATCAACTCAGCAAATATCTGTTCGTTGCTGAATCCCTGCAGGTCTATCGCTTTCACCCGGCAGAGGGCGACGCAGGTGCCGCAGCCCTGGCAGAGGCCCGGGTTGATCTTCGCGGCGCGCTTGACGACCTTGCCGTCGCGGTTCTTGATGTCTTCCATCTCGATCGCCTGGTACGGGCAGGCGGGCACGCACAGGGCGCAGCCGGTGCAGGTCGAGTGGAGCGGCGGCGCGGTGCGGTTGACCACCGCGATGATCGGCTCGCGGGTGAGCTCGCTCTGGGAGAAGAGGGCGGCCACCTTGCTCGCCGCGCCCGACGCCTGGGACACCGTTTCGGGGATGTCCCGCGGGGCCTGGCACGCGCCGGCCAGGAAGATGCCTGCGGTGTTGGTCTCCACCGGGCGCAGCTTCGGGTGCGCCTCGGCGAAGAAGTGGTAAGGGTCGTAGCTCACGTGGAGCTTCTGCGCCAGTTCCTCGGCGCCGTCGTTGGCGACGGCCGCGCTGGCCAGTACCACCATGTCGGCCTTGATCTCGACCGTCTGGTGCCCCAGGAGGGTGTCGGCGCCCTTCACGATGAGCTTGCCGTCCTCCTCGTATATCGTGGACACGCGTCCCCGGATATATTTCACGCCGTCCTCCTCGATGGCGCGGCGCACGAACTCATCGTACATCTTGCCGCCGGAGCGGATGTCCATGTAGAAGACGTAGGCGTTGCCGTGGTGGACCTTGTGCTTGTAGAGCATGGCGTGCTTCGCCGTGTACATGCAGCAGATCTTCGAGCAGTAGGGGAGCCCCTTGGCCTCGTCGCGGGAGCCGGCGCAGGCCACGAAGACAACGGTCTCCGGCTCCTTGCCGTCGGAGGGCCGCTTCATTTCGCCCGACGTGGGGCCCGACGCGGAAGCCAGCCGCTCGAACTGGAGGCCCTGGATCACGTCCTTGTATTTGCCGTAGCCGTATTCAGGGAAGAAGTCGGGCTGGAGCACCTTGAAGCCGGTGGCCAGGACTATGGCGCCGATGTCGATGTCGAGGATCTGGTCCTCCTGGTCGTAGCGGATCGCCTTGGTGGGGCACACCTTTTCGCAGACCTTGCATTTTCCCTTCAGGAAGAAGGTGCACTGGGTCTTGTCTATGACGGGCTTGTTCGGCACCGCCTGCGGGAAGGGCGAATATATGGCGGGCCGGTAGCCCAGGCCCTCGTTGAATTCGCTCAAGTTCTTCTTCGTGGGGCATTTCTGGGAGCAGAGGCCGCAGCCGGTGCAGAGCTTTTCGTCCACGCAGCGCGCCTTCTTGCGTATCTTCACTTTAAAGTTGCCGATGAAGCCTTCCAGGCTTTCCAGCTCCGAGTAGGTGTGCAGTGTTATGTTGGGGTGCTGCGCCACCTCGACCATCCGCGGCGTCAGGATGCACTGCGAGCAGTCCAGGGTCGGGAAGGTCTCGGAGAGCTGGGACATGTGGCCGCCGATTGAGGGATCGCGCTCCACCATGACGACCTTGTGGCCGGCATTGGCTATGTCCAGGGCCGCCTGGATGCCGGCGATGCCGCCGCCCAGCACCAGGGCGGTTTTGGTGACCGGTACCTTGATGGAGTAGAGGGGCTGGTTCTTCTTGACCTTCTCCACCATCTTCCGCACCAGGTCTATCGCCTTGACGGTCGTGGCTTCCTCCTTGTCATGGACCCATGAGCAGTGCTCGCGCAGGTTGGCCATCTCGCACAGGTACGGGTTCAGGCCCGCCTCTGCGCAGGCCCGCCGGAAGGTGGGCTCGTGCATGTGGGGGGAGCAGGCGCTCACGACAACGCCGTCCAGCTTATGTTCTTTGATTGCGTCCTTGATCATGGTCTGGCCGGGGTCGGAGCACATGTATTTATAATCCACGCTGTGGACGACGCCGGGCACGTGTGACAGGGTTTCCGCTACGCCGGGGCAGTCTACCGTGGCTGATATATTCGTACCGCAATGACAAACAAAAACACCGATTCGTGACATTTACGCTTCCTCCGTCTGCTCTGATTGCGCGGCCGGCGCCGGCGCCGCGGCAGCTGCCGCTACCGCGGGCTTCACCTCGGCCTTGACCTTCGCTTTCTCCGGGAACTTGACCTTCACGATGTGCCGCGGGAAACCCAGGGCCTTCTCGCTCAGTCCCATGGCAAGGCCGATGGCCTGGGTGATATAGATGACCGGTATGGTGTAGTTCCGGCCGGCGGCCCTGTTGATGAAAGTGCGCCGCATATCGAGGTTGGAGTGACACATGGGACAGGCAACCACTATGGCCTGGGCGCCTTTCTTCACCGCGTTGCCCACGATCTTCGACGAGAGCTTCCCCACAAGGTCTGTCTTGGATATTGAATGGCTTGCTCCGCAGCATTCGACCTTGAAGTCCCAATCAAGCGCCGTGGCGCCTGTCAATTCAACGAGATTATCCATGGTGCGCGGGTCCTCGGGCCGGTCGAACTTGGTGATCTTGGGCGGCCGCACCAGGAGACAGCCATAGTAGCAGGCCACATCTTTTTCGAAGGGCTTCGAGACCTTGTCTTTGAAGGAATCCGCATGGCGCTCCAGGAACTCGAGGATGTTCAGGGGCTTCACGGTGCCCTGGTAGGGCATGCCGATTATCTCGATGATCCTGTCCCGCGTTTCGGCGCTTTCCGCGAGGTCGTGATGCGCGGTAACGAGGCGGCTGTAGCAGGCCGCGCAGGGTACCAGCATCTCATCGACGCCCAGCGTCTCGGAGAGGGCCAGGATACGCGCCGGCAGGGCCAGGGACAGCTCATGGTTGAGTGAATGGGCGGAAGACGCGCCGCAGCAGTTCCAGTCCGGGACCTGGAGGAGCTCAAATCCCATCGGTCCCGCGATGGCGCGCAGAGATTCGTCGTATTCCCGTGAAGATCCGAGGAGGGAACAGCCCGGATAATATGCGATCTTTGTCATTTGGCCGCCTCCGTGCGGGCCGTGCCCGCTTTCTTGAATATTTGCGACATGTTTTTCCTGTTCTTTATCAGGTGGGGAAAGAGCTTCAGCTTCCCTTTAAAAAAGAGCTTCGGCGCCATGAGGACGTCCTGGAACAGGTGCCACGAGCGCGCCTTGTACCCTGCTATCAGGCCGACTTCGTACAGCCTGCCGACGTAATGTATGGAGTCCAGGAACGTCTTGTGGAGGGACACGAAATCCTTTGCCCGCGGGTTCACCTTCTTCAGGCGAACCGATTCGGCTCGGAGGAAATCCATCATCTTCGGAATGTCCACCTCCTGCGGGCACCGGGCGTAGCACATCTCGCAGGTGAGACATACCCATGGCGAATATGCCCTGAGCACCCTGTCTTCGAATCCGTCCAGCCCGACCTGGAGCAGTCTTAAAATATGGCTCGGCGTATAATCCATCTCCTCGGCCATGGGACAGCCGGCCGTGCACTTGCCGCACTGGTAACAGCGCGTGACGGATACGTCGGTGGCGCGGGAGAGCCTTCCTGCCAGGGTATCATCATTATGTCCGTGGGTTGTAGCGCTCATGTACGTCTCCACAATTGTTAGGTATGATAAACTTTTATAATTGTTACAAATTAGGATGTTGTATGGCGGCACCGTATCGTAAAGATTCTATCTATATAAAACAGTCAATAATGCTTTTATATGACTTCCGTGGATATGCTGAAGGGTACACAGCCTTTCACGGCAGCGGATACAGTAATCACGGCGGCTAAACATAACGCCGTAATTTTTAATAACGCTAAAAAAGCCGTTATCTTTTGTCAATGAAGAAAATTGGTTTTTGATCTGCGATATATTGCACTCTTTTGAAAAATAAAGGCCTGTAAACGGGTAACGTTTAATGGTATCACCGGATTTTGTTATGAGCAGTTGCTCATCGTTTCGACGTGATGACCAAATGATTTAATTTGTGCACATCGGAGTAGCCGAACCGGAAATTGAGGGGCCGCGATGGCTGAGACCTGAAGAGGTCCCGCATGGCCGCGGCGCCGGACCCCCCCTCGTTTTCCAGGAAGGCCCCGGAAAAAGAACCGTAGGTGACCTGCCTGAAACCGGCATCGGCGGCGTGCTTCGGCAGGATTCCCGTTGAATCGGACACGCAATAGGTCATGTGACCGAGGCAGTAATTTCGGATGGCGGAAAAATTTTCGAACCAGGGAAGGTAGCTCGCGCCTTTTATCATCGCCGATATCGATCCCTTTCTTTCCAGGTGCCTCTGCAGCGGGGACTTGTTGAAATGGCCGTTGTCCAGGTTGAAGGCCACGTGGCGGTGGATGACGGTGCGGCCGCCGCCCCTTTTGCGGAATGCCAGCTCCATGTTGCGGAAGGCCACGGAGAAGTCCGTGTCTATCCAGGTCCCCTTGAGGCGCTGTCCCCTGACCTTTTCGAGGGAGGCCACTTCGTCCTTGCTATAATAGTGGAGCGATCCGTCTTCCTCGATGCGGAAGTATTTGAGCGACACGGGCTCGTAACCGAGGATTGCCAGCGCCGTCAGTGAGAAGGCAAGCTGGTTGGGAATGGCGCCCCGGTCCATGTTGCGGATGTTATCGTTGGAGTTGTCGTTGGTGAGAAGCATGTACCCCACGTTGGAGCGGTACATGTTCAGGGCCTGGTCAAGCTGGCGCCGCGTCGACTTCATGAGACGCCGCGGATCGCCGGCGCTCTCGAGGGAAATGGTCGTGATCTCCGTAGCGTCGGGATACACCACCAGGGCCGGCAGGAGGTCGCCGCCGCCGAAGGGAACCACCACCGACCGGGGAAGGCCGGAAGGAACGGTCCCGGCAAAGAAAGGGCCTGCCTTGGCGATGAAATTCTCGCGATAGCTTGCCATGTTCTTTTCCATGCGCGCGCAGTGGCTCTGTACGGCCCCCGCGTCAATGCCCTTCGGGACGTCGCCCGGGCCGCACGCCGCCACCCGGTAGATGGCCTTTGCCTCTTCGATGAAATCGTACCCTCCCGCCCGGGCCTGGGAAACGATGAAGATGATTGAAATTGCGGCGGCTGCTGCCAGGAGGTGTTGCGTGCGGTGTGTCCTTGTCATGTCTGCCCGTCCATGAGTGGAATGCGCCGGTTCCGGTTACATTGCCAGGGTTTATCATCGTTCCCCCAATGACGGTTTCGCCTATGTCATTGCGGGGAGGGTACCGGAGAGAAATCCTGGATGGCGTCGGCGTTTCTGTCAATGCATTTCTTCGTCACTGAAAAGTAAAAATTATTTACGGGCCTTCCCGTTGATGGCATGATGCCTCCGTGCTTTCCCGTGTGTTCCCGCATTCCACGGCAGAAAGAGGGGGAGATTGCCATGAAGATTAAGCAGGTACTTTCATCTATAGGAGCCCTTGTCGGCGTCTATGGAATCGCCTCGATCGTCCTCTATGTTCTCGGGTATCCCATGCGGCTTCTGGCCTGGGTCGACCAGTGGGGCCTGTACACCGGCTGGCTCATCCGGATCGCACTGGTGATCGCGGGCACGGTCCTGTATATCTACGGAAGAAATCCGGAATGACGGAGGCCGTACCGCCTCCCCGGCGGACTGAATATGAACGGGGTCGTCTCGGAACACCCCCCAACTCCCCCCTGGTGGGGGGCTTTCAAACAAGTTCTATGCAGGTCCCCCTTCGGGGGATTTAAGGGGGTGTGGGCAGGGTCTTTATAATTCCCGTGATATGGCGCCGGCCGTCTTTTATTTTCCCGGCTTTTTCCTGCGGGCGTTGCCGGCCGGGGTGTTGGGGACGATGATTTCCCTCAGGCGGGGCAGGAAGATGAAGCCCAGGGTGTTTTTCACCCAGTCCCGGTATGCCGTGCCGCCCGGTTCCATGCCCTGGATCTGGGCGATGCAGGTGTCGGAGCCGAGGAACGATATGACCAGGAAATTGTAGCTGTTGACGAACATGTTTATTTCCGACGCCGGGCCCGCGGGCCTGATTTTTTCCACGAAGAGGTCCCGTATCGTTTCGATGAGCTGCGGGAACCGCTGGTAGCCGGGGATCAGGGCGATATTGTCGGCCTGGGCCAGGTTCAGCGCGAGGATCCTGATCGCTTCCGGGTTCTCGCTGTTGTAGTCCATCATCCGGTCTATGTGCTTCATGAAGCCCTCGGCTATGCTCTTGGCCTTCGCCACCTCGTCGAACCATTCCGCCGTGCGCCGGGCGAATTCGTCGCACAGGGTCTGCACGATCGTTTCGAAGAGGACCGCCTTGTTCGGAAAATAATAATTAATCAGCGGGTGCTCGATGCGCGCCTCTTTCCCTATCATGCGCATGCTGGCGGTATGGTAGGGGTGCTCCGAAAAGACCTTGCGGGCCGCCCGCATGATGTTTTCCCTGGTGCGGATGCTTTTTTTGTCTTTGCTTTCCGGTTTTTTGTTTTTAGTGTTCATGGTGAAATAAGTTTATCCCCGCCCCGAAATTTGTCAAGTAAAGCATTGGGGTAAAAGTCCCGCCGTCGCAGAAACTGACACGATGTTGAATGTATGAATTCTGCCTGTACCATGACAGGGCAAAAAGCCGACAAATGTTTAACGTTTGTTGTAAAAATTATTCCAAAGTGATTGCCGGCTCGTGGCGTATGGGTTCCCGGTGAACCTTTACCGTGTCCTGACGGGCGGCGGGTAATGGCATGGTCCCCGCCGCTTCCGCGCCATTCTATTTCATGACCGGCGCCGGATAGGCGAAGGTGTTGGCTATGGTGCTCTGGGGCTTGGCGCCGTCGAGGGACGTGATCCTGTCCCAGTTCTCCATGATTTCCTCCGCCGTGATTTCGCGCTTTCCGTCGCCCAGCACCACGCCGTCCGAGCACATGATGGCGGTGCGGCTGTACCATCCCATCATGCAGTTGAAGATCATGCCCGACTCCCTGCACTGGTCTGAGACCAGGTACGCGACCAGGGGCGAGATGAATTCCGGCTTCAGTTTTTCCAGGATGTTCGGGGGGAACAGGGACTGCGTCATCCGCGACGCGGCGTTCGGCGCGATCGAGTTGACCAAGATGTTGTTTTTGGCTCCCTCGATCTTGAGGACGTTCATCAGGCCGACCATGCCCATCTTCGCCGTGGCGTAATTTGCCTGGCCGAAGTTGCCGTAAAGCCCCACGCCGGAGCTGGTGAAGATGACGCGGCCGTAGTTGTTGTCCCGCATGACGGGCCAGGCCGCCCTGGTCACGTTGAAGGTGCCTTTCATGTGCACCGCCATGACGCTGTCCCACTCGTCATCGGTCATCTTGACGAAGGAATGATCGCGGACGATCCCCGCGTTGTTGATGACAATGTCTATCTTCCCAAAGGCGTCCAGGGCCGTTTTTATGATGTTTTCCGCTCCCTCCCTGGTCGAGACGGTATCGTGGCTGGCCGCCGCCTTCCCGCCGGCGTTTGTTATTTCGGCGACCACGGCGTCTGCGGCAGACACGTTGTTTCCGGACCCGTCCAGGTTGGTGCCGAGGTCGTTGACAACGACCAGCGCGCCCCGCCTGGCCAGCTCAAGGGCGTGGGACCTGCCGAGGCCGGCGCCGGCGCCGGTAATAATGGCCACCCTTCCGTCAAGGCGTATCTGTGACATGGAATCCTCCCGGGCGCTTTTCCAACGCGCCAGATTCTATTTTTATGTATAACAGGTTTGCATCGATCCGTGATAACCAGAGGTTCACGGACTGTGTTCCGGTAATTCTTACATACGTTAGATTAAATGTCTAGTACAATTAGGTTTGATCTCCTGATTGGATTTTATGCCCCGGACCAGGGCCCGTATTTTTGACCGGGACCCGGTCGGGCTAGCGCGAGGGGGAGAGGGGCGGCTTCCCCTCTCCCCCTCGCGCCTGCGGCGGGCTGGGCTTTATGTAAGAAAACTGATAACTGCTCGGCGCTCCTATGCAGCCTCCTGCAGACTCGCGCCTCCCGCGTCCTCCGTGACGCGGGTGCCAGAGTATACATATATTCACAACGAAGCAGACACTCAAAACATCCGCCCGAAGGGCGGATACCTATCGGGGTGCTGTTTGAGGCGAGTCCCACGCAGTGGGCGAGCCGAGTTCACCCCGTAGCCCGTCGCGGCGCCTGAGCGACCGGGGAGAGAGGGAGCCAGAGGGAGAGAGGGCAAGGAGCCCTCTCTCCCTCTGAAAAATGCCCGACCGGCTCCCGGTCAACAACCACGCCCGGGGTATCAGGGTAACATATTAATCCCGATAGTTTTCGTTTGATAAAAACTTTAATCGGGAAAAATGGATTGAGCGCGTCCATTCCGGATGCTATTTATATTGTAGATAGTAACATAATTATAAGGTGCGGCCCCTGCATGAATTATCTTAAACTGGTGATATTGCTGTGCCTCTCTTCCGTCATTGCGACGGGGTGCGCGAAGGTTTCTGATGCTGAGTTGGACACTATCACTCTGTCAGGCCTCTGCATGGCTCTGGAATGCCACAATTCAACCCAGCTGAAGATATATCCCCCGGCGAGCGGAGCGCACCTGCAGCATACGGGATTAGCCGGCAATGGGCCGAACATTCCCTGTACAGACTGCCACCATGGCTATTATAACAATCCCCTGCATAAAAACGGCTTCATCAACGGCTATAACTGGATATACCAGGCCCAGGTATCGGGATTGATCGTTTACTGGAACACCGCGAAGTATCCGGCCGCGGTCTGGGACGATGCGGCCAACAGCTGCAGCGGCCTTCCGGCATCAACCTGCCATGACAGCAGGGTCTGGGCGACCTGCAAATCCTGTCACATAAAAGCTCCGCCCGACGGTCTTGGGAAGTATCCCCCGGCGAGCGGCGCCCATACCGTGCACCGGTATAAAAAATATAGTTGCCAGGTCTGCCACAAAAACTATACCAACCAGCCGACTCATAATGACGGCGCCGTCAACGGCTATGTCTGGCAGACCGGGACGAGCGTTCCCGGTTCGATCGTGATATTCAACGCCGCAGCGGGGGCGCTGGCCGCCTTCAGCCACGCGTCCGGTGACTGTACCAGCCTCGGCTGCCACGGCACGAAGAACTGGTACCGGTATACGGATGGATGCACGGTCTGCCACCAGTATCCGCCGCTGAACCAGGCGTATCCCACCAGCGGCCGCCATGGTCAGCATAGAAATGAGGGCGTCACTGATTGTCAGGAATGCCATAACGGCTACGCCTCGGGCAACCTGCTCCATAACAACGGCGCCGTCAACGGCTCAACCCTTGACCCCAAGGCCACGGCTATGGGTAATATCGTGATTTTCTCCGGCGGCGGGACCTTCAACACTTCCACCGGCAGGTGCAGCGGCATATCATGCCACGGATCCGAGGACTGGTACGGGGGCGGGGGAGACTGATAACCTTATGACGGAAATCATGCGATTATTCAGGATTGCCGCCGTGGCCCTTGCCGTTGCCGTTATTCCCTTCACGGCCCGGGGGGCCGACGAGGCTCCCAAGGACGCGAAGGAAGCGCCCGCGGCGGAAGAAAAGAAGGAGGATGCAAAGGAGGAGTCAAAGGCTTCCATAGAGGGCTCCCTGGAGACGACGGGAAATTTCTACACCTCCCATAACGAATACTACAACCGGACCAGGACCGAGTACCGGGTCTATGAAAATATCGCCTTTGACGCGGCCTTCAACGAGAACTGGTCCTTTCATTTCAACAGCAGGGCGGCATACCAGACGCAGAAGGGAGGCTCCCAGGGCAACTGGCTTTTCAATTTCTTTTACGGGTACCTGGATTTTGAAAGCGAGAAGTTCAACGCCCAGCTGGGCCGCATCATGGATTTTGAGAACCTGGTGTACCTCTATTTCGACGGCCTGAACCTGGAAGCAAGAATCCCGGCGGGCGAACACAAGGTGACCCTCAATCTCTACGGCGGCTTTGTCGTCAAGGACGACTACGTGGAGGAGTACCGGAACCCCTGGTCGCTCCGCACCTTCAACAGCACCGATTACCGGAACCTCTTCATCTCCCAGAGGAAAGGGGACTACGTGGCGGGGTTCAAGGCGGAGGTCATGGCGAAGGATATCGGCATCTTCGGCGCCGAGTACCAGATACTGTTCAACGGCGGCAGGCTCGCCGAGCATTACGCCTCGATCAATTTCGAGACGATGTTTTCAAAGAAGGTCAGGCTGTACGGCTACGGCACCCTTGACCTGGTGGAACTGCTGCCGGCAAACACCCTTGCCGCGATACAGGTCTACCCGTCGGAAAAACTCACTATCGTGGTGGAGCACGAGTATTACCGGCCGGTGTTCATCAAGGATTCCTATTTCCGGACCTATTTCGAGCCCTACGGCAACCAGCAGGCAAGCCTCAGGTTCGTCGTGATGCCGTCGAAGCTCCTCTCCATCGACCTGAAGTACGGCGCGATCCTCTATGACGCCGCGAAAGAAGTGGGGAACGAGGTGTCGGTGGCCCTCGAGCACCGGGACATCCGCAAATTCGGATTGCGCCTCAGCGCCGAGGCGATCCTGGGCCCCGAGGGGAACCTGATAACGGCCCAGGCCATGATCAAGAGGAGAGTATATGTCTTTGACCTGATGGCCGGCGGCGGGGTGCAGTTCTACAATGATACATCAATTACCAGGGGGATGTCGCCGGGATATTTCGCGACGATCGGATCGGACATCACCATTATCAAGTCGCTGGTCCTGTCCGCAACAGGAGAATTTTCAAGCAACGAAGACTATCCGTACCTGTTCAGGGGTAATCTTTCGTTGAAATATCTTTTTTAAGCGATGGCATGATGAAGAAGCAAGCGTTATACGGATTTGTGGTCTTCACGTTCCTGGCATCGGCCGGTGCGGCGCTCCTGTCAAAGGAAGGCCTGGTCTTTTCGCACAAGCCCCACATCGACGGGCAGGTGGACTGTGAACAGTGCCACAAGAAGATCAAGACGAGCACCGACACGATAACCGGCGGCGATATCCCCTCCCGGAAGATATGCACCGACTGCCATGATGAATCGACCGGCTATTCCAAAAACGTGCGCTTCACGTACAAACAGGCCTATAAATTCAACCATAAGATACACCTGACGGGACAGGGGCTCACCTGCAAGGATTGCCACGAGGCGCATTACAAGAAGGACATCGTCCCCCGGGAGGAAATTGTCGCGAAGATGGAATACTGCTACCAGTGTCACGACAACGCCACCGCGACCAGGTACTGCATGCTCTGCCATGTCAATCCCACGAAGCCGGACGACCACATGGTCGGGTGGAACAAACTCCATGGTAAAAAAGCCGGCACGGATAATAAGGATTGCATGTCATGCCACACCGCCAAGGAATCGTGCCTCCGGTGCCACAAGGGCTCAAAGGCGGCGTACCGGTACCATAACCCCAACTACGAGTTTTCCCACAAATACGAGTCCCGCATCAGCCTGAGGCACTGCAGGGCGTGTCACTCCGAGCGGCAGTGCCGGGACTGCCACAGGGCCAGCGGCGTGACGTACAACAAGATCACGCCGCAGCGGCGCCATCCCATCGGGTGGACCAACCGCGCGTCCTCCGGCTTCCACGGCAGGAAGGCGCGCCTGAACATCACGACCTGCACAACCTGCCACACCAAGAACGAATGCAACTACTGTCATTTCTGGATCAAGAGATAACGCGCAATTGTTGTTTGCCATGCGTTCTGTTCGCCCCGGGTTTAAACCCGGGGCGAACAGAACCGATAGTTATCGGTACTGCGGCGGCCGCAGGCCGAACCATGGCTTTGCCTTCTCCAGCTGTGCCGCCAGGCGGAACAGGGTAGCCTCGTCGCCGAAGGGGGCGATGAACTGCACCCCCAGGGGGAGCCCGTCCGGGGTCCAGTGGAGCGGCACGGACATGGCAGGCTGTCCGGTGAAATTCGCCAGCTGGGTGAAGGGCGTCTTCTCCAGGCTCTTCAGGGCAATCTCCTCCGCCATGCCAGTTTTTTTCAGTATCTTCGCAAGGTTAAGGGCGTTGATGACTTTCATGCCGATAAGGTCGAGGCCCCTGGTCTTCAGTTCGCCGATCCTGACCGGGGGAGACGCCGTCGTCGGCGTAAGATACAGGTCAAACCGTTCATGGAACCGGGCCATGGCCCTGGCTGCGTTGCTCCACTCCCTGATGGCAAGGACGAATTCCTCGGCGCTGACGACCCGGCCGAGGAGTCCGAGGAGCCAGGTGGTTTCCTCGAAATCGCTCTTCCTCGGCTTTCGCTTAAGGGCCTCGACGCTTTTGGCTATATCTGCCGCCGTTTCGCCGTAATACATGGCGAAATACGACCTGGCCATCACAATGCCGTCGATGTCCGGCTTCGCCTCCTCGACATGGTGCCCCAGGTCGAGGAGGAGCGCCGCAGCCTTGGTGACAGCGTTGACGCACTCCGGGTGCACCTCCCTGCCGAGGGGAGATTCAACGGAAAAGCCGATTTTAAGACGGCCCGGTTTTGTCATTATCTCCTTCATGTAGGGCCGGGCCGGGCGCGGGGTGACGCACCGTGAGCCGCTGTCCATCCCGTTCGTCCAGTCGAGGACCGCGGCGCTGTCCCGCACGGACCGGGTAAGCACGTGTTCCACCACGGCGCCCTGCCAGCCCTCGCAGTTTACCGGTCCCAGGGGGTTGCGCCCCCGGGTGGGCTTAAGGCCGAAGAGGCCGCAGTAACACGAGGGGATCCTGATGGACCCGCCGCCGTCGCCGCCCGAAGCGAGGGGAACCATGCCCGAGGCCACCGCGGCCGCGGAGCCGCCGCTGGAACCGCCGGGGGTGCGGTCCGTGTTCCAGGGGTTCCGGGTGGGGCCGAAGAGCTCCGGCTCGGTGACGCCCATGAGGCCGAATTCCGGCGTGCTGGTCTTGCCCAGGATCACAAACCCGGCGCTCTTGAAGCGGCGTATCAGCTCGTCGTCATGGTCGGGGATGTAGTTGCGATACGCCTTTGACCCGCACTGGAGGGGCACGCCGGCGTAGGCGGATATCAGGTCCTTGAGAAGGAAGGGGACCCCCCTGAAGGGGCCGTCGGGGAGCTTCTCCCGGGCCGTTTTTCTTCCGATGTCGAACATCGGGTGGATGACGGCGTTAAGAGCGGGATTGCGCTTCTCTATCCGGGAAATGGCCTCTTCGCACAATTCGGAAGGTGAGACTTTCTTCTTTTTTACAAGCTCGGCAAGGCCGAGACCGTCGTATTTGTCATATTCCTTGAATCCGCCCATGGGAGCCTCCATATTGGTAAGGATAGGTAGCCGGCAGCGAGCATTTCAGAACAACCGCCATTAAGATAGCATGCGTATCCCTATCCGTCAACAAGTATTGCGGATTGATGATTGTGCGGCGGACGGGAAGACCCGGGGTGTGGATGATGCGCACCGGCCGGTTAAGCCGGAATGGAACTAACAGCGGATGCCCCTGTCCTGCCTCAGGCCGGGCAGGGGACGTCCGCGGTGCTGTATCGAGATGATATTACAGTTTGAAGTTGGCCTTCCGATATCCTTCCGCGAGGTTTACATTAACATGGACCACGCCTTCGTTGAGGGAGCGGAACACGTAATCCTCGGTGATGGTTTTCGGAAGCCTGTCCGCATCGGCCTGGTTTGAAAGCACCGTGCCGGCGGGAACGTAATGGCCGGACTTGATGGTTACGCCCACGATGACGCAGCTCGGCTCGATCACGCACCCGTCCTCGATCCTTGATTTGAAGACGAGGGAGTTCATGCCGATAAAACAGTTGTTGCCCACGTAGGCTGGACCGTGGATCTGGGTCTGGTGGGCCAGGGAGACCCGACTGCCGATATACACGGCGTACTTTTTGCCGTTGGCCTCGACCATGTTCTTTTCCACGGGGTGGCCGTTGTGGAAGGTCTCCAGGGCGTGGATGATGACGCCGTCCTGGACGTTGCTCTCATCGCCGATGTGGAGCGGCTGTCCCTCGTCTCCGCGGACTGACGCGAAGGGGGCCACGAATACGCTTTTGCCGATGATCACGTTGCCGATGACCGCGCCCAGCGGGTGCACGTACGAGGTGGGGTCGATCTGCGGCATATACTCTTCGGGTGAAAATTCTGTTTTTACATTCTTGTGAATCATGGGGTTCCTCCAGGGCTATATGTTTGCGCGTAGGGTGTTATCGACAATCGGCGGCCAGGTGACGCATATTGCAAGAAAAATTTTATACCGGAAAGCAATTTAACCGGTGCCGATCATTTGGTCCGGGTCCGGAGGTTTTCCCGTAGTCCCCGATCTTCCGCGGTGATCGGCCGGCGGGACAGCCGCCGCACTGTTTCAACCGGTCATGGATAATCCGCGTTTCGTCGATGACCTGTATTGTCATGCCCCCGGGAAGGTGCTTCTTCGCCAGGTACTTGGTCGACTGGTCGCAGCCGATGTTGATGGATATGATGACGGCGATTGCCAGGACGCATAGGCAACATGTACAAACTCTGCGTCTCGGCGCGTCTGCGAGAGACCTTTCTTGTTGCATGGACAATCAAAGATTCTCTTCCCGGTATGGGGTTCATATTAATTTCAATGACCATATGAAAAACTTTTTTGATTTTTCAGAATCTTTGGTATATTCAATAGCAGGATCGCGTCGTTTTGACCGCGATGAAAGCTCGTGCGATGTAGCTGGCACAAATCAACTGTTCATATGGAGGTCGCCATGGACGTACAAAAAGCGATTGAAACAAGGCGGGCCTACCGCGCCCTCGGGCCGGTGGATGTAACCGATGACAGTATACGCGAACTCGCCAGGGCTGCGCAGCTCATGCCGTCATGCTTCAACAACCAGCCATGGCGCTTTGTTTTCGTCCGGTCGAAGGAAGCCCTGGCGAAGGTGCATGGGTGCATGAACAAGGGAAACGAGTGGACCTTCAAGGCCTCGGTCATTATCGCCGCCTTCGCGAAAAAGGAAAACGATTGCCTCATCAAGGAGCGGGAATACTATCTCTTCGACCTGGGCATGGCCGTCGCGGCCCTCATGCTTCGGGCCACGGAGCTCGGCCTGGTGGCGCACCCGATCGCGGGCTTTAATCCCGATAAGGTCAGGGAGGCCCTCGGTATCCCCGAGGGGAACATGGTCATGACCCTCATCAACGTGGGCGTGAAATCGGACGACACCAGTTCGCTTACCGAGTGGCAGCTGAGCCAGGAGCCGCAGCGGCCGCATCGCCTGCCCCTGGAGAGCATCTACAGCATCGACGTGTTTGATGAGAAAATGAACGTAAAAGTGGAGCGCTGATCCGCCGGCGCCGGTTCATTCCCCGGGTGCCGCCGGCCGCGCGGTGCATGGGCGGGCCGCTGATCAAACGTCAGTTGACGCCGGGCCAAAATAATATTTTACTTGCCATATTAATGCGCAACAGGTAGATGTACCAACCATGTTTTTTACGGGCCCATTATCATAACATGTCGTGAAACAATCATAGAAATGTTCAGTTATTTCGAATACATATTCCTTTTCCTGCCGCCGGTGCTCGCCGTCTATTTCCTGCTCAACCATCGCGGCTTCACCAGGGCGGGGCAGATATTTCTCCTGGCCGCCAGCCTCATCTTTTACGGACTGTGGAACCTGATGTACCTGCCGCTCCTGCTGCTGTCCATCGTGGCCAATTTCGGTTTCGGCAGGGGCCTGTCAAATCCCGCGGGTATTCTCCTGAAGGTGCCGAAAAAGGTCATCGTGGCCGCGGGCATATGCTTCAACGTCGGCCTCCTCGGCTACTTCAAGTACAGCGATTTTTTCATCCAGAACCTTAACATGGCCTTCGGGTCCAGCATTAATCTCATGAAGATTGCGGCCCCCCTGGGGATCAGCTACTGTACCTTTCTGCAGGTGGCGTTCCTGGTCGATACCTACCGGGGGAAGCTGGGAGAGAATAAATTTCTTCCCTACGCCCTTTTCGTGTCCTTCTTCCCGAAGGTGAGCCAGGGCCCCATTGCGCTCCAGTGGGAAATAGTGCCGCAATTTCTCGACGCGGCAAGGGCCAGGTTCAACCCGGAAAATTTCGCCCGGGGGATGTTCCTGGTCGCCATGGGTCTTTTCAAGAAAATGGTCCTGGCCGACAACCTGGGTGTCTGGGCCACGCGGGGCTTTGACAATGCGCCGGTTCTGCCCCTCTTCGAGGCCTGGTTCGCCACCCTGGCCTTCTCCTTCCAGATCTATTTCGATTTCTGCGGTTACACCGACATAGCCATCGGGGGCCGGTCTCCTGTTCAATATCCGTGTCCCCGACAATTTCCTCTCGCCGTACAAGTCGCTGAACTATCAGGAGCTGTGGCGCCGGTGGCATATAACCCTGGGCCGGTTCCTGAGGGAATACATATATATTCCCCTGGGCGGAAACAGAAAGGGCGAGATCAGGACCTACCTGAACCTCGTGCTGACCTTCGTCATCGGCGGCCTCTGGCACGGGCCGACATGGAACTATGTCCTGTGGGGAGCCTTGAACGGCATTGGCCTCATGATACACCGGATATGGGGGAAAACAGGTCTGCGCATGCACTGGCTCCTGGCCTGGTCCCTTACCTTCATGTACTGGAACTTCACTGTCATCATGTGGCGGGCGACCTCGATCAAGGATGCGGTGAAGGTCCTCCGCGGTGTCGTGGGTCTCGACGGCGTGGTGATGCCCGCGGTTATGGCCGAACTGACCTTCCTGGAACATCTCGGCGTCAAATTCGGGCCATGGCTTGCCAATCTCGGTGGACTGAATTACTATTATATATTCCTGATCATTGCCTCGGCTGTCGCAATTTTCGGGGCGAAAAATTCAATAGAATTGTCGGACCGGCTGAAACCCAACATGCGGTGGGCGCTCTTCACGGCGCTTCTGTTCGGCATCAGCATCATTCACCTGACGCAGGTGAGCCAATTCATTTACGCTAACTTCTGAGGACCATGAACAGCGCGTACACTAAATGGATCATCAAGGCACTGCTGCTTTCCCTCGTGATACCGGGGATCGTCGCCGGCATCAACGGCTTCATGGATCCCCTCTGGTACCGCAACACGTCGCACCGGTTCAACCAGAAACAGGAGGACTTCAACGAGCGGCAGCAGAAAACGAACTATATCACCTATCATGATTTCAATTATGACGCTCTTGTCATCGGCAGCAGCACCAGCACCAACCTCAACCAGCACCATTTCAAGGGCCTCAGGGTCTACAATTACGCCATCAATGCCCTCCAGCCCCTGGAGTACAAACCGTACATCCGTTATGCCCGGGAGCGAAATGGAAAGCCGTTCAAGTATATCTTTATCGGGCTGGATTTCCTCCTTGCCGGCAAGGTGCCGCCGCCGCCCTTTGAGCCCGAGAAGATTTTCGCCGATACGAACAATCCGCTCTACCGGATAAAAACGCTGATAAGCCTTGATACCTTCATGTATTCCAGGAAGAATTACATCAATTCAACGGGCAACAGGCATATCTACTATGACCGGGAGAATGTGAAGCACACGACGCAGCTGCGGCCTGAAGAAGTGAAGGCCAATATCGCGGCGCTGATGAAACTGATAGAAAAATCGCCCAATTCGTATTCCTTCAATAATTACAAATATGATCCGGGGTACCCGTCGATCCTGAAATCCATCCAGGACGACAATCCCGGGACGGTCATGGTGTTCTTTGTCACGCCGGTCATAGATGACTTCATGGTAGGGATGGTGCGGAATAATCTCCTCGACGACTACGAACAGTGGATCAGGGACATCGTCGCGGTCAACGGCGTGTGTTACGATTTCATGTATCCGAACGGCCTGTCGGCGGACCCGTTGAAATATTTCCATGACCCCAACCACGCCTATCCTGCCGTGGCGGACATGATGATCGACACCATGTTCAATAAAAAGGTCGAACACGACACCGAAATATGCATCTACATTACCAGGCAGAACATCGAGGAAAAGATCCTTCTCCTCAGGAGACTCTTCAGGGAGCTTGAGGCGCGGACGAAATGAGCGGCGTTATTGTCGGTAACCGCTTCCTCCGGTAAACGTTTCGACTTCTTCCATGTAATCAGGTATTACATGGTGCGTCCATAATTCAGAATGATATCAAAATAATTGGCGGCTCGATATATGTTGTTCCCGAAGTACCGCAGATCGCATGACTCGATGAAGCGGTTGTACAACTGGTTTCATAATTATTACGGCGGTATCGAAAAGAGCCTGGGCCCGAAGCTGGACGGCGTACTTGACGCGGCCATTGCCGGTTTGCCCGATGTCAAAAACAGGACCGTGCTCGAATACGCCTGCGGATCCGGATTGCTTTCCCTGAAGCTGGCGGGGCTGTTCAAAAGCGTGGAGGGACGCGATTCGTCCGAGGGCATGATCCGCCGCGCCCTGGGCAGGGCGGCGGATGAGGGCGCCGGCAACGTGACGTTTCGGATCGGCGATATCCTTGCGCCGGATGAAGTCCCGGACTCGTACGACTATGTCTTTGTATCCTTCGCGCTGCACCTGTTTTCCCCCGAATCCGAAGTCAACATTCTGAAACGATTGCTGCAGATTGCCCGGGAGGCGGTGATAATCATCGACCATGGAAGAACATGGAGCATTGCCACCGCGATAATCGAATGGCTTGAGGGCGGCTATTATGACGCCTTTATCAGGCAGGACTTCGGGCGGTTCGCTGAAATGATCGGCGCCGCGGGGTTCAGCGAAGATGAGATCAATGATTGTTCCGTGTTGATGTTTCGGAAAAAATAAGGCTTATATATAGTATGCCGGCCTTGTGACCGACAATTTGCAGGAGAGTGAAGCAGTTCGAAATCCCCATGGAACAGTACTCTATAACAACAATGACGCCCGAACATTATGATGACGCCTATCAACTCTGGCAGACCCACGAGGGAATCGGCCTGGGCAGAGCTGATTCCCGGGAACGCATCGCGGGATTCCTTGAGAGAAACAGGGGCCTGTCTTTTGTCGCGACGCTCAATGATAGAATTATAGGCACCGTCCTCGGCGGCCATGATGGAAGACGGGGTTTTGTGTATCATTTGATCGTTGATTCGAATTATCGATCACGGGGGATCGGCAGGGCATTGGTCGGCAGTTGCCTGGAGGGGTTCAGGCGGATCGGGATTGAAAAATCCCACGTGTTTGTTTTTAAGATCAACGAAAGCGGTGTTGGTTTCTGGAGCAACATCGGTTATAGATTAAGGGATGATCTTTTCATCATGTCCTTTGATATCCAATAGTATCATTCCCACGGGTCCCGCTTTTTTTATTCTCCATAGTAGATTGCTATATTTATGTATGAACATAAGCGGCAATATTTATTAAAATTTGATAAAAAATTATTGATAATTAGTAAAAATATATTGAATTACAATAAATTATAGTTGACTTTTAATAAACCATTGGCTATATTAATCGTACATTAGACCGGGGGAGTAAAAATGAAATATTTCGGCAAGAAGTCGTTATCCTCGTTTCTGAGTTCATTCCTGCGTGTTTTGTGGCATATCGTACTCGTGTTTTCTATTATTGCTGCGGTATTCGGCACTGTCATGATCATCATTTCATCGGGCGACCATGTCATGACTGAACTGGCAAAGTGCAATATAACGGTTCCCGAGATGGAGGCCAATGACAAGGATTGGGAAACGTTCAGGAATCTCCCCCTCGGCGTTAAATTTTTTATCATGCCGTATATGGCTGCGGTCGTTGCGCTCCTCCTGAAAATAATAACAAGGGCGCAGCAGCTGTTTTCCAATTTCAAGAATGATGTCGTCTTCAACAAGACCAACGTGCATCTTATTTCAAAGATGAGCAGGCTGATGATAGCATTCTCAATAGTGACGTTCAGCTTTTATTCGCTCCTGGTCAGCATCATACTGCTCATGCTCTGCGAGATTTTCAAGAGCGGGACCGCCCTCCAGGAAGAGCATGATCTGACGGTATAGCGGGGGCCCATGAGCATAATTTTCAGACTCGACAGGGTGATGGCGGACAGGAAGATGTCCCTCAATGAACTGGCGCGGCGGATACAGCTTACCGATTCGAATCTGTCGATCCTCAAGACCGGGAAGGCCAAAGCGATCCGCGTATTGACCCTGGACGCCATCTGCAGGGAGCTGAACTGCCAGCCGGGGGACCTGCTGGAGTACCAGGCAGATGAATTGACCACGGATAAGGAAGGTGGAGGCACGGAATGAAAAACGCGGAATCTGACATCAAGAAGGAATTCATGAAAAAAGGCTCCTGTTCCCAGGCCCTGTGCTTCTTCCTGGACCGTGAATTCGGATGCCGTAAGGAACCCGGGGAGCGCGCCGCCGACCCGCTGGCCGGCGGAGTTCTGCTGCAGGGGCACCAGTGCGGGATGCTCTGGGGGTCATCCCTGGCCGTGGGGGCCGAATCCTTCCGGCGGTTCAGTGACCGCGGCAGGGCCACGGCGGCGGCGGTCTCCGCAACGGCCCATCTCATGAAATCCTATTCCGGAAGGACCGGGAGCGTCAACTGCAGGGACGTGTGCGGCCATGATTTCACCAATAAAATCGAGCTGTTCGCCTTCATGATGAAATTCATCCTTCATATAAACAGGGACTGCCTGGACCTTGCCGACAAATGGGTGCCGGAGGCGATACGGTCCGCGTCGGAAGGATTGTCCGCCGCTTCGACTTATGCGCAGGAGCCGGTGAGCTGCGCCTCCGTGCTCGCGAAAAAGATGGGGGCAGGCGACGAGGAGGCGGCCATGGTTGCCGGGTTCGCCGGCGGCCTCGGCCTGAGCGGCAACGGCTGCGGGGCGCTGGCCGCCGCGGTCTGGCTGAAGAGCCTCGCCTGGTGCAGGGAAAACCCCGGGAAAAGCTCCTATAATAATCCCTACGCGAAAAAGATGCTCAAGTCCTTCTTCAAGAAGGTCGGCACCGAGATGTCATGCCGCACCATAACGGGGCAGCGCTTTGAGACGCTGGATGCCCACACGAAATTCATACGTAACGGCGGGTGCGAACAGCTTATCAACGTCCTCGCCGAATCATGATTCCTTCCTGAAAAGAATATCCGGGCAAATACCGGCGGGTCATCGGGCGGCGCGTTTCAGACCGCGTGCCGCGATGAAATTGTATTGACGAATGCCCCCGGATGTACTAGTAGATCTGCAATAACACATTCTTCCGGCTGAAGCGGCACGGCCTGCTGTCTTCAATGCAAAAGGGGTGACCCCATGAGTCAGATCATTTCGGCCTGCGGCCTGTTGTGCAACGAATGCGGATTCTTCGGAAAACGCTGCGATGGCTGCTGCGCCGTTAAAGGCGAAACCTTCTGGGCAAAAAAAGCAACGCCTGACAGGATATGTCCGTTGTACAAATGCTCGGTTGTCGAGAGGAAGTATGACAACTGCGGGCGGTGCGCAGAACTTCCCTGCGGGAAGTTTACCGGCCTGAAGGACCCGAATATCTCCGAGGAACAGCATGCCAGGTCCATCCAGGAACGGGTGTCGAGGCTGAAGTGAAATCAATGAAGAAACGGGAACACGGTTCAAACCTGCAGGAGATACCCGGCGTCGGCCCGAGCATCGAAAAGGACCTGCTCGATATCGGCATCAGCCGCGTTGAAGACCTGAAGGGGAAGAGACCCGATGAGCTGTATGATAAACTGTGCAGGCTGAGAAATACAAAAATCGACCGGTGCGTGCTCTATGTGTTCAGGTGCGCGGTATATTATGCCGGCAGCGGCAACCATGACCCGGACCTGCTGAAATGGTGGAACTGGAAGGATAGGTAAGGCGCGATTCCGGAAAGGCCGCGGCGGTATCGCTACCCGGCCGGTTTATTGATGGTGTTGCAGTGAAGATCAACAATGAAATATATGACAGGCTGGCGGATTACTGGTGGGACGAGGGCCGATGCGGTTCCCTGGCCACCATCCGTTATTTTGTGAACAGCGCCAGGTTTAATTATTTTTTTTCCGTTTTGAATAAGAACCCCCGGGATAGTGACCGCATATCAAAGCTCCTCGATGTGGGGTGCGGGGGAGGGTTCCTTTCCGAGGAATTCGCGAAGGCCGGCTTCAATGTTACCGGCATTGATCCATCGAAGAATTCAATTGCAGCGGCAAGAAAACATGCGGAAGAGAATAATCTCCATATCAGGTATGTCCATGGGAACGGCGAGCATCTGCCCTTTGGCGCGGGCGCCTTTTCCATAGTCACCTGCTGCGATGTCCTCGAGCATGTTGCCGACTTGAATGCCGTTATCAGCGAGATTGCGAGGGTGCTTGCCGCCGGCGGAATATTTTTTTATGATACCATGAACCGGACGTTTGCGGGAAAAGTAATTGTGAAGGCCACCCAGGAATGGAAGAGCACGTCCTTCATGGAGCCCTGTGTCCATAATTGGGAGATGTTCATCAAGCCTGCCGAGCTGTTCCGGATACTCAGGCAGAACAACCTGAAGCCGGTTGAAATAAAAGGGATGTCGCCGGGCCTGAACCTGCTGTCTCATTACCTGAATATGAGGAAATGCAAGAAGGGGAAGCTGTCGTACCGGGAATTGGGCGATAAGCTGAATATCCACATAACCAATAATACGGCCGGCGTATATACGGGTTATGCGGTCAAACTATAGGCCGCGGAAGTCATTGTGTTGCAATCGGATTATCTGATGCACCGGTTTTTCTGCCATGATAAAAGAAATCATTTCTGACAAAGAATTATCGGACAGTGTTGAGGTGATCAGGGAATCATTCCGGACCGTTGCCGAAGAATTTAATCTGACCCCTCGGAATTGCCCGACCCATCCATCTTTCATAACCCGTGCCGCGCTTGCTGAACTAAGGACAAAAGGGGTGCGGCTGTTCGGGATGTTCCGCGAAGGCCTCCAAGTCGGTTTCATCGCCGTAGAAAAATCGAATGATGATCTGTTCTACATTGAAAAACTGTCCGTCCTGCCGGGGTACCGTCATCATTCATATGGAGGACAGCTCCTGCGGTTCGCCTTTGATTTGATCAAAGCTGACGGAGGCAGCGTTGTTTCCATCGGGATAATTGACGGCCATGCGGTGCTGAAACAGTGGTATAAGGATCAGGGTTTTCAAGAAAAGAGGAAGCAGCATTTCGATAATTTGCCTTTTACCGTATGTTTTATGGAAAAGAAGATGGAGCGGTGAGATGCCGGTATCGGGCTGGAGAGGCGTTGCATGAAGAAAATAGTATCATTATTGCTCCCCCTGTCACTCCTTGCCGGGATTGGAGTTCTGGCCTGGTTCAAAATCAGTTATCACCATGAACTGTGGGACTCGTTTTATTTCAATTTTGACATTGTGATCATCGGCCTGTACGCAATCTGGATAGTGTATGAGGTGAAAGTGTCATCGGTAGACGCCGGTCAGGATACCGTTGTCAGGGATTTCGGCACGCGCGAATTGTACGGGTTGAGCCAGGCGTTGACTGTTTTTTCCGCTCTCTGGTTTGAGCCGGTCTGGACCGGGCCGGGGCCATGGCATGTCATCGGCCTCGTGATCTTCATTGCCGGGGTATGCTTCAGGATCTGGGCGATAGAGACCCTGGGGAAATATTATTCCCACAGCGTCAGGAAAATTGACGGCCACCGGATCGTTGATTCGGGACCTTACGGCTTTTTGCGGCATCCCGCCTATACCGGCATGATAACGGCCCACGTGGGGATCGCGGTCTTTTATTTCAATTACGTTGCCGCCGCGGTCCTCGTGCTGCTGCTGGTTCCTTCGATAGTTATCAGGATCCTGGTTGAAGAAAAAACCCTGATGACGGTTGACGGGTATATTGAATTCGCAAAAACAAGAAAAAGAATAATTCCCTGCGTGTGGTGACGGTCCTGAAAAAAGATACTATAATTATTTCAACGCGGAGGCGCTGAGGTCGCAGAGAAACACAGAGGTTTTAAGGTTTGTCTTTATCATTGAAGCATGATATAAAAATATCCCTCTATCTGTCATATAAATTAT
>Ga0208197_1001166_pt1 | contig 27812 bp, 21 predicted proteins | sample AD_JPNNA4_MetaG_FD_184444 | JGI IMG/M metagenome (GOLD analysis project Ga0208197, IMG submission 184444) | Active sludge microbial communities of municipal wastewater-treating anaerobic digesters from Japan - AD_JPNNA4_MetaG (SPAdes) (version 2) | ecosystem: Engineered > Bioreactor > Anaerobic...
TTGGTCATATAAGTTCCTCTATCTTCCCAGTCTTGGATAAATACGCAAGGTATGCCGGGGTGAGTTAGTATGAACGCATACGCCGCTTGAGTCGAAACGCCTTTCGCGCTTCCCGATACTCCCCAAAGCATGGTGTTTCTGCCGACGCTGTGGTGATTCAAGTCGATGTCGTGATTGTGAACAAACGTAACGGCCGCTTCAGACCACCAACCGATTAGTCCGTAGTTGGTATTCGCTCCTACCGAGCCCAAATAATTTCCGTACATATTGTTTACGCTGGCTAAAGCGCTATACAGACTGTCTCTCATAGCAAAGTCGAATACCATCGTCTTGTTGCCGGATCTGTTGACCATGTCGCTCAGCATTTGTCTATCTCCCGAAGGTTTTTCGCCGACGGAGAGGTATGGGTTGGAAGAAGTATTGTATTCGCCCAAATATAACGGATCGTATCCCCCTATCATATCGTATCTCCATCCGTCGAATCCTGCGTTTGTCGAACTCTTTAGCCATGTAAGCCACGTCTTAATTTTTGTTCTTGTAGAAGAATTCCAGTGGTTAACGTCGCATGATCCCGTAAAATCTTCGTTATAATAAGTTCTTCCGCCGTAAGACCACGAACCTTCCGAATAACCGCTTGTCATACAAGTCCCGCACGATTTGGCTCCCGAGTCGCTAACTTGATCGTACGAACCGTTAATGAAATCGCTTGAATTCATCGCGTTAGCCGCATAACCGTAGCCGCACCATACTCCGTGAGGACATTGAGATTTAGCGGATCTGTGATTTAGAACAACGTCCGCCAAAACGTATTTCTTCGGCGACGCGTGTAAAGCGGTAATCAAAGATTTTAAAGAAGCTTGAGTCCCGTAGTTTGAACTAAGGTTAGCCCAATCGCTCGGCATATAACCGTATCCGTCGGCGGACTGAGACGGAGGCGGCAGGTAAATAACGTTATAATAGGTTCTTAATTTTGTTCTTACGCTGTATAGGTAATCATACCAGGTCTTCGAATTTTTGCCGTTTTTGGAGTTCCAATGAAAAGCTTGCAACATAACGTCCCCGTTGCTTCCGTTATACGGAATGTCCGTACCGGAGGAACTGGCGGATTGATCGACGACGGCGATCTCTTCGTCGACTACAGCCTGATTGTCGTTTAATAAAGCTCCGTTCGAGCAAGATACGCCTACCAAAAAGGTCAGCGCTACAAATAATTTAACTAATTTACTCATTTTTTCTTCCTTGTTAAAAACCAAATTTAAAAGACGCCAACGGCGCCGTTTATAACTCCCGGACGTCAAGATTACCGACAATTTTGACGTCGCGTCCCATTTGTAAAATCTCATAGAGCGTCGCTATCAACTTAACCCGTTAAATCGACGCCAATAAAATCGTTTGCTTAGTTTGTTTCTTTTGTTTCTTTTGTTTCTTTATTCCGAGCCGCCTCCTTATCGTTAAAATTTTGATTTTAATTTTAAGTAATAATACTTTTTGTATGATTTGTAATATAAGGCTCTTTTGCAAATTTTGCAACATAGTTTTACCCTAGTATTTATTGGTAAATACCCTAGTTTTTGTTTATTTGGCAATATTTCGAGTTATTGTTAGAACCGTCTAATCTTTCTTAAATATTTGCTTTAAATTTAAGCCGTTCTAGAAACGCTTTTTTCGTATTAATATTTTCTGTTTTTTCAAGGTTGGGATCGTTAGAAAAAATATCCTCGGCGTCGTTTTTGGCGTCTTTCAAAATCTCAAAATCCGTTTTTAAATCGGCGTATTTAAACTTAGGAAGCCCAGATTGTTTAGTCCCCAAAAAATCGCCCGGTCCTCTAAGCTCGAGGTCTTGCTCGGCAATGGCAAATCCGTCCGTAGAATTTTTAATAATCTCAAGCCGTTTTTTTCCCTCTTCGCTCAAATCGCTAAATTTACTTATCAAAATCATATAAGCTTCTCTGTTATTTCTCCCCACCCTACCGCGCAACTGGTGCAGAGTCGAGAGCCCGTATCGCTCGGCATTTTCAACGACTATTACGTTGGCGTCCGGAATATCAAGCCCAACCTCTACGACCGTCGTTGCGGCTAATATTTTATACTCCCCGCGCCTAAATTTTTCAATAATTTCATCTTTCGCGGCGGAAGTCATCCTGCTATGTATAATCCCCGTCCCAAATTGGCTAAACTCTTTACTGAGTTTGCTATACTCTTCCTCAAGGTTTTTCAATTCGGAGTTATCCCCCTCTTCGATTTGAGAATAAACAAAAATCCCCCTGCCGTTTTCAAGGAGAATATTTTTTAACCACCGCCTCATTTTTTTTAACCGTTCTTCGTCGTCGTCTATTACCCAAGTTTTCACGGGGATTCTACCGCTAATCTTACCTTTCATAATAGTCAACTCTAAGTCCCCATAGAGAGCCAGAGCTAAAGATTGAGGAATCGGCGTCGCCGTCATTAATAATATGTCCACTTGCTCCCCTTTGCTCGACAGATTCAACCTCTGTTCTACGCCAAACCGCTGTTGTTCGTCTATAACGACGTAACCGAGATTTTTGTAAACCGCGTCTTTACTAAAAAGGGAGTGAGTCCCCACTATAAGATCTATCTCTCCGTTTGCCAGATCGGACAAAACGGTTTCTCTCTCTTTTTTTTGAACGTTCCCCGTCAGAAATCCGATTTTGACGTCGACAACCGAACATATTCTTTTTATATTGTCGTAATGTTGCCGCGCTAAAACTTCCGTCGGCGCCATATACGCAGTCTGCTCTCCGGACTCTATAACCGATAAAATCGATAAAAGCGCGACAATTGTCTTACCGCACCCTACGTCCCCTTGAGCCAATCGGGACATTACCTTACGAGAAAAAAGATCTTTTTCTATCTCTTCAAGCGCTTTCTCCTGATATTCGGTCAATTTAAAAGGGAGCGCCGATAGGACTTTGTTTTTATAGTCAAATTTTACGCTCTTTCTACTTTTACTGATATTTGAAATTTTATTTTTTCTATTTAACAAAAACAGTTGCTGAAAAAAAAATTCTTCGTATATGAAAGATTTTTTTGCATGAAAAAACCTTTCCAGACTATCGGGGTAATGAAGGTTTTTAATAACATCTTTTTTGTTTAATAATCCTCTTTTGGCGATCAATCTCGCCGGCAAATCGTTTTCTATAGAATTGTAGTATTTTTGTAAAGAATACTCGACCGAATTTCTTATTAATTTCTGAGTCATTCCGCTTATAAGAGGATACAAAGGGACCAATCTGGGAGTATAATTATCCGACAACTCTTCATATTCAAAGTTAGAACATTGATATTCGCCGTAATTAAAACTGAATTTCCCCGTTATGTAATATTTTTCGCCCATTTTAAGAGAGTTTTTGAGAAAATTTCTATTAAAACAGATAAGAGCGCCGTAATTACTCCCGTCATTAATTAATATTTTTAGGAATTTACGATAACCTCTGCCGATCATACGGTAGTCTACCACCATGGCGACGACTGTCGACTCAGGGCGATTAACCGCCTCTTCCAACGTACAAGTCTTGGTTCTGTCGGAAAATTTCCTCGGAAAATATTGCAGCAACTCGCCGATAGAGTGGATATTAGCTCTATTCAAAATGGAAACGGCTCTTTTACCGACGCCCTTAAGCGTCTCTACTTTTACATTTAGTTCGTTAAGTATCGACATTTGGCTCCGATTAAAATTTCACTACGCCGTTTAACAAATTTAAAACCAACGCAAGCAGATACCTGCCGATAAATCCGGCGATTATTAATACCGCAATCAAGAGAACCAAATAAATTTTTTCGTTATGAATAGACTTAATCGGAATAATTCTTCTAAAATGTAACAGTATCGGGTCTAATATAGATTTAATACTATTAACGATAGGATTGTAAGAATATGGCAGAAACATCTTAGTTAGTAGTTGTATAATCGCAATAATTACCATTATTGTAACAATCGTTATCAATAAAGAGTCCGCCGCAAAGAAAAGAACTTCAATCATATAAAAAACGACTCTATTTACGGCAAAGTTTATAAAAACGTCGATAACTACCTTATTTAATATCGAAAGTATAAAGAACGGTACAAGAATCGATAAATCCAGAATACCTACTCTTATAGGAAATCTTTTCTTGAAAAAATTTAAAATCGGGTCGGTAATTCTGTTCAACCAATAAGTAAATTGCGAAGGGGGGAGCGTAAGCCATGAAAATATAACCCTAACGGTCAATAAAAGCAGTAAAGCGTTTGACGCCGTTAATAATAATGTTCCAATAAATCTCATAGTTTTCCTCTAACCGAATCGGATAGTAATAAGTTTTATATTTAAAATTTTAATTTAATTTTCTCAAAAAGCTCGGATAAATTCCCGTTAATCAAGCCGTATTGAGCGTCGCTCATACCGCTCCCCTTGAGTACGGTTCGAGCGGTATTTTCGGTTAAAAATTCCGTATGTATATGCGCGTCCGAGCTCAATATCGATTTGCATTCGTAAAGATCGCATAGTCTCGCCACATGACCGTTTGTCATACCATGTCCGCGCTTTGCCGTTATCTCCAGATATACGCCCGTCTCTTTGGCTCTTTTCGCATCCTCGTCCGTAATCAGCCCGGGATGAGCCAATATATCGACTCCGGCTTCTATAGCCGCCCTGTTGGTCCCGGGCTCCACCGGCTCTATGGGCGATTCGCCGTGAACTATAATAAGCGGAACTTTTAAATTCCGCGCGAGATTAACGATTTTTTCAATTTTCTTAGCCGGAACGTGGGTTATCTCTACGCCGGGAATAACTTCTATATCCCACCCCGATTCTTTCGTCTCTTCGGCGCATCTTTTCAACCCTTCAAATACAAATTCTATATTAGAAAAATCGACGTGATCCGTTATCCCCAATATTTTATACCCCGCTACGTAAGCCCTTCTAACATGCTCCGCGGGGGACAACGCTCCGTCGGATAAAAATGTATGCGTATGAAAATCTATCATAATTGTCCTTTTAAAATTTTGCTTGCAATCGCTTTTAAGCCGTTATTAAAAATTAACTTCTCTTTACAATAGGGGCATACCGCCTCTTCTACCGAAACCTCCCCCATACACCCCCGGCAAAAATATTTCGCGCACTTTTGACAAAACCCCGACGGAGCGTCTTTCGGCAATCCGTCGAGCTCTTTCGGCGTCATCTCTTCCATATAAACCGACTCTTTTTCAATCGTCCACTTCTTAGAGCAAACGTCGCAAGATATATCCTGATAGAGATGAGACTTTATTCTAAGATGAAGAGAGTACGCCCGATCAAAAGATTTGTCGTCTATAAGCTGTTTTGTAATCATATAGGCGTTTTTATAATCGCCAGATTTATAAAACGATTCGGCTAGATTCAACGCAAATTCGCCGTTATCCCTATCGATATCCAAAGCTTTGTAGTAGTACTTTTGAGCGTTAACAATATCCCCTTTTGAGAGATATACGTTGCCCAATAAATTTTCAACGGAGCCGTCTTTTGGAAGAATAGCCCGATAGAGCTCGATGGTATTTATCGCCTCCCTAAAATCGTTTAAACGATAGCACGCGACTACGTAACTATAAATAACGCCGCTATCCTTAACTTCGTTCATCGCCGCGCCAAGCGCCTCTTTCGCTTTGTCGTATTTGTCCTTTCCTAGATACGCCAACCCTATGTTGTATAAAACCTCGGCGTTCAAACCGACGTCTTTATTAATATTTGAAAATATTTCCAAAGCTCCGTCAAAATCTTTTATATCCGTCAATATTTTACCATACTCTATAAGAACGTCGTCGTAACCTTCGTATTTGGGATTGGCTCGCTCAAAATATTTTTTACTCTCTTTAACTTTTCCGCTCTTTGATAATAATATCAATTTTTGACAAATAATTTTATTCAACAACTCCTTGTCGATCTCTCCTTTGAGAGCGTCGTCGATAACCTTCAAAGATTTTTTATAGTCGCCGTTTAGAATTAATATTTTTGCCTTCAAAAAAGAGAGCTTCGGGCTCAAATCTTTTTCTTCTATATTATTGATCTCCGTCAAAGCCATTTTTAGCAGACCAAGTTCTATCTCCGCTTCGAGCAGTAAGCCAATCAACTCTTCGTCAAGAAATATAGAGACTCTGCTTTGCTTAATTAATTCGTAAACCTCCCTATACTCGCGCCTTTCATAAAGTAATTTTGCGAGAGCTTTAACCGACTTGACGTCCGGTTTTTTATCGACGGAATATTTTAGAATTATCGCCGCTCCCGCCGGGTCGGTTTTTAAAATAGAGTTCGCCGCTTGCAATAATTTTTCTTTACCCTCGTCTAACTCGCCGGTATCTATGAGAGCCTTTCCAAGTTTGATCAAAACAGTCGGCGAGTTTGGATCTATCAGATACGCTCTGTTAAGATACTCCAATCCCTTTTGATAATCGTTATTCTTCAACCATATTGTCGAGTAGTCGGTCAATAAATCTACGTCTTTAGTATCCCCGTCGACAATCTTCCCCAATAACTCGATGGCTTCCGTATCTCTATTGGTTTTGATCAACGCTCTACCGTAATTTATACGATACTCCTCTACCGCTTCGTTTAGTTTTGCCGCCTTGCTATAATTACTAAGCGCTTCCGGATATTGCTCAAATAAATAGTATAAATTCCCGACGCGGTTATATATCTTATCGTCCGCTCTTCCGTACAATAACCCTTTATTATAATAATATAACGAGAGATCGTATCTGTTTTGCTCGTAAAAATCGTTACCCTGCATAAAAAAAACGTCGGGGCGTTTAGGCATATTCAAAATATGCTCAAAATTCAGTATCTCGGTAGAGATGGAAAAATTCTCAAATATTATATTGTAAATCTCGGTTTTCTTTTCGCTGATAAACTGAATCCCTATATCGCCCTCTAAGTCCGGCGTGTGATCGATATTCATAACGACGGTCTCGTCTATGATAACGGTAGTCGTATCTTCAAATACGGATAGAAAAAAGTTATACTTATCTTTAAAAAGATTTTGATCCGTTATTTTTATCCACGAAGTTTGAAAAGTCGGCTCGGCGTCTTTTATCACGGAAAATTTTATAAATTTTCCGTCTTTTAAAGAAAAATAGCAGTGGTTTAACGAATCTTTATATCTAAAATAGAATCTCAACTCTTTATCTTTTTGATCCATATCCGACTTAGCGGTAAAAGATATAATGAAATTTTTCTCTTGTCTCCAATACTTAACGTCAAAATTAATTGCAGAAAATTTTTCTACTTTCCCGTCGGCTATGAGACTGTTTTTTTCCAACGAAAGAAAATTTGCTCTTTCATTTATTAATACTTTATCTTGCGAATCGCTCATTCTTTCTTACCTTAAGAATATTTTTCTTTAAGATAAGATATTTCGTCAAAAAAGAAAAGAAATATTACAAAATTTTAAAAATTATGTCTAAAGGTTTCATCCTTTACGACTCCGTCCGTATCGTCGGCCGTTAAGAACTTATTCTCGGTCGTCGATCCGTCCCCGGACTGCATCTCTTCCGGTATTCCAAGATATATAGCGCCTAATATATACCCAGTTTCATCGACTATGGGCTTATAAACGGCGACATACCACTTATTAACTACGAAAGCTCTACCAAAATAAACTCTACCCGTCATAACGGTCTGGAAAACCTTGCTCTCTTTGGTTATAATAGTGCCGATAGCTCTCGTATCGTCAAAATTTCTTACGGTTGTCGCTACTCTTATCAGAGCGTCGTCTATAGTCTGGAATATAGTTACGGAAGTGTTGGTTTTTTTCGATATACCGTCGACTAACTCGACGTTTCCGGTAACTATTAGATTGCCGATTTGCAGCTCTTGAACGCTGTTTCCTCCTATTTTTACCACATTTCCCGTCGGTAAGAATTGAGAGCCGTATTCGGCTAATATTTTATTTACTTCGATCAATTTAGCTCTTAATATCTCTTCGATATGAGATTGGTTCTCTTTGACGCTCTCGGGACGCACGTCGAACTGACCGACAAACTTCTGAAGCTCTAAAGTCTGCTCGACAAAATCCGTCATCGCTTGCGATACCTTTTCGCTGTCTCCGAGATTGTCTTGAGCGATGTCCGATATGTGATTGATGGCTGAAAGTATCTCTTGCGAACTGACTTTCATCTTTTGTATCTCGTCCGAAATTGTTCTTACGAGACCGGCTATAAGTTCGTTAGACATAGCTATATCTTTCAATATTCCGGTCGTATTCTTCGAATATTTTACCCCTTCCTGAATAATTTTATTATTATTCCCGATAAGTTCTTGAATTCTATTAGCCGCGTGCGTCGATTTTTCCGCGAGCTTCCTGATCTCGCCCGCTACTATGCTAAATCCTTTACCGGCTTCTCCCGCTCTAGCCGACTCAATAGACGCGTTTAACGACAGAAGGTTAGTCTGCTCGGCGATCTCGTTTATCATTCCGATAATATTCGTGATTTCCAACGAGCTGTTTTCTATCTTGAGCATCTCGCTTTCGAGCTTTTGCATGGATTCCATACCGATATTCGCCTTCTTCAACGCTTGCGAAGTATAATCGTTAGCTTTTGACGACTCTTTAGCTATGGTCTCTACCATCAAATTCATATTCTCAAAATTTCGTTGCGTCTCCTCGACGGTAACAGCTTGAGTGTTAGCCGAGTCCTTAACGGAGTTGGAGGAGCGAAACAGTTGTCTTAAATTTTTCGTTAAAATGATAATCGCTATATATATTTTCTGGTTTAAATTTTTGAGAGTGTCCACCATATTTGAGAAAGAATTAATAAGATCTCCTATCTCGTCTTTTCTACCCGCCAGAAATCTAACGGTAAGATCCCCCCGAGCGACAATTTGCGATTTATCAATAATTTCTTTCAACGGCTTAACTAAAAGTCTCGATAGATAAAAATTCAACAAAAAAACGACAAATATCAAGAAAACAATCGATCCCGGTATTATAACCAACGACAAATTTACTACCTGTCTGACGGCTTCGTCTCTGACCAACTTTGTATTCGTCTTTACTTCGTCGAGATAAAACCCGGTGCCTATGATCCATTTCCAGTTGTAATAAATTTTTCCGAACGATATTTTATCCTTATCCGTCTCTACGCCGTCTTTCAAGGGCTTTACCCATTTGTGCTGAATATACCCCTCGTTATCCTTTAAACACAGTTCGCTCATCGCTTCAAATACGTTTTGATTTGTATCTTTAACGGTATTAAACTGATCCCCTTCCGGATTAGTATTGACTAACTCGGGACTTAACGGTTCAAGTATAACCATAGGTATTGGGGAAGTCGTATCGGTAATCCAAAAATATCCGTTATCGTCGTTATATTTGAAATATTTGATAATATTTATAGCTCTTACTTTATAGTCCTCCTCAATCCTCTCTATCATATAAGAGTCCGAGCCGTTTTGAATCAGTTTTTTCTCTTCCAACTTAAAATCGCTATAAATTCTATCTATTATCGAATAAGCGTTTAAACAGTAATCTCTTATCATTTTTTTGTTTATCTGAAGAAGATTTTCTTCGGCAACTTTAATACTTTTTAAGGTATTAAACGAAGCGTCTAATACTATATAAAAGGCTATAAGCGCTTGGAATATTACAAATATTATTAAAAATATTTTTAATAATGAAAATTTTAAAGACCTTACTTTCTCTTTCTTTGGCTTTTTAATTACTTTAGGCCTCTCTTTTTTTATCTTCTTTTTGTTTTTCATCTCTTTCTCGTTTCGGTTTTTTTATAATATCGGAATATCCGCCCAATTATTTATAATTTAACGCGTAAAATACCTTTATATATTGAATATTTTTTTAATAAATACTATAAATTTATCATGGACGTATTTAATAAAAATAAAAGAACGGAAATAATGAAATCCGTCAAATCAAACAATAACAGATCCACCGAGTTAAAGTTAATCAAAATTTTCAAGGAAAATAATATAAAGGGGTGGAGACGAAACTATAAAGCGATTGGCAAACCGGATTTTGTGTTTTTGAAAAAAAAGACGGCGATTTTTGTCGACGGATGCTTTTGGCACGGACATAATTGCAGGAATACCACTCCAAAAGATAACTCGGATTATTGGGACGCAAAAAGAGAGAGAAACAGAATAAGAGACGAAATTATAAACAAGCGTTTTACAAATAGAAAATGGAATGTTATAAGAATATGGGAGTGCGAACTAAAAGAGATAAACAGAGAATTGTTGATAAAAAAAATTGACGCTCTTATAAAATAATTGATATAATCAGACGTTTAGCGTAATATGCTTTGTCTTAATAAAATTCGTTAAGGAAAAAAATGATTAATAAATTGATGTATAAAATCGGAGGCGGTATTTCAACTTTTATCGAAGGGATATTCGCCCCTCTTAATATTCTGCCTTACGCGGTATCTGCGCTGGTTCGAGATAAAAGAGAAGTAAGAAAAACCTACTCTATGCTCTTTTACAAAGAAGTATTTAACGTAGGCGTAAAAGCTCTGCCGTTATCGCTGGTTATGGGACTCTCTATAGGCGCTCTATCGGTGATACTATTTCCTTTTGAGACAATAAGTTTTGGTATCGATAACATATACGGCAGTATGTATGTAAATCTGCTTTTTCGCGAAACGGCTCCGCTTATAACTTCGTTAATCGTTATCATCAGATCGTCGATTGGCATTACTATCGAGCTGACTCAGATGAGCATAGACGGAGAAATAGATACCTTAGAGATTATCGGCATAAATCCTATCCAATATCTCGGATCTTTCCGGGTATTTGCCGGATTTCTATCGGTTCCGATTTTAACGATATATTTTGCTTTTTTTTCGCTTATATCGGGAATGCTTGTTACATATTCCCTATATAATATTCCGATGAACGTATATATCGCCGAAACCCTCGACGTTATGAATTTGAAGGATTTTATTATTTTGATAATTAAGACGGTATTCGGCGGTTTTACGATTTTTATAATCGCTATTCATAACGGGCTTACGGCGGCAAAAGACCGCAGCATGGTCGCCTCAAAAACAATAAAATCGATTATTTCTTCGATTTTTATCATAATTATTGTTAATTTGTTAATAACGGTAAGTTTTTATGCGTCAAGATAAAGCGACAATTAAATTTGAAAACGTAACATTAGATTTTGAGAAAGAAAATAAATTTATCAATTTGAATTTAGACATTCTTCAGGGAGAAAAAGTCTTCGTAACGGGTCAAAACGATAAAAACCGCACGACTCTTTTATATTTAATCTTAGGCGTCGCCAAGCCCTCTTCGGGTAGAGTTATCGTTTTGGACAAAAATCTAAAAACTCTTAACAAAATCAAGCTGTTTGAGATAAGAAAAAAGATCGGATACGCTCATCCTCAAAGGGGGCTTTTAAGAAACATAACGGTTGAAGAAAATATTTTGCTGCCGGCAAGATTTAATTATAGTATAAACTACGATTTCTATAAAGCGCGATACGAAAAAATTATCCAAAAATTTGATCTCTCAAAATATACGGATAAACTAGGTTGGCGTCTGGAAAATATTATAGAGAAGAGAACGTTGATAGCGCGTTCGATAATTCACGATCCGGATATTCTTTTATTAGACGAACCGACTACCTACATAGAAGAAAAAGATAAAGCGGAGATAAAATATTTAGTCGACGACGTATTGCCGAAAGAATTCTTAAAAGAAACTTGCTCCACCATAATAACGACGGAAGACGACGATTGGGCTAAACTGAGCGCAGATAAAAACATCGATATTAATACAAAATAATTTGAATTTTCAGACGCGCTTGTCGGCTCAAGCAAAACCGATTGATTTTAAATTTTAACTATTTATCAAAATTTACGGCGCTGCCAATTAACTCGCGCGGTTTGGCGCCTCTCTGAGGTCCGACTATCCCCATCTCCTCCATCTCTTCCACTATGCGCGCCGCTCTGTTATATCCTATGTTAAGCCGCCTTTGTAGATAAGAGGCGCTAGCCTTTCCCATCTGGTAAACAATCTCTAAAGCTTGATCAAACAACGGGTCCTTAGACTCCCCGCTGAACGGAGAGTCGTCGTCGCTATCCGTATCTTCATACTCTTTTATCGCCTCCGTCAAATCTATATAGTTTGGTTCGGCTATTTTCTTCCAATGATCGGCAATAAGATCGACCTCCTCTTTTGAGAGATAAGCCCCTTGAATTCTTATCGGGAAAGGTTGCGTCGGACTAAGATAGAGCATATCCCCCTGTCCTAATAGCTTCTCAGCCCCCTTTTGATCCATTATGATTCTGCTGTCTTGCAGAGATATTACCTGAAACGCAATCCGAGCCGGAATATTCGCCTTGATCAACCCGGTAATAACGTCGGAGGAAGGTCTCTGCGTAGCAAGAACCAAAAGAATTCCAACGGCTCGGGCTTTTGCGGCTAATCTGGCAAACAATATCTCCGCTTCTTTCCCCGAAGTTGTCATAAGGTCTGCAAATTCGTCTATAAAAGCCACTATAAAAGGGAGGTCTTCAAGATACGCTTTTTTAGTTTTTCGACCGCTTCTGTATTCGACAATATCCCTAACCCCCATTTCGTCAAGCAAAGAGTATCTTCGCTCCATTTCATATAGAAGGTATTTCAAAGCTATAAGCGCCTCTTTCGAGTCTGTAATTACCGGACACAACAGATGCGGTATATCGTTGTACGGCTTTAACTCGACAATTTTTGGATCGATAAAGATCATCTTCAATTCTTCGGGCGGTTTAGAAAACAGGATCGAACAGATAAACGAATTTACGCATACAGACTTCCCCGCTCCCGTAGCTCCCGCGATAAGAATATGCGGCATTTTATAAAGATCGACTACAATTATATTCCCGTAGATATCCTTTCCCAAACCGATCGGTATATTATATTTTGACTCGCTAAAAGTTTTGCTGTTAACGATTTCTTTAAAATTTACTATTTCTCTTTTCCTATTTGGTATCTCGATACCGACGACCTTTTCGCCGGGAATCGGAGCGATTATTCTAATAGATTGAGCGGCGAGTCTCAAAGCAAGGTTGTTCGATAAACTTTCGATTTTTGATAATTTTACGCCGGGAGCGGGATTAATCTTGAACAGAGTAACGACCGGACCGTGGATAATATCGACAACCTTAGCGTTAATACCGAATTCCTTCAACGTCTCTTCAAGTATAACCGCCGATTCCCGCTCTTCAGCGTGAAATTCCCCCAAATTCAACTTTTTACCGCCGTTCAACATATCCATATCCGGAAATTTATTAACCTTTTCATTTTCAAAGTTTTTCGCCTCTCCCGAATAAAAGCCCTCCTCATTAAATTCCTCTTCCGTATTATCAAAGTTATTTTCAAATATTTTATCAAAATCGACGTTGACGATCTCTTCGGCGTCGTCTACGCAATCCGCGCAGTCTATCTCCTGTTCGGTTTGAATTTCCTCAAAGTCTGCTATAGAACTATCGATTTTGTCTGAAAGCGAAATAACGGATAATTTTTTGTCGTCATATCCCGGATTATCGTCGTTCCCCGAACGGTAGTCCGCGTCGTCTACTAATATATAATCGGTCCTGTTTTTATCCGATAAAACCGGATAATTTTTATTTTCGCCTTTCCAGTTTTCGGGCCAAGTTTCTTTTACTTTATCGTAATATTTAATCTTACTATTTTTTATCTCTTCGTAAACTTTGTTAGGAATTCTACCGCTAAACGTATCTACCTCTTCGTAAAGTTCATACTTTTTATCCTGCTTTAAAACAAACTTTTTCGGCTTGACGTCGCTTTTTTTTGGAAACACTGGTTTTTCAACCCGATTTGTCGAATTCTCATAAATAACTTTTGACAGCCACGGAATATTTTCTTTTTTAACGTTTTTTACGCGATTATTTTCAAATATATCGTTCACATAAGTATATTTAAATTTATTTTTATTTTGCTTTTTGATTTTTTCATCGTTAAATTTTGTTAAATTTAAAACAAATTGAGAAATCCCGTATCTGTAAGGAAAAAGAAAAAGAAAAAAAGAAAAAAAGAATATTGCAATGTATATAAAATTCGGAAGTATCCTACCGCTTTTATTAATTAATTCGTTTACTTTTATACCATATAGCCCGCCGCTAATGTCTCCGATTTGTAAATATTCAAAAAACGGCGGGATGCCTAACATTAATATCGATAAACCGATCAGCGAATAAATTTTTACATTTTTTTCAATTTTTAACAACGGTATTACAGAGATTATTATAAAAAATGAAAAGAGAAGAATTCCAAAACTGCCGATTTGTCCGTATATAAACGCTTCAAATTTATTTGAAATCTCCCCCAAATATTTAGAATTCATAACGGCGCTATCAACCAAAGATATAATAGCCGCTATAGATATAAGAAGCGTTATCGAGGTAAAAAAAAATTTTGCTTTTTTATTAATCACAATATTTTTATTCCTCCCAAAATAATAATATATGATCTTATAATTTCAGGTTACGGTTAGAAAAAATATATCAAAAGAGATACTCCGATCGGTATTATCATATAAACGCCGAACGCCCAAAATTTCCCTTTTTTTATAATACCAAATAGCGCTTTCAACGCGCCGTATCCCGTAATAGACGAAACTATAAAACCAATTATCATAATAAGGATATTACTATTATCGGTAAAATTATCGATTTTTAAATTTTTTATTATCTTAAATAAAAAAGCGCCCAAAATCAACGGTATGCTGATCAAAAATGAAAATCGACCGGCGTCCTTGCTTTCAACGCCCATAAATGTCGCCGAACTAATCGTCGAACCGGATCTGGATATGCCGGGTAGCACCGCAATAGCTTGAAATATTCCGATAATCGCCGCGTCCAAATAACTTATTGAAAAAAAGTCTTTTTTCCCTTTATTACGCAAAACGCTGGTTGAAAAAAGTAAAATCGCAGTATAAAGAAACAAACCTGATAATATTAAAAAAACTATTTCGCCTAAAGTTCCAAATATGGTTTCGAGATATTCGTCAAAAAATATTCCGACAATACCCGCGGGAATATTCGCTACTATCATACAGATCCACAATTTTATCGCATCTTTTCTTGAAATAACTTTTTCAAATAGCGCGGAATTTACTTTTTCTACAAAAAGAGCTTTGATTAGTTCGTATATTTCCTTTCTAAAATATATTATTACGGCGATTATCGTTCCAAAATGTACTACAATATCAAAAGTATTATCGTTTACTTCAAAATTAAAAAGACGTTTTAGCAATAATATATGCCCCGAGGAAGAGATCGGTAAAAATTCCGTTATTCCTTGAACTATTGAGATAACTATAGCTTTTATAATATCCATATAAAAAAATCCTTCTTATTTGTTTATTCGGAATTTAACGATTTTAAATTTAAAAGAGGGCTGTTCCATAAGGAATCAACCCTCTTTTTTAAAGCATACATAATCTTCCGTTTATTCAGACTGATCCATTTTTTGGCTTTCAAGATACTTCAATATCTCTCTTCTTCCAATCTTGTCAAACTCTCTCTTCTTTGCTTCTTGAGTTCTATCGTATAAGATACCCCAAGCGCTCTCATGATCGATAGGATATTCCTTTTCTATCACGGCTTCATCGTAAACGACCTTGACGTCTTTCAAATAAAACACAAAGTCTCCTCCGACTTGATCCCCCTGTCTATAAACTCTGAAACCGTCGAGTTTGATATACGGCTCGGATCTCGGATATAGAGGAATGACGTACAGAGCTCTGTTTTGAACGTTGTCGATATAGTTGGGGTTTCTCCAGCTTATCTCTTTCCAACCGTCGAAATCAAGATATTGCGGAAAGTCGTATTCGGTTACGACGTTATCCTGATCTTTCAAAAGCACCGCAAAAGAGTTCTTGAACTGGCATCCGTAAATTCTTACGCTCATGCTCTTTATGATGTCTATATTTCTGATAACGCCTCTTCCGTTAAGGAATTTTTGACCTTTACCCTTATTTTCTTCAATCTCTTCGTCGCTTAAAAGTTCGCCTTTATAGTCGGATATAATATCCTCGTAAGCGGGAATTTCAAACGGAGGCGTTATCAAAGCCCAGTTGTTAAAAGGAGATTCGGGAAAATGAATTCGAACTCCCAATACGTTAAAACCGCCCCTGTCGATTACCGCTTTATCGTCGGTGTTGTCTTCTTTTAGAAAGCCGAGGTTGTTAGCCGGGACTTTACTGTGCCACTCGATAGTTTTCGTCTTTCTTAAATTTGAAACCGTAGCTGAAGAGGAATTCAAAATTACATTCCAGTTGTAAGCCGAAAGCGACACTCTCATCCTATTTGTCTCATCTTCCGTAAAGTTCGATCCCGCAATCGACGAATAGTCGATTAAAGTCGGCATGTGTTGCGGCAATTGAACAGACCTTCCGCTCCGATCCTTCTCATAGAACGGATGTTTCGTAAAATCCGTCATATCCCCGTCGTCCTCTGCGAGGCTCTTCGACGCATCGTAACCGTTGCCGTTTGCTTTCAATTTGTCAAAATCGATAAGCACCGCCTCTTTAGCGCAAAGAGCAAAGGTCATATTCATCAATGCGATAGTCCCAATAAGAAGGGTAATAATCTTTCTCATCTTTCTCTCCTTTTTATGTATCCTTCGTTAATTTTATAATAAAATCGTAAGTCCATTATATACGATATTTATTAGCGTTGTCAATAAATAATTCACATTTTTTCACTAAAAAAAAAATCGACAAATTTACCTTATAAACTTTAAGTTATTTTAAAAATATTTTAAAATCTTTTCTCAATCCCTCTCCAAAATTCTCTATATTTTCAATATTTTTGTAGGAAACGCCGTCAAAATAGAATTTTACCCTTTCGATTCTTTTTTCATGAAAACAAATCGAATTTGTTATCGCAAATAAAAGCAAATACGCCGCGGAAAATTTCCCATATTTATCGGCGTTTACGTTTAATAGCGTTTCTCTATTAAAATCCAATAAAACCGTTCGACCGTCGATCCAAAGAGAATTTAATTTTGATTCCTTCGGGAAAAAATTTACCAACTTTGGATCTATCGGTCCCGTTATCAACTCTTCGACAATATTTCTTATACGCTCCTTCTCGTTAGAGCCTTTTATTATAGCTCTATTCTCGGCAAGCAAACCGTTAAGATCTTTATCCGGATAAAATAAAAATCCTCGATAGTAGTTTTCAACGTTAAAAATATAAATAACCGCGCATATCGATGCAACTAACGCAATAACGCCGAAATATTTTAAATTCTCAAAGAAATTCACTCTGTAAACCCTTTAGTTTTCTCATAATCCGATATAAATTTAATCAATCCGTCGAAAATTCCTGCGGCTATTTTATTTAAATAACTGTAATTTGTCAACCTAATTGCTTCATATTTATTGCTGTTAAATCCGATTTCAACTAAAACCGCCGGCATTACGGATTTTTTTATAACAAAATACTTTTCCTCCTTAATGCCTCTATTTTTTGAAACGTACCCGATTCTCTCTTCAAGTTTGTCCTGAATATTTTTCGCAAGCTCTTTTGATTCTTTGTATATCTCTTCTATCATCATCGCGTTTACAATATTTGCGACCGATTTATCGTCGGAAATCGACTCTTTGTTTAAAATATCCCGTTTATAATCCGCGTTTAAGTGCCAAGTCTCAAAACCGTAACTTTTCGACGATCTTGACGAATTAACGTGAATCGAAATAAAAATCGTCTCGCCCAACTTCTCGTAAGTTCTATTGGCGATATTCGCTCTCTCTTCAAGCGGTATAAAAACGTCTCTGTCTCTGGTCATAATAATCGTTTTATCCGGATATTTATCTTTAATCTTTTTTTGTAAAATTAGCGCGGTCGATAAAACCACGTCTTTCTCCTTCAATCCGTTGTAACCAACCGACCCCGGATCCTTGCCTCCGTGCCCCGGATCGATAATTATCGCTCTAATCTTTTTTACCTTATCGTCTTTATACGTTGATTTTTTTTCGAATAGATCGTCCGGAGGAAATTCATTCTTTTCTACGGCATTTTTTACGTTTTCCCCGTCGTCAAATACCAAATCCCCCTCGCTTAAATAAAAAAGATAGTTATCTTTTGAGAAATATTTTAAAATTTCAATAGCGCCGTCAACGGGAATAAAGAATTGCCCCATTTCCGACGTAACAAAGTCGTTTAAAAAAAACTTCTCGCCGCCAATTATGACGTAATTGGTAAAATTCGAGATATAAACGGTTTTATCAAGCTTCTTGATTAGCAGAGCCGAATTTATATTATTAAATTCCGTATCCAGCTTCAGAAAAGATATTATCCGATTTACCGAATAGTACGCCCTATCCAATGCGCAAATATGAAATATAGAAATAAAAAGCGTTATAAAAAGGCGTCTTTTAATCAAATTTATACCAAAACCTTTTATCTTTTACTTTTTTCTCGCATATATCTCAAAAGTATCTCCAAGATGAAACAATTTTGATACAAGAACCAAAAAGAATTTTACCGATTTAAATTTTAGCAACTTCTGATTCTTAACCATACGCTCCGGATGTATGCCGGTAATATTAATCTTAATATTTTTAAATTTATATTTTTTTAACAACGACTTCATAAATTTTGTAGAATAAATTCTATAATGATCTTGAGGATGCTTCTCGACATACGTCTCAAACCTTCTTTTTATCGAAAAACCCGCCGCATTAGGGGTGGATAATACCAAAACGCCGTCGGCGTTTAGTCGCTGATAAAATAAAAATATCATTTTTTCAAAATCTTTTATATGCTCGATAACGTAAAAAGAGGTTATAACGTCGTAAAAATCCGGACTCTTTTCAAGATAACTCTGATCGGCGCAAATAGCGTTTAGTCCGAGTTTGTTTTTCATATAATCGACGGCGTAAGCGCTAACGTCTATAGAGGTAGTCTTATATCCCTGTTCCTCGGCGTATTCGGCGAAAAACCCCATCCCGCTGCCAAAATCAAGAAGCAAACCGCCATTAATATATTTTTTTAAGATATTTATCCTATTTATAGCTAATTTTCGGATGTTTTCGCGGTCTTCTTCGTATGTTTTGCCGTATAATCTCTTGTACTCTTCAAAAAAGTAATCTTCCACGTAAATATTCTGTTTTTCATTAAAATTTATAGTATAATACAGCCCGCATTTCGGACATTTATACATATTCCATAGAGCGTTTCTATGTAAAAGAGCGCTATCAAGATCGCAACAATACGGACAGATAACCGTCGAAGGCGACCAATCTCTAATAAACTCGGCGACATTAATAACTCCGCTATTAAAAATTCTATTCTTTACTTCGGAGAGAATCGACGCGCCTTCGAACTGATATACTTTATGAGACTTCATTAACTCCAATATTTTCTCAATATTAACCTTTAAATCTTTGATTAGCCCCGCCCCCTCTTTATCGCTTATATGATATTTGTAGTCGTAGAATTTTATAAATTTCTCTTGAGAGGAGTTTGCCGCTATTAGCAATACCGGTTTCCCTTGCGATATACATTCAAAAAAAATTCTGTTAAAAGAGGTTGCGATCGCGTCAAATTCGTTTAAATTTAAAGAATTCGACGGCGCAATTTTGGCGGGAACGTTTAGCGCCGATAAATCGTTTTTAGACGCCGCGATAGAGCTATCCGAGGTATAACTAACTTCGTAGCCCAGCTCTGCAAATGCGGTTGAGACGTTCCTTGTCAGTTTTATATAGTCGTCTCCGGTAAAATTTACCAAAATTTTACGTATTTTCTTGGAATAAGCTCTTTTATCGGCGCCGCTTTCCGGACCGGGAGTATCTTCAAAATAAAAGTTGAAATTTATGTTTTTTTTAGACGCGGCGACTCTATTTCCGATCCTAACGTCGGCGATCTCCCCCCCCTCGCCCTTATCGCCTAAAGATACGACCGGTCCTAAAGATTTATAAAACTTCATTTCGTTCAAACTTGTATCGCCGGCGATTACCGCTATCCTATCAAAACTCCCTTCGTTCGCGACAATCGAGCTTAATTCTTCATACTCTATATATTTTATGTCAAAATTATACATTAGATCAGTGTATTCGTAATTATTTTTCTTAAAAGAGGCAAACAGATTGAAATCTGAACTCAATTTATAAGACAACTCCAACGCAAATTTAACGGCGGCTTCGTCTTCTCCGTCGAGTATAATCAGCGCCCTTTTAAATTTTTCAAATTTTAATCCGTCCCATCCCCGCGTTATCGATATTATACTTAAATTTGAAGCGGCGGAGCCGATATTCCTTAAAAGGTAGTTCAATCGTTCGTAATCTTCTCTTGTATCTATAGTTATCCTAACGTCGGCTCTTGCGACTTCGTCGTCATGATATCTATCGCAAGCTATTACAAATTTATCTTTATTATCGTAAATATAGGGGGTAACGTGCTCCATTTGATAAGGGAGCCGCGCGTTTTCGTTAGCCGCCAGCAGAGCCTCCTTCGATATTACTTCGACTCCGCTTCCGTAAGGTATAGGAGCAAGATACGCTAAATCCCGCTTTTTTTTATTAAATAAATCCAGCGTCTCCATGGCGATCTCGGGCGATAAGAGCGGATTATCTCCCGTAGCTCTTATGATAATATCGACCTCGTAATACAGCGCCGCGTCGGCATATCTTTTCAATACGTTTTGCGACGATCCGGCAAAAATATCCCACCCCAAACTATCCGATATAGGTTTTAAAAGCGGCAGACTCTCGGAAGAGGTTAACAGCGCCCTAACGTCCGCGGGGATAACCGATAACCTCTCCATAACTCTGGCGATCAAGGGTTTTCCGTGAAGATTAATTAATGCCTTACCCGGCATCCTGCAGGAGTTCAATCTGACTTGCAGAAACAATCCGGTCTTCTTTAAACTCATCATATTTTGCCCTTTTTTATATAATCTTCGGATGGATTCGGCTATTTAAAAATTAAATATATAATAATCGTCGCAATTTTTACAAAATTCATGATACTCAAGTTTCGAATTTTTTCTGTATTCGTCGTTCAACTTCTTTGCGATATCTCCAATCGAATTTGTTTGAATATTGCCGATAATCCAATCCGGCTTATAACGGCATATCGGGACGTCCGCGTTTGACTTAACATATATTTCTCTTCTCAGATGAAAGCACGGTATGCGCTCTAAAGGAGAAAGATCTACGACTTTTTTATCCGGAAGCGCTCCGCAATAAGTCGAATATTTCCTGATTATCAGACTATCAACCTCGGAATTGCCATCTTTATCTGTATTTCTTATATATTTCTCAATCTCTACTTCGTTATCGAGGGTTCTTGTCACCTCCTTATAAGTTTTATAACCTTTTTTCGTAAGTTCTGCAAACAAAGCGTTTAGCGCCCCAAAATTCCCATCCGGTCTTATCTTATTGTAAGTCGTCTCGTCGTAAGCGTCGTACCTTAAAACGATAAAAAAAGAATTTTTATCAATATCAATTTTATCAAGGTTCTCAATTATATCTCCCGCTTCCGAAACTCCGTCCGACTCGAGTATCAACCTCATACCGTTTGTTGAAACAAAGTCGATCAATTCAAAAACTCCGGGATGCCCAAATACCTCCCCGCGCCCCCCGAAAAGAATCGCAGCGTCGGGATTAATCTCTTTGATTTGAAGAATAGCTTTTTTACAGACTTCAACGTTTAACAAAGAGCCGGGCTCTTCGGTCGGAAGCGCGTATATCGACTCAAGCGCGGGGTTTGAATTTAGTTCAAAACTAACCATATAGGGAACGGTATAAAGCTCCGAGACGTTTTCCGACAAATAACGCTCTATCTCTTTTATTTTAGGAATATTATCAAATATTTTAAATAATTTCGCCGTAAAAACTCTCTCTCCAACGTCGTTCGAACCGAATTTGATCCTAAAAAGCCTTAAATCGACGTCGGCCAGAAAAGTTTCTATATCAAAAGAATTTATATCTTTAGACAGACTATAAAAAAGCCAATCTCTCTCGATCGCTTCGTCTTCCTCGACAAGTTTGACAATCTCCGGAATTATCTCCTTCTTTACAATCCTTGGAGTCAAACCGTCGGGATACCCCATAGCGTAAGTAAAATCTGCAATAAATTTGTTATGACGATCCAGCATCTCTTCGACAAATTCATAATCGTAAAAAGGATTACCCGCGTCGAATATTATAATATCGTCGCAATTTCTAGACTCGTCAAAAACCGCTTGCAAAATATCCCTAGCCCTATCGCTTTTAAGAACGACGTTTTTTATCCCTTCGGGAACCGCAGATATTTCCCCTCTTTGCAACAATATATATCTGTCGTATTTGTTGTTTTGCGCCAGTTCAAATATCCTTTCAATCGCATTTTTTCCGTTAAAATCTTTTGTTAAATCTTCCTTTATAAAAGAGGCGTCGAGCGCTAGCATTTTCATAAATTTTTCCTAAAATAGTACTCCGTCGATTTTATCAAAACATTTTATAATTGTGAAGTTATTTTTTTTATGATTATAATAAAAAAAATCTTGAATTAACTACAATTTTGAATTATAATTAGCTAGTTTAAAAAAAATAGCCGTTTTGTATATTTTACTCTTGTATATGCAAAATACAAAAATATTTAGGGGGCGATAATGGCGGATGTACAATATATGTCTTTAGTATCATTCAAAATAGGTAGCGAATTGTATGCGATAAATATTATGGAAGTCAACGAAATTATCAGACATACTGATATTACCCCTATTCCTAACGCTCCGGATTTCGTCGAGGGGGTTATAACCCTTAGAGGCGATATCATACCTATAGTAGATTTGGGTAAAAGATTCCATTTCGAACGGGTAACTCTATCCGAGGACGAAGAACTGCTAAAGGGAATTATTATTATAACCGTCGAAGCTATGACTATCGGCGTTATTATTGATCAAGTCAACCGAGTCGTTCAGATTAATAAAAATCAGATACAACCGCCTCCTCAGATGATATCGGGCGTGGGCGCCGAGTATATTCAAGGGGTGGTAAAGATGGAAGAGAATCTTCTCGTAATACTCGATATTAAAAAATTATTCAGCCGTAAAGAGTTGTTGGAACTTTCCGGGAAAATTTAATTTTTTAAGCGATTCCCTTGTTTTTATACAAACCTCGAAAAAAAACTTCGAGTTAGAACCTTATTTCAACGAAGCAAAAGAAATGGAATAAAAAAATAAGCGAGTGATCGGAATCGAACCGACGCTATCAGCTTGGAAGGCTGAAGTTCTACCATTGAACTACACTCGCGATAAATTCTTCTATTTTATAGCGCAATATTTATTTTCAGTCAATAAATAATGCCGTTTTTTTTCAAATTCTTGAAAAAAAACGCAAAACAAAAAAGCCAAATCGCTAACGATTTGGCTTTTTTAACAACATCCTTTACTTTATCGATTAAATTTTACTAAGGAGCTTAGTCATCGCGCCGTTTTCAATCATCTCTACTATTCCGTGACCGGATTTCGGAATAACGATAAGATTAACTTTATAAGTATCTCGAATCACGTAATAGACGCTGTTATAACCGGTTATTCCCCACCATACCTTCCACGCCGCGCCGCCGCCTTGTTTAGTTACAACGTCGTTTTCGCCGGCTAAAATATACGTCGTAGCTTTTGTCGCTTTTAGATCGGCGACGTAATCCGCGACCTTCTCCCCTTTCTTAAAGTTACCGTGAGCGGGATTAAAAGCAAAGTGCGTTACATACGGATTATCCTTTACTAACCTTGCGACAAGGTGTCCCGACCAACTGTGGCTGGTGGCGATTATTTTGTTGCCGTTAAGAGTGGCGTCTTTAATCAACGAAGAGTAAACCGACTTGAACTTTGTATCGTCCGCCGCCCAATAATCTAATCCCTGAGCCATATAGACCAAGACCAAGTTTCTATTAGCAGACTTAGCTTTGAATTTTGCGCTCTCGATAGCTTCGTTAAGGCTGGTCAAAGAGCCGTTGACGTCTATCCAATTGTAAACCCTTGCGTAATTTACGGCGCTCGAATACGTCAACAGAGCCGAGTAGCCGTACTTGGTTATATAATAAATCTGACCTTCTTTATCATGATCCGGATTGCCTACGCCGCCTCTATCTTGCATCTCCTGTAAAGATTTCAACAATAAAGCGTCCTGATTTTCCTCGTATCCGTATCCCGTAAACACCTCTTCCTCAATAACGACCGAAACGTCCGAGTTTAACGTATTATCTACGGTCGCGTCGTCATAAATAAGAACGTTTGAACATCCTGAAAAAATGAAAAACAGCAAAGCTAAAAATAAATATTTGCCCATTCTCATAATAAAATCCTCCAAAGTTTTTTTTATATTTGTAGTTATTATATATATACGACTAAATGTCAAGCAAAATATATAAATTTTTTGTAAATATTTGACAAAAAATATACCTATAGTTAGTAGTACCGCGTTTTTTGCGCCCGTCGGTCTTTTTGGGATGAGAAAAAAAATTGACCCATATGTGTCAAATTTATTTTGACACATATGATGCTAAGGTAAAAGTATTGATTAAATCTGCTAAAGCGGTTATAATTGAACCAAGTTTGGTTAAGTACGATGAAAGATTGTTTAGACACATGAGCTTCGAGCTCGTACATATGATTAATATATATTTAATCAACGGTCAGTCTTACATCGAAAGCGACATCATAGGCTTCGAGCCTGTATAGATGGATGATGTTTAGTCGCGATAGCAGATCTTAATCAAACATTTTATAAGGAGGCGCGATGACAATTATTAAGTAAGTATAAATTGACCTTTAGCTGTTTTACTATAATATGTAGAGATAAAGCAGGTTAATTTTATTTTTAAAGAGTTTAGTTTATTCAAAAAAACAAAGATTATCGTTGACTTTTACCATAGATGGGTAATAACGCCAAAACCGACCGACGTCCACGGATGGACTAGCGTTGGCGATCGCTATGGTCGAGCCCTTTTCTCTATCAACCGCGCGAATTAAATAACAAACCCAACGAGGACTACGAACTCATCCCCCGGTTGGATCAAATTTACAACAGCTTTATTCTTAAATCTCCCCCTTCTCTTTAGCCAAAGAGGAGGGGGACGGGGGGTTGAGTTCAGCTAAATATTTATATACACACAAATCCCGGGATAAAATAACCAAAGAAGTCGTATAAACTAAATTTTAGTCCTAAATTTTCCATAATATGTTCTCTTTATTCTGACTTTTTTTTAATATTAAAAATTATCTAGTATTTTTTTTACATTATCTATAAAAATATCTAGATTTCTCCTTATTGATACTACTCGAAAATATTCATGATCTTTTTCACCATCAGAAGTAGGATTAATATTATTTAAATGTATTTTATTTCTTTCAGTTCTTATATCATCGATATTTTTTATCATTATTGGATCAAACACCTCTAATTTTTTAGAAATTTCTATCAGTTGAAAAAAAGTTAATATATTATCTTTAATATATTTTTTAGGAATTTTAATGTTTTTAGAAGTTACGATATCGGGATTTGAAAGGTATTTTTTAACAAGAATATCTAGGATCCCTCATATATGGTACCTAAATGAATCATTTCTGATTTAATATTTCCCTGTCTCCACTCTTCTGGCGGATGTAGATATTCATTAATTGCTTGTTCATAAGCGGCAAAAAACCTCACATTAATTAAATTATTATAGTTTTTTTCTGTACAAAACTTTTTTTCAATAAAATACTTAAATTGATTTTCTATTTCAGGTTTTGACGGCTTAATATTTCTCATTAATTCTGATAAAAACAACTCCCAAATACTTAATTTTTCCATATCCTAACCCCTATAAAATTCTAAAAACATTACGATATGTCCTTCCCCGCATGTCTCCCAGTCCCCTTCAGGTTTCGCCCGTAAGGGCGCAACCTGAAGGGGCTACTGCCCCTACGGCGTCGCGCCGTACTTCACGAGAACTACATTCCAGTTTGAATAACTCCCCGCGACGCTGACTCCGGGTCCGTAAGTATAACTTCCCGTTCCGCTTTGATACCCCGCCGCGTAAACGTTACCCGAACTATCTACCGCGACAGAATTAAATTTCGACCAATTCGTCCCCGCCGTTACGCTCTTAGCCCATAGCGCTGTCCCCGAAGAGTTATACTTCACAAGAACTACATTACTTGAACCACTCCCCGCGACGCTAACCCCCGCGCCGTAAGTAAAACTTCCCGTTCCCCCTTGATACCCCGCCGCGTAAACGTTACCCGAACTATCTACCGCGACGGAATTAAACCATGAGGTATCTGTTCCCGCGGTTACGCTCCTAGCCCATAGCGCGACTCCCGAAGAGTCGTATTTCACAAGAACTACATTGACGCCGTCGTAACTCCCCGCGACGCTGACTCCGGGTCCGTAAGTAAAACTTCCCGTTCCCCCTTGATACCCCGCCGCGTAAACGTTACCCGAACTATCTACCGCGACGGAATTAAACTCCGAGTAGGCATACCCCGCAGTTACGCTTTTCGCCCATAGCGCCGTTCCGGAGGAGTCGTATTTCACAAGAACTACATTACTTGAACCACTCCCCGCGACGCTAACCCCGGGTCCGTAAGTAAAACTTCCCGTTCCTCTTTGATACCCCGCCGCGTAAACGTTACCCGAACTATCCACGGCGACGGAATTAAACCGCGATTCGCTCGTCCCTGCCGTTACGCTCTTAGCCCATAGAGCGTTTCCCGAAGAGTTATACTTCACAAGAACTACATTACTTGAACCACTCCCCGCGACGCTAACCCCGGGTCCGTAAGTAAAACTTCCCGTTCTGCTTTGATACCCCGCCGCGTAAACGTTACCCGAACTATCTACCGCGACGGAATTAAAATATGAATAGTCATTCCCCGCAGTTACGCTTTTCGCCCATAGCGCGGGATTAGAATCAAGCATCCATCCGGCGTAAAGTATAGTATCAGTCGTTATAGTATCTGAGTCAAAGTTCCATAGGTTGATTAGAGTAGATTCTTTATACCACCCTGAAAAAATATAATTCGTTTTTGTAGGATCTATCGGTTGAGTTACTTTTCCCCCATAATTTATTGTTTGCGAATTTACAAAACTTCCTCCGTCTGAATTAAAAGTTACTTCATATAACGGAGCGATCGTCGTAGACGTCGAAGTTGTCATTGAAGCGACAGACGTAGACGTGGTCGGAGCAATCGTCGTTGTTGTAGTAGTCGACGTAGTAGTAGTCGGAGCGATCGTCGTTGACGTCGAAGTTGAAGTCGTTGTAGTTGAAGCTATTGTCGTTGACGTCGAAGTTGACGTAGTCGAGACGGCGGTACATATATATATCGCCGATACGACGTCGGAGTCGATCATACCGTCTTTAGTCGCTTTAGCGTAAACCGTTTTAGTCTCGCTTATCAGCAGTATAGTTCCGATAACCCAATTAACATTATCGTAACTATATCGTATAACGGCGTCTCTCGTCGAACAATTTATGTCTACCAATATGGAAGATTTAAACTTTGTCCCCGACTCGACTGAAAAGGTCGGCGCTTTTACTTTTGGAATAGTAGTCGTCGTAGGTTCGTCGTTCGCCGCCTTGAACGCGGCTTGCGAGCAGGAGATCAAAAGGTAGGATAAGCCAATCAGGACGAGAGCAGAAATTAATAAAATTAATTTTCCTCTCTTACCTAGTAGAGTTCCCCCCCCCCCCGATTTTGCAGTTTTTGTATTATTTGCATATTTTACCTCCGCGATAATTCTAACTATATCTATATAATTTAATTCAAATTTTCATCGTCGTCAAGAGGAATTTGTTAAATGCCGTGAAAAAAATTTATTTTGACGCATATGTGTCA
>Ga0208197_1001187_pt1 | contig 27458 bp, 27 predicted proteins | sample AD_JPNNA4_MetaG_FD_184444 | JGI IMG/M metagenome (GOLD analysis project Ga0208197, IMG submission 184444) | Active sludge microbial communities of municipal wastewater-treating anaerobic digesters from Japan - AD_JPNNA4_MetaG (SPAdes) (version 2) | ecosystem: Engineered > Bioreactor > Anaerobic...
TTAATAATTTACAACAAAATTAGAATAAAAAATAATGCCAATAACAGTTTTAATTAATTAGTTATCAAAAAGTTATTAACAATTTGAGTTTATAGACAGACTCTATTTAATTAGTTAATAATTGATTACAAAAAATGCAATTTAAATGGTTCACTTATAAATGGATTATTATAAATTCATTGATTTTCAAAATATGCATACATATGATTGGTGGTGGGTATATAAATTTGGATTCTTCGAAAACATATATTAAAGATAAACTTATTGTATTTAAAGAATTATCAATTATGAATTCATATAACAATTGTAATATATTTATTTTTCATGTATATTTGGAAAATTCTATTTTGCCAACAATGTTAACAAATTATTGATTAACATGGAAAAGAGGGGAAAAACATTTAAGAGTGAAACTTTTATTTTTATAATTTTAATTATTTTATTGATTATATATAGATTTTGGATATTAATAAATTTTGGATTCAAATATATTGATAGTGATCAAACCATAATGTGGCTAGCCACTGTTGATTATTACCATAAATCATTCCATGAACCCTGCTTTTATGGTCAATCATATAATACAATGCTGGAATCCTTCCTTGCAATCCCACTATATGCAGTTGGTTGTCCCTTATATATTGCGCTTCTTGTAGTAACTTCACTATTGACTTTATTTCCCTTCATATATATTTCTATTCTTACATTTATTAAACGCTCAAAAAAAACTGCAATTTTATTACTTTCATTAACTTTTCTATTGCCTATTGAATATGATCTATTAACCTGCCTTTCGAGAGGTTTCGTCACTGGTATCGCCATTGTAAGCCTTTCGTTTCATTCTTTATTCAGGCCATTTAAACGCAATTCTTTTTTCCTTTTTGGGTTATTATCAGCCATTGGTTTCATTGTTAATTCAAATTCGATTTTACTATCTATGCCCTGTTTGTTGTTTTTGTTCTTAAACAATTTCAAAAATAAATATTTTTATATAGAAATAATTATGAGCTTATTATGCGGTTTCGTCTTATTCTATTTAATGAAATCATTCTATATTTATCATCCAAATTATAATTTACATAAATACGATTATAAGTTTTCATGGTCTTTTTTCGTGAATGGGTTTAGCTCCCTCGATAAATTATTCAATTATATTACACCTATATTCTGGAAACAGGGTTTTGTCGTTTTATTTATTCCTATTATCTTTACAGCCTACTTTTTTAAACGAAAAATGCATATAGAAGCTTTGGTTTCAGCATCATTATCTGTTCTTATTCTTTTGTCATTATTTGTTTCTAAGGTATATAATGGAACGACTTCTATTTTTTTCCCATACGCTAGAATGTATCTGGCAATTCCATTGGTTCTTGTTGTTTTACTTTCATTTATAAGAACTAGAAACAAGTATTTCACAATAATATTTGTTTTGATATCAGTTTTTATATTATCCTATAAATTCATTTATACAAAAAAAGAGATAAAAGAATGCATGAATAGATCTAAATCTGTTATTGGAGTGATGAACACAAAAAAACTTCTATCCGAATGTGAGGAATTGTCGACCATCTCTCAAAAATATAACATTGACCTAATGGTTATTTCTTTTCATTGGAATTATGATTTTTATAACTATGGTTGCCCTGCTTGCATTGAAGACTTCCCAAAAACTCTTAGGCCTGCATACGAAAGAAGAACATGGAGATTGATAGAAGATGAAAATTATGTATACGAAAATCTAATGATTATTGACCTCAAGCGTGATTTAAGCAATGAATTTGATTTCGTATCTAAAATTCAAGAAAAGTCTGGCTTTTATCTCATTAAGAATAACATATTGCCCACTAAATTATTATTGGACAAATTAAATATTACGGTCCGACCATATTAGCTTAACCCAACTTTCAAATAATTGTTTACAAAAAATAAATTGAAAATTATGCTTCAATTCTTTTTGATATTTTTAAATATCAATCTATTTCAAGCGTAAAATTTAGGTTCATTTCATTTGTTATTGTTAAGCTCGATAAATTATATACCTTACTTGGTCAAGATTAGATATTATATCTACCAGTATAATAAAAAATGTAGATTGTTTTCGATATCTTGGAAATGTAAGATATTTATAGGAATAAATCCTAATTCGTTTCTAAAAATTTAAAGTGTTTTTTAAATTGAAAAGATTTGTACCTTTATTGAAAATATCTCTATAAAATCTGATAAATTTGTATCGAAGTAAAAATGAACTTACACTAAAAACCAATCAATTACCAAAAACACTTCTAAATAGGGATACATTTGATTTATCAAATAAAGCTTATAAGAGCATTATCATCGAGGCTGAAAGATTCGATCATAATTTGACCCTGTATTATGGGATGATATCAGGTGAATGTGAAGATGAAATTGAATACCTCCGTAAAGTGAAGAGGTTCAATCATGAAGTTTCGAACATGGATGTCGAGCATTTGAATGATCTCTTTTTTGGTGAACCTTTCAACAAGAAGAAATTATATGCAACTATCAAAAAGGTAAATGACAATCTCGACAAAATACGACAAATTCCTAAGGATAAACGGCATTATGAATAAAGTCATTCCTTTTCAGCATCAACAGCAATGGTTGCGTAAGGAGTGTTGGTATAAACATAATTCATTATGAATAAATTGATTATGAAACATTTTGATTTAAAATCATAAAAATAAAATGGTTAGTTGGCATTTTATTTATTTGAATGGTTTGGTGCGGTAGGAGGGAAAGAAAGGATTTCTATATGTGAAGGGTGATATTTTATTGTATGATTTCGATTTGTAAAATAGAGATATACTTCCGCCTATGATTATTTCCTCCCCGTTTTATTATGATGTAGTAGCTTCTAATGTTGACAACATTTTTATGCTCGATACCTTATCGCAGGGTTTATTGTTTAATGGGAGACCGTTTTCGTCAAATTTTATTTTCTAATAGAAGGCATGGGTTTTAAAGGCGGGTTTATTGAGCAATGTCCTCTTTTTACTGAATTCCCTACCCGATTAAAATGTTATACACTCAATGATACTACTTGGTATCCCAATTATGGAGATCCATGCGATTTGGAAATGAAGATACCGGAATTGAATAAAGCTGATGAAGTCAAAATATTTCTCAATTCCATGTTCAGCTTCCAGAGTATATTGAATATGTACCCCAATTGCGAATTGACGAAATACCATTTTATAATATGCCGGGCAGAAATATTCTCCTAAAATTCGATAAGTTCGATAGAAATTGAATGACCATCGATTTCTCAGCTTCGAAGAAAGGAATATATACTCTGCAACTACTTGGTGGAAACCGAATTATCAAAAATCAAAAAATTATTAAGCAATGGCAGTAATAGATAGTATAGGTAAAATCCTGAACAGGTTGAAATAGCTCCCTCAGTTCTTGTAACGAAACGATCGGTCAATCTATCTGTATCTCAGAACGAGGAATCGGAGAGGAATTTACTCTGGCCATATTTTTTTTTAGCTTCTTTGCTCATTTCACCATTTTTCTTCTTATTTCATAACTTTGTTTTGGTTCCCGAATCCATTCCATCTTAGTTCGATACAATGTTTGGTTGTATTCTTCAAATATTTTTCGAGAAACATTACCTAAAATTATGAAACGTTCATATATTTGTTCAATAATAATTCCAATCCATCCTTTAACCATATCGATCACCATGAAAAATACAATTCGATTTTGCAGGGCGTTTCTCATTGTAATGGCCTGTATCTTTAGCATAGGAATAAGTTTTTCTCAAACAGAATATGGTGCTTTTACGGCAACGGGTTCGGGAATGCCGGTCATCGTTGTGAGCGATTATCAATGTTTGGGCATCAATCCGGCTAATTTAGGATGGAATGCCGATAATCACAAATGGCATTTTGGTATTGTAGGATTAAGTGTTTCGGGATATACGGATGCCGTATCGAAAAGTGATTTGAATTTATTGTATGAAGATCACGAATATACGCTTGCCGAGAAGCAGGAGGCAGCCCGACGTTTTTCCGATTCACGTCTTTCGTTCGACGTAGGCATGAACGGCATTGGGGTTTCTTACCAAGACCCTGATATTGGTGGTTTTGCCTTTACGATGCGCGAAAGAGGTTCATTCAACATGCATTTGAATTCAACTGCGGCCGAACTGCTTTGGCTGGGTTTTAACAGTGATTATTTCGACTACAAGGTGATCGAACAAGGATTGACTATAGCTGGCATTTCGACCAATCCAAAACCCGTTGCGGAACTTTTTAGAGGATCATCCTTTTCATCGGCCTGGTTGCGTGATTTTATTCTGGGGTATGGCCGCCAAATTGTGGAAATCAAGGATTGGAGCTTGTATGGTGGGTTAAGCATGAAATACACTATGGGATTTGCCTGGGTGGATATTTTCGTGAATAAGGACAAGTTCTTTGGATACTCGTCCATGTCGCCCGTATTCAAGTTTGAGTACCCACAACCTACTCCATCGCTCGATACCAATGGAAAATTACGGCCTTCGGGACACGGTTTTGCATTCGATATAGGATTATCGGGTCGTTATAAAAATTTATGGCGCTTTGGTTTAGCTATCAACGACATTGGGACAATGACATGGAACAAGAATGTGTATTCGGCTTCGTTCGAGGCTACTATTCGAAAAATCGAAACTCCTGGTTTAGGAAACGAAAATATCAACGAAGTATTCGATGCCATTGTCATTGAAGATGATTTGATGCAATGGGAAGGACTGAATGATAAAAAAGCATCATACCCTTCTCAAATGCGATTGGGCGCAGCATATACCGGAGTGCCACATATCATCATTGGTTCGGAAGTTATGATACCGCTCAACAAGGTGCCTGGGGCTCAAGAACGCCCTGTTTACAGTTTGGGTATGCAGGCTAGTCCATTAAATAGATTCTTTATCTCGGCAGGATTTCAAACCGGAGGCAATTATGATTTCCATATTCCAATCGGATTTTCCATTAAACTTGTGCCGGGATGGGAAATCGGACTGGCTACTCAGGACATTAGTGTGTTGTTTCGTAATGTAAGTCCCTATCTCTCACTTTCCTTCGGATTTATGCGATTTAGCTTCACCCAATACGAACGCAGCAAAGAAGTTCCTCAGGAATAATAAATACGATCAGGATTTTACCAGTTTAAAATCGATCTGTTTCTTCTGAATATCGACGTTTTTTACGATCACTTTTACGGGGTCTCCCAAACGATAAGTCTCACCATATCTTTGTCCAATCACCTGATAATTATCTTCATCGAGGTAATAAAAATCATCCGTCAAGTCGCGCAGGCGTATCATTCCTTCGCAGTAGTTGTCCACAATCTCTGCAAAAATACCATACTTGCTCACTCCCGAGATCAATGCATCAAATATTTGTCCCACCTTATCTTTCATAAATTCAGCCTGTTTCAGTTTTACCGATGAGCGTTCGGCTTCGAGTGCCTTGCGCTCCATCTCCGAGGCATGTATGCAACGTTCTTCATAGAATTCCTTATCGGCCGAGCCAGCTCCGTTTAGATAATCCCAAAACAGACGATGTACCATCATATCGGGATAACGACGAATAGGAGAAGTAAAATGGGTGTAAAAGTCGAAAGCCAAACCATAATGACCGATATTGTCGGTCGAATAATAAGCCTTGGCCATAGTGCGCACAGCAATGGTTTCGATGAGGTTTTCCTCCCCTTTTCCAGCTACTTCGGTAAACAGACGGTTTAGCGAACGAGCAAACGAAGCACGTGAACCCAGTTTAATGGAATATCCCAACTTGCTTACAAATTGAGCAAATTGGTTGATTTTTTCAGCTGGAGGCTCATCATGCACCCTGTATACAAAAGTTTTGGGTCTGGTTTTACCTTTGGTATGGCCAACCCATTCTGCTACTCGGCGATTAGCAAGTAACATAAAGTCCTCGATCAGCCAATTGGCTTCCTTTTGCTCCTTGATGTAAACCCCCAGAGGTTTCCCTTTGTCATCCAGATCAAACTTTACTTCCTTGGTTTCGAAATTAATTGTGCCTTTTTTCATTCGTTCTGCTCTCAATTTAGCCGAAAGTTTATAAAGAGCAATAATCTCATCGCGCACGGCATGCTGGCCTCCTTCAATAATTTGCTGTACCTCATCATAGTTGAAACGATAATCGGAACGTATGATGCTTTTCCCAAACCACTGGCTTGTTATATGGGCTTCACGATCCATCACGAATACTGCTGAGAAGCAGAGTTTATCCTCGTTGGGCCTGAGCGAACAAACGAAATTCGACAGTTTTTCGGGTAACATAGGAATGACGCGATCCACAAGATAGACAGATGTTCCTCTTCGTTCGGCCTCTTGGTCTATGGCGGTTCCTGGCCTTACATAATGTGCTACATCAGCAATGTGTATCCCTACCTCATAAAGACCGCCTTCGAGCTGTCGAAACGAAAGTGCATCATCGAAATCCTTGGCATCGGCAGGATCGATAGTTATGGTAAACACCTTCCTGAAATCACGACGTTTCTCTATTTCTTCCGGAGGGATTGCCTTGGGAATGGCTTTGGCTTCCTTTTCGGCTTCGCGTGAAAATCCTATTGGGAAATCCCATTCCACCAGAATACTTTGCATTTCGACCTGGTGCTCGCCAGGTTTACCTAAAACTTTTATAATACGGCCAAAGGGATTGCGGGCATATTCGGGCCATTCCATCAACTCAACCACCACTTTTTCACCATCCTTGGCCTTATTGAGATATTCGCGGGGGATAAAGAAGTCAACTGCCATAGAAGGATTATCGGGGATGACAAAGGCATATTTGTCGGACAGTTGTAATTTCCCCACGAAATGTGTCTTGGCGCGTTTGAGCACTTCGACAACCTGGCCTTCGAGTTTACGCCCAGGCCTTCGGGGAAAAAGAAACACTTTTACGGTATCACCATGAAAAGCCTTGCCTGTATGCGATGGGCTGATATATATATCTTCTCCTGGTTCCCGAGGAACTATATAAGCTTTGCCAGTCTGTTTCATATCTACCGTTCCAATAATATAACGGCTAGCTGGTACAATCTGGTCGAAGCGAGATAAATCGAGTCTGAACTTCCCCCTTTTTACCTCCTGCAATATGCCTTCTTTCAGCATTTCGAGCATGGTCGAAAAAATTAGATCGCGTGTGGCCTTGTCTTTTATCCCCATCGCAGCAGCCACCTGCTTGTAATTGTAACTACGAAACGGATCGGCTGAAAAAACCGCCAGAATATGAGTACTCAGCGAATCAGCCTTGTTACGCTTGTCCCTCCCTTTCTTTGCCATTTATCGATTGATTTATAGTCGAGTAAACAAAATCTTTTTGCTTCTTTCTTCAAAGTTCAAAAATCCTTCAGCCCAAATTTGCAGTCTCACTTTTAAAAGTCCAATATGTAGAAATATACAGTATAAAGGCCATTACCAGCCAAATCTTTCATACCGAAATTTTAGGATCAACTTTGCTTATTGAAAACTTGACTTTAATGAATAAATTTCGTACCTTTGAAGGCAAAGATAAAACAAACCCAAAGATTTTCGGTTATCTCATAAGGCTATAAAATTGAAAACAAACAGAGTTTTAATATGCTGAATTATGGATACACTCGATAAGATTAAAAACACACACGCCGATGTCTGTGTTACCATCATCATGAATACACATCAAACCCGGCCAGCCATTCAGCAAGACATGCTGACTCTTAAAAACCTCACCAGAGAAGCAGAAGAAAGGATTCTGTCGTTATGTGATCCCAAAACAGCCGAATCCATTCTTCATCAATTGAAAAACACCATCAATTCTATTGATTTTTCTCGCAACGATAAAAGTTTAATTCTTTTTGTTTGCCACGAATTCGGGCAATATCTCACTCTGCCGGTTAGCGTCAAGAACCGTGTGGTAATCGATAAGACTTTTGCCACAAGAGATGTTTACCGGGCTATGCACGAAACGGCAGCTTATTACGTACTCGCCTTGAGCCGTAAGAAAGCCAGATTGATTAAAGCTATCAACAATCAGGGAGAAGAATTGAAAATTCAACCTTTCCCCCTATACAACGAGGGGTTCAATGAGCAGAAAGCTAAATTGTCGCCTGATGAGATTCAGGAATCCCTTATCGAAGAATTTTTCAATAATGTGGATAAGGCACTTTGGGAGGTGATTCGCAACAGCGATTTGCCCGTTGTAATAGCTTCTGAAATACGCAATTACAATATCTTCCTAAAATTATCACGGCATAAGAAAAAAATAATAGGAAGAGTGCCCTTGTTGCACGAAGATGCCAAAACCCATCAAATTGTGGCTGAAGCATGGCAACTGGTCAAGAAAAACCTTGAAGATCAAACCAGAAAACAACTCTCGAGACTTGAAAAAGCCATCAATAATCAAAATCTACTGACCGATTATACCGAGGTTTGGAATGCTATACAGCAAGGCAGAGGCAGAACCCTGTTCGTGAAAAAAGGTTTTCATCAACCGGCAGTATTACTCAACGGGCATGTGGCTCTGGTCGAAAAAGTAATGAAAGACGCTCCTTCGGTTATTGAAGATATTATAGATGAAATGATCGAAAAAATGATCGAACAGCAAGGAGAAGTGGTCTTTATAGATGGCGATGATCTGGACCGTTTCAATGGAATTGCCTTGATTGTGAAATCGTAAAAAGAGAAAGATTCTTTCTTCTGATTTTTCATGTACTTTCTGCGCTGACTGCACCAAGCCTTACATCACGAGGTTTAGCTGTTTTGTTTTGCCTGAGAGTTTCCTCTATAAATCATCTTCCATTTCTTCGCCAATGAGGGTAGCCTGAGTGCAACCCGTTATGCGTACCCGAACGTATTGACCCCTAGTAGCCTTTTTCGGCTCGAATACGACCATCTTGTTCTGGGAATTTCGTCCTGAAAGCATCGCTCGACTGCGTTTCGAAGAACCTTCTACCAGCACTTCGAAAGTCTTTCCAATATCCTGACGGTTGCTTCGTAATGAATGCCAATGCTGAAGATCGATGATTTCCTGCAAGCGTCTTGCCTTCACTTCAGAAGGAACGTCGTCGGGATATTTTCTCGCGGCTAAGGTTCCTGGCCGTTCCGAATATCGAAACATAAAAGCCGAATCGAAACCTACTTCCTCCATCAATGAAAGAGTTTGCCTGTGATCTTCTTCCGTTTCACCACAAAAACCTGCAATAATATCGGTCGAAATGGTCGATTCAGGAATCATTTTACGGATGGAACGTACGCGATCAAGAAACTCATTGCGTGTATATTTCCGGTTCATTCTTTTCAAAATAGCATCGCTGCCTGATTGAACAGCCAGATGAACCGACTTGCAAATATTGGGATAAGATGCAATCGTAGAAATGAGTTTATCGGAAAGATCTTTAGGATGCGAGGTGGTGAATCTGACTCTCAAAGATGGATGAATTTCCGCCACTTTAGCAAGCAAATCGGAAAAATTCATGCTTAGATGAGCATTCTTAAAATAATAAGAATTGACATTCTGACCTAATAATGTAATTTCTGGATAGCCTCTCTGAAAAAGATTCCTTGCTTCATTCAGAATAGTTTCAGGGTGGCGGCTTCGTTCTTTTCCGCGCGTAAGAGGAACCACGCAGTAGGCACAAAAATTCTCGCAACCTCGCATAATGGAAATAAAGGCACTCACCCCCGAAGGATCGAGCCGGAGGGGTTCTATATCTTCATAGGTTTCCTCGAATGAAAGCTGTATATTGGCAGCTTGTGCTCCTTGAAGAGTATTGGATAATAATTCGGGTAAAAAACGATATGCGTCGGGGCCTGCCACCAAATCTACACCATGCCCGGCAAAAAGCAACTCCTCATACAAGCGTTCGGCCATACAACCAATTATTCCAATCTTAAGCTCCGGATTCTTCTTCTTCAAACTTTTCAACTCCCTTAATCTTTTCCAGACCCTTTCTTCGGCCTTTTCCCTTATCGAGCATGTATTGATAAGAATAAGGCTTGCTTGATGAGGGTCATTCACCAGAGAATAACCTTCAGAGGACAAAATCGAGGCAACTATTTCACTGTCAGAGAAATTCATCTGGCAGCCATAAGTTTCGATAAATAAACGGTTTTCGAACATCACGCATTGAAATCGAATGCAAAATTAGCCATAATATCCAGAAAGATTCAATACAGAGTGTTACAGCAGGTTACAAAAACAAAACCAATAATTTCAAAATATTACTTTTGCAGACATTTCAAACAACGATATCAAACATTCTTCAAAGCATGGCAAAAAATCTGGTTATTGTTGAGTCTCCTGCCAAGGCCAAGACGATAGAAGGGTTTCTGGGAAAGGATTTTACGGTAAAATCGAGTTTCGGTCATATACGCGACCTCGATAAAAACAAACTCAGCGTTGATATTCAAAACGATTTTGCTCCTCAGTATGAAATTTCAGAAGAGAAGGAAAAGATAATCGAAGAACTTTCAAAAGTCGCTCAGAAGGCCGAAATCATTTGGTTAGCCACCGATGAAGACCGTGAAGGCGAAGCCATTGCCTGGCATCTTTATGAAGTTTTAGAATTGGAGAAGGAACGTACAAAACGCATCGTATTTCACGAAATCACAAAAAAGGCTATCCAGCAAGCCATAGAAAATCCTCGTTTTATTGATTTCAACCTCGTGGATGCCCAACAAGCGCGTCGCGTCCTCGACCGTTTAGTAGGTTATGAGCTTTCGCCCTTACTTTGGAAAAAGGTCAAACCCGCACTATCGGCAGGCCGTGTACAATCGGTGGCCGTACGATTGATCGTGGAAAAAGAATTCGAAATAAAGAATTTTAAGCCATCCACTTATTTTCGTGTCACAGGTTCGTTCGAATTACTCAATAAGAAAGATGACAAAGCACAGTTGTTGGCCGAGCTCGATCATCGTTTTCCGACCAAAGAGGCTGCTCTCGAATTTCTGAACCACATCATGGGTTCAACCTACACGATAAAAAATGTAGAGAAAAAGCCTGGCAAGCGCACACCTGCACCTCCATTTACCACTTCTACCCTGCAACAGGAAGCAGCTCGGAAACTTGGCTTTTCGGTAGCTCGAACCATGATGATAGCTCAACAACTTTACGAAGATGGTTTGATCACATATATGCGTACCGACTCGGTAAATCTTTCCGATCTGGCTCTATCGATGGCAAAAGACGAAATAATAAAACTCTATGGGAAAGAATACAGCAAGACGCGGCAATACACAACGCGTACCAAAGGAGCTCAGGAGGCTCACGAGGCCATTCGCCCTACCAACATGAAGCTACATCAGGCTGGAAGAAACGAAGCACAGCTAAAACTCTACGAACTCATCTGGAAACGCACTATGGCATCGCAAATGAGCGATGCCCTCCTCGAAAAAACAACCATCGCCATATCTATATCCAAAACAAATCGTTATTACTTCTTATCGAAAGGAGAAGTTGTTATTTTCGACGGATTTTTGAAAATATACAGCGAATCGGCGGATGAAGAAAGGGAAGAAATGAATGCTGGAATATTGCCGTCGGTCAACGTTGGAGAAGAGATAAAAGAAAAATACATTTCAGCTAACCAAAAGTTTACCACTCCTCCATTACGATATACCGAAGCTTCGCTGGTAAAAAAACTCGAAGAACTTGGAATTGGCCGACCTTCGACCTATGCACCCATCATCTCTACGATACAAAAGAGAGAATACGTCGAGAAGAAAGACCATGTCGGACAAGAAAAAACCGCCCTCATCCTTACTTCGAAAAACGGAAAAATAAAAGAAGAATCGAAAATCGAGAAATGGGGGTTCGAAAAAGGAAAACTCACTCCGACTGACATTGGAATCCTTGTTACTCAATTCTTGATGCATAATTTCGAGAATATCATGGATTATCAATTTACGGCAAGGGTTGAAAAGGAATTTGACGAGATAGCCGATGGCAAACTCAAATGGAATCAGATGATTCAGCGTTTTTACTGGCCCTTTCACGAGACCGTGGTTAAAACTTTCGAAACACAAGAAAAAGTCAAAGGTGAACGTTTGCTTGGCGTCGACCCAGCAAGTGGTAAGAAAGTCTATGCCAAAATAGGAAGATATGGGTCGATAGTGCAACTTGGAGAAACCAAGGATCCTACGGGCCAGAAACCTCGCTTTGCCGGTCTGAAGAAAAATCAAAGCATAGAAACCATCACACTCGAAGAAGCACTATCTCTTTTTAAATTACCCCGCACCGTAGGATTCTATATGGGAAAGGAAATCATAGTGTCAACTGGTCGTTATGGACCTTATCTGCTCTACAGTAACACATTCTATTCCATTCCTAAAGATGAAGACCCTCTGATGATAAACCAAGAAAAAGCCATACAAATCATCGAAGAAAAAAATCAAAAAGAAGCCGCAAAAATCATAAAGACTTTCCCCGAAAGGCCTGACGTCGTCATCCAAAATGGCCGTTATGGCCCTTATATTAAAATCGGAAACGAAAACATTCCCATTCCTAAAAAAATCGACCCTCAATCGCTTGAGCTCCAACAATGTCTCGAATTGCAAAAACAATACCTCGAATCAAAGGCCAGTCGAGCCGAATCGGAAGAATCCCCTCTTACAAAGAAGAAAACAAAACCAAGAGGTAAAAAATAATTCGATCTTTTTTGGATTATTTTACGCCAAGCTATAACCTTTTTTAAATTATCTCAGTATAATACTTTCAGAAAAGAACTCTCGAACCATGGAACTCGATGCATATTTCAACCCATTAGATAAAACTGAATTCGAATCAATAAAAAGAGGAAGGCCTCACTTTGGGAATCTGTTGAGATTACATACTCCTGAAAAAGGAATTTCTGATCTTTCCGACATTCATATTGCACTTATAGGGATTCCAGAATCCAGAAATGCTCCTCACAACGCCGGTTGCGAGCTGGGACCCGATATCATCAGAAATTATCTCTACAGGCTCTTTCCACCAAAATCACCTCTTCCCATGGCCGACCTGGGAAATTTGAAACAAGGCAATACCCCCGAAGATACTTATGCTGGATTGGCCGAAGTTTATGCTTATCTCAGAAATCAAGATATAGTTCCCATTGTTCTTGGAGGTTCGCATGACATGACTTACGCTATGTATCTAGGATATGAAAAAACCGGCATCAATATCAACATGGTAAATGTAGATCCCTTCTTCGATCTTGGAGAAGCTCCCGAAGAAATCAACCATACCACATGGCTCTCGAAACTATTCCTGCGTCAACCTAGCGTACTGTTCAATTATACTCATCTGGGATACCAAACCTATTTTGTTGACTCAGCCGCAGTTACTTTGATGAAAAATATGCTCTTCGACGTTTATCGCCTGGGGCAGATCAACCCGAACATCGATAACATTGAACCCCTCGTACGTAATGCCGACCTTATTTCGATCGACATTTCAGCTGTCAGAGCTTCCGATGCACCTGGCTGCGCTTATGCTACACCCAATGGATTCTTCGGAGACCAGATTTGCCAGATTACAAGATTCGCCGGAATGAGCGATAAGGTATCGTCGCTGGGAATTTTCGAATACAACCCTAAATATGACTGCAATGGACGAACGGCTTACCTCATTTCTCAGATGATCTGGTATTTCGTGGAAGGCTATCTTGGTAGATTGAACGATTTTCCGGGTATAAACCCTTCACTCGAAAATCATTTCAGGTATTTTGTCAAAATAGAAAATATGGAAGAAGAAATTATTTTCTACAAAAGCAAGAAGAGCGATCGCTGGTGGCTACAAGTACCTTGCCCTGAATATCTTCAAACCAAATATTACCGCCATATCATTGTGCCTTGTTCTTATCAGGATTATCAATCGGCTTGCAACAACGAACTTCCCGATCGCTACTGGCAATTTTACCAAAAAATGATGTAGGTTTTTTAATCCACTTTATAAGGGAGTTTTATTTTTTTGAGTTCGTCATCGGCTTTTATCACTTTTTCTTTCAGACCTTCCTTAAAGGCAGCCAGGCGATGAGCCACTTCAGGATCGGAAAGCGCAATGATCTGAGCGGCGAGTATAGCAGCATTGCGGGATGCATCGATTCCTACAGTAGCTACAGGGATTCCCGGAGGCATTTGAATCATCGAAAGCAGAGCATCCAATCCCTCGAGCGAAGCTTTTACAGGAACTCCAATAACCGGTAAAGAGGTGCAGGATGCAATTACACCAGGCAAATGAGCCGCCATGCCAGCTCCAGCAATAATCACTTTTATTCCTCTTGCCTGAGCTGTGCGAGAAAACTCATTCACCTTCTCAGGAGTTCTGTGAGCAGATAAAGCCTCGATTTCGAATGGGATCTGAATCTCGTTCAAAAAATTTGCAGCCCCTTCCATTACCATCCAGTCGGAAGTGCTTCCCATAATAATACTAACTAAAGGTTTCATAATGAATGAATTTGTTAAAAATGAACCGAATCAGAGAATTTTATCGTTATTTTGCATAAGGAGTTCCTTAATGTCCAAATGTAGAACAAATTTCAAACAAAAATTCTGCAACCATGGAAAAAACTATACAACTTCACGATAAAACCTTCACCATATACATCAAAGCATCACAAATCGAAGAGGCTATCGAAAAGATTGCCCAGCAGATCAACGAAGACATTGGTCATAAAAAACCCATCTTTCTGGTCATTTTGAACGGAGCCTTTCTTTTTGCAGCAGATTTAATAAGGAAATATTCAGGAGAATGTGAAGTATCATTTGTAAAACTTTCTTCATATTATGGTACACTAACCACGACTCGAGTGCGCGAAATCATAGGCCTGGAAAACGACGTGAAAGGACGAACGGTTGTGATAGTAGAAGATATTGTGGATACAGGAATTACCATGGACAATATAGTGAAGAAGCTCATAGGATTGGGAGCTGGAGAAGTCAAAATTACGGCTTTGCTTTTCAAACCCGATGCTTTCCGAAAAAACTTCAAAATCGATTATCTGGGATTCGAAATTCCCAATGATTTCATTGTTGGCTATGGCCTCGACTACAATGGATTAGGACGGAATCTGCCCGATATATATCAAATTGTTAAAACCAATTCGTAAATTAATTAAGCCCTATGCTCAACATTGTATTATTTGGCCCTCCGGGTGCAGGGAAAGGAACACAATCGAAAAAACTCATCGAAAAATACAATTTGACTTATGTTGCCACCGGTGACTTGCTCCGTCAAGAGATTACCGAAGGCACTGCCTTAGGTATGGAAGCCAGAAATCTTATCGAAAAAGGTCGTTTAGTACCCGATGATATGATTCTTCAAATCATCGAAAAACATATCAACGCCAACGCCGATACAAATGGGATACTGTTCGATGGTTTTCCAAGAACCTATGTTCAGGCTTATATTCTCGAAGGCTTGCTCATGCGCATGCATACCAGCTTGACTTGCCTTTTAAGTCTCGAAGTTCCACGTGAGGAATTAATTGCCCGAATGCTTAAGCGAGCCAAGATGGAAAATCGCAACGATGACACCCTCGAGGTCATAGAATATCGCTTGCTCGAGTACGAAACCAAAACAATACCCGTCATTGAGTTCTATAAGGAAAGAAATATCTACTTTCCTATTGATGGAGTAGGTACTGTGGATGAAATTTTTGAGAGATTGTGCCAGGTCATCGATAATTCTCTCACCAAACAATGGATGAATGTAGTGCTGTTAGGTCCTCCGGGAGCAGGCAAAGGCACTCAGGGCGAGATTATTGCCAAACGCCATGCTTTGGGATATATCTCCACAGGTACCCTACTTAGAAAAGAAATTAAGGAAGGAACCGAAATTGGCCAGAGGGCAAAACCCTACATGGAAAAAGGAGAAATCGTTCCCGATGAGATTGCCGTAAAACTCATCGAACGTGAGCTTCATCTCGAATCGAAGGTAAGAGGTTTCATTTTCAAAGGGTTCCCACGAACCATCGTTCAAACCTATATTCTCGACGGAATATTGAAAAAAATCAACTCGAGCGTTACCGTTGCCATCGAGCTGAAGGTCCCTACACTCGAATGCTTCAAACGTCTTACCATGCGGGCAAAAACCGACAAGGCATGCTCCTACGACAAAGACCCCGAACTAATTATCCACCACCTCGAAGAATATAAACAAAAATCCATCCTGGTTAAAAAATACTACAAGAATCAGAACAAATTGGTAAAGGTAGATGGCACAGGTGATGTGGCCGAAGTGTCCGACCGCATATCAGAGGTGATTGATAAAGTAGCCCGAATGAGTAGATAAGGTTTTGTGGTTTAGTTTATAGATAGCATAGAGGTTCACTAGCTTTCGATTAACTTTGCATTGGGTTAAGAATTTATCATGTCATCGCCTAATTTTGTAGATTATGTAAAGATTTATCTTCGCTCAGGTAAGGGAGGGGGTGGTTCTGTACATTTTCGACGCGAAAAATACATTCCCAAAGGTGGGCCTGATGGGGGTAATGGAGGAAGAGGGGGTCATATCATCCTGCGCGCTAATGCACAATTATGGACTTTGTTGCCTTTGAAATATACTAAACACGTCTTTGCGGGAGATGGCAATCCTGGTGCTGGAAATCGTCGTACGGGAGCCGACGGTGAAGATAAAATTATCGAAGTTCCCGTAGGTTGCGCGATAAAAGATGCTCAAACAGGTGAAATTCTGGCCGAACTCGTTGAAGATGGGCAGGAAGTTATTCTTTTAGAAGGAGGCCGGGGTGGTATGGGAAATGATTTCTTCAAAACGGCTACACAGCAAACGCCTCGTTTTGCACAGGAAGGAGAAGCCGGAATAGAAGGTTGGTATATCATAGAACTTAAGCTGCTGGCCGATGTCGGCCTTGTGGGTTTTCCCAATACCGGAAAATCTACCCTACTTTCGGTCATATCGGCTGCTAAACCCGAAATCGCCGATTATCCTTTCACTACTCTGCAACCTAATCTGGGACTGGTAAATTATAGAGACCATCATTCCTTCGTTATGGCCGATATTCCGGGTATCATTGAAGGAGCTCATCAGGGAAAAGGCCTTGGCCTCCGCTTCCTACGCCATATCGAACGCAATTCACTCCTTCTTTTCATGATCCCCGTTACAAGCCAAGATATTTCCAACGAATATCATATCCTGCTCAACGAGCTAAAACAATATAACCCCGAACTTCTCGACAAGGACAGAATTCTCGCCATCACCAAAACCGACCTCGTTGATGAACATTCACTCGAAAATCTTAAAAAAAATATCCCTGCCGACTTACCCCATGTTTTCATTTCATCAGTAGCGCAAACAGGATTGGAAGAACTGAAAGACCTCATCTGGAAACAACTCACCTCAAACCCCATTCATTAAATGTTTCTTTCTCTTCAAAACATAGATATTGATTTGCTTTTCCTTATCAATGGCTTACATGCTCCATGGCTGGATAATTTGATGTGGCAAATCAGTCATACTCTCATCTGGTTGCCGCTTTATGCAATTTTTATCTTGTTGGTTATCAAATTATTCAAGAAAGATACATGGAAAATCTTGATTACGGCAGCCTTATTGATTACGGTTACCGACCAAACCACTAATTTATTGAAAAACACCGTGAAACGTCCTCGCCCGACCCATCAACCAGGTATAATGGAAAATCTTCATGTCGTGAACGACTATCATGGTGGAAATTATGGTTTTGTATCGGGACATGCGGCAAATACCATGAGTATAGCAGTTTTTTTAACATTGCTGCTAAAAAAAAATTATCGCTTCATGAAATGGTTGCCTCTGTCATGGTCATTTATTGTGGGTTTTAGCAGAATTTATCTGGGCGTTCATTATCCCAGCGATGTTCTAGCAGGTTTTGCCCTTGGAGCCATCTTAGGTTATTTGTTTTTTCGGCTAGCTTTTAGGATACCTCATTTTATTTCCCGACCTTATTTGTCTAAACCCACATGAATACACTTAGCCAAAGAACAAAAAAATATCTGGAACATGTATTGGGGCATCCTGAAAACTATCGCTATTTATTAGGTGTCAGCGGAGGCCCCGACAGCATGGCCATGGGCAAAATATTTCAGGAGTTGGGTTTCAATTTAGGTATTGCGCACTGCAATTTCTTACTCAGAAAAGCTGAGGCCCAAGAAGAAACCGAATTTGTAAGGTCATGGGCAAATCAGAATAATTTTCCCTTGTTTATTAATTATTTTGAAACAGCTCAATACGCTGAGCAGCAAAAAATTTCCATCCAAATGGCCGCCAGAGCGTTGCGTTATCAATGGTTTGAAAAAATACGCCATGAACAGGGCTATGATTTTATTTGTACTGCTCACCAGCTCGACGACCAAAAGGAAACCTTTTTTATTAACTTGCTACGAGGTACCGGCCTCAACGGTTTAAGAGGATTGGAACCACTATCGGGAAAAATTCTTCATCCCTTGCTTTTTGCTTCTCGCAACGAAATCATGGAATTTATTGCGCAAGAACAGCTTCCCTATCGAATCGATTCGTCCAACCTCCACCACGATTATCTGCGTAATAAAATCAGACTGAAAGTTTTTCCATTGTTAGATAAAACATATCCCGGCTGGAGCACCCACTTCGAATATACACTTCAGCGGCTTGCATTTGCTGCCGATGTCTTCGAGGATTATCTCCGCACGAATTTGAAAGATAGGATTATAGAACATGATGATGAAGTAAGAGTAGATTTTTCGGGTTTCGAAAATTCGAAACATGCTGTGGCTTTTCTCTATGAAATTATTAAGGGCTTCAATTTTAACTACCCTCAAGCCATCCATCTGGCCGAAGCTTTGAAAAACAGTCCGGGGAAAAAATTCCTGAGCCCAACCCATTGTATCTATACCAAAGGAAGCACCTTTTGCATCCAGCAATTAAGGGAAGAACAACGAACAACTTTCTCCATCTCTTCATTGGAAGATATTACAGATTACCCAGTCCCATTCAAATTTCGACTATACAACAAGGATAATTTTCCGGGTTTTCAAAAAAACCCCCGTTTTGCCTGTTTCGATTACGACCGCTTGAATTTTCCATTGCAATTGAGACCATGGCGGCAAGGCGATTATTTTCAACCCCTAGGAATGAAGGGACGCAAAAAAGTAAGCGACCTGCTCATTCATCAAAAAATACCCCTGTATCGTAAAAAAGATGTTTGGTTATTGTGTGATAAAGATGATGAAGTAATTTGGGTAGTTGGCTTGCGAACTTCGGAACATGCCAAAATTACCGATGATACCCAAAACATTCTGCAAATAGAGATTCCTCAGGAGCATGTGGATGTGTTGCATGAATAAACACCCATACAATGTTGAGGTTCTTCCTTTTGTGATGTTTTATCCCTTGCCCTTTTTCTCCATTGATGGAAGAAAAATTTTCATCACAGTTTGATTTGAAAATTCTATTTATATTTCCTCGTTGAAGATGTATCACATTGTGAGCAGGCAAAAATATATCCTCTTGTTGGGATGTACAATTCCAACATAAAGCGGAGTTATAAGCCCGGCACATACCCCGATGATTCTGTGCCAAAGTCATGGCTCATCCTGCGTTCTCTGGCAAAGAAAGAGAGAATTTTGGTAGTACAGCTTCTACGAAAGGTTTCGATGCCTAACTACCCGAAATTAAACATTGGCGTTTTCGTGCGGGAAAGAAAGAAAATATTATTATGGTACTCATTCCGGGCTATGTATTTATGAGGACTAATGAGGTGGCTATTTGTTCCGACGAGTTCCATCTGCCGGATAGCAGAGACCGGTTGATACAGGATGAGAAACCTGCACTGTTGTCTCACGATAATGCAATGAATCTGAATCGTTTATGTAACCTCGATTTAGCCCCTGAAATAACCACTATTTTCGGTTGTGAACAACAGATTACGATTGATTCCGGGTCTTTGAAGGGAATTTCGGGCAAGGTCATTCGTACCGATGGCAAGCAATATTTGATAGTGGAAAACGGCATCAAGGATATACTGCTGAAAGTGAATCTGGAGCAGAATGCGTTGATCTAAGAAATTAGCATACAATGAAAGTATTAGGGCAGAAAATAATAATCCTTTGCGAATTAAGTACCCACAGAAATAACGATGTAGTATTTCTGAATTTCGAATTTGATAAAACTCTGAATGAAATAGTGCGAAGGCTTGGCTGTGCCAGATGGAGCCAGACAAACCTTAAATGCTATCTTCCCTGCCAGGAATTTAACCTTGCCAGGCTTCGGAAGGCGATGGACGGTGTGGCAGATATAGATGTTTCCTAATTAAATGAAAACATGGAGACACTTCAGAAACCAAAAGGCTCCCCTTCGTATAATATTCAGGACGAGTTGAATAAATTCAATGCATGGCTTTTGTACAGGCGGTATAGCCATAATTCGATTAAAACTTATATTGATGCACTAAAAAACTTTCTACTATTCCTCCAACCCAAAACAGAGGCAGATGCAACCAATGACGACATGGTGCGCTTTGTTAACGATTACATTTTAAAAAACGGATATAGTCTTTCTTTTCAAAATCAAGTTGTAAATGCGTGCAAGCTTTACTTTAAAGAAGTCGCGCATAGCGAGTTGGATGTTAATAATTTGAAGCGACCACGACGCGAGCATAAACTTCCCAACGTGCTCAGCAAAGAAGAGGTGAAGGTTATTTTAGATGCACCTACAAATTTGAAGCATAGAGCCATGCTGAGCATTATATATGCCTGTAGGCTCCGTAGAAGTGAATTGTTGAATCTGAAGCTATAGGATGTTGATTCGAAACGGCACCTGCTTCTCATTAGAAAGGCAAAGGGAAGGAAGGACAGGGTTGTACCTATTTCGGAGAAAACCATAACCATGCTGTGCAACTACTTTGTGGCATACAAGCCGGTTACCTGGCTTTTCGAAGGCCAAAAAGTTGGAAAACCATACAGCGAAAGCAGTTTCGACAAGGTTTTTGACCAAGCCGTGGCCAGGGCAAAAATTGTCCGTCATGTAACCCCGCACTGTTTGCGTCACAGTTATGCTACCCATTTGCTGGAGGCCGGCACCGATTTGCGTTACATTCAAGAGCTTCTTGGACACCAAAGCAGCAAAACAACCGAAATCTATACCCACGTTACGGACAACGGCCTGAAAAAAATTAAATCGCCATTTGATGATTTATTCGAATAATGTTTTAATTTTGTATAGTAATAAACTATCATCAAGTGGATATACAAGTCCATTTTGGGCGTGTAACCTTACTTTTGGTAGATATATAAACGAGTTGGCACCAATTTTAAAAAAAAGACAAGAATATGAGAAAAACAACATTCACAGTTTTGCTGACGGCATTTGCCACAATTGCATTTGGACAAATTACAACAACAAAAGTCACTCCGAAAACCGACCAGATTGACACCACTCCTTATGACAGTACTCAAAATTTTTTGGGAAAAGATGTCTATAAATATCAAGGTCAAGAACTCTACTTGAATGCAAAGTCTGAAAGTCTTCGCCAATATGGTTATGACAATTTTGTATTAGATTACACACAAGACAAATTTACTAATAAATCCAATGTATATAAGTGTTGTGATGGCTATAACTCTAAGTACGATGAACTTGCTGGAAAATATTTTAAGGTATTGGAGGTAATAAAACACCCAAAGGCTGAACAAAGTGAATATTTATATGGCAAAAAGTTTTACCTTAAATTGCAAGAAAAAGAAAGCAATGATATCGTTTATTACGAGTATGATAGTGAATTTGAACATTCTTTCCCATTTATAGTCGTTGGCTTTTTTGAAAAGCAAAAAAAATTCTTTGTGGGTAGAGAGTTTGTTTTCAATGATAGTGAATTTACAGATGCAACTGATATTCAAACGGGTAAAACAGTTACGGTAAAAACAGGACAAAAATGGAAGTGCATTGATTTAACCATTGAAGATAAATACTATAATCTTTCATTGATTTTTGAAAATTCACTCGGAGAAAAAGTAGCAGATGAATGTGATAGAGTTTTAAATGTTGCTTATACAGCCAAAGAAGCTGACAGTTATAAAAAGAAGTTCGGAGAGACCATTTGGAATACTATTTTGGCTAGTAAAGTAAAAATCGGTATGACAAAAGAAATGTGTAAACTTTCTTGGGGTGAACCAAAAGACATAAACAAAACCACAACTTCTGGTAAGACAAGTGAACAATGGGTGTATTCCGACAATTATTTGTATTTTGATAATGGTATTCTTACTGCAATTCAATAGCGACAAACAGAAAAACTGGTGCTAACACTATGTATAAAACATGGCAGGGTAAGTGCGTGCCCGAAACGTATCAGCCCGCTCCAACCGTCATTGTCGGCTGACAATGACGCTCTACGCAACCTGCCACGTTTCATACACTTGTCCGTTAGCGGTAATGGTAGGACGACCTACATAAACATAAATTGACAACAAGAAATGAACAAAGATTTTTTCATAAAACAACTTGACGACATACTGAATGACTATAATAGAATTAAGTCAAAAGCACAATATGACGACTTATCTGGAAATACGACAATAGAAGAAATTACAACAGTTTTGACTAAAGCAAAAGCAGCCATTGTTCGCATTGTAGGAGACAAATCGGAATATTATAAAGACACAGAAGCTACCCTGAAGCGAACGAACATTTACGAAGGAACAAAACTGAGAAATATAATTGGGACAATTACAGCTTTAAAAAGCGACTTGCAGAATGACTATTTAAAATCTTTCAGCGACATAGTTCAATCAGAAGTTTTTTCTGACTATTTGGAAATGGCAGAACATTTATTGAACGAAGGATACAAAGACCCAGCGGCAGTTTTAGTCAGCTCGACATTAGAAGTTCATTTAAGAGAACTTTGCATTTCAAATGGGATTGACATTGAAGTAAAAAATAGTAAAGGAAATTTAGTTGCTAAAAAAGCGGACTTAATGAACTCTGATTTAGCCAAGGCAAATATTTATTCATCAGTTTATCAAAAACAAATAATTGCTTGGCTTGGTATTCGTAATTCTGCGGCACACGGAAAATATTCTGACTACAAGACCGAAGAAGTATCGTTGATGCTTCAAGGTATTAGGCAATTCATCTTGACAACTAAATAATGACAGGCACGACAAGAAATATAATAACCACTACCGCTAATAGCGGTTCCTATGTAAAGCACCTCTGTTATGCAGTATTTCTTGTCCCTTCAATACTATTTTTTTTGAAGCGGAAAGCTCATTGGGATAAGCCTTCCTGCTTCGCAAGAGTTTGTTTTGGGTTTTCCAAAGATATATATTTTTCAGTTTTACGTTTTCATATCTAATATTTTTTAAGTCATTAAGCTCATGCTCCTATGTGTAGTCCCCGCTTGCGCACAGCTACCTGCACCTGTATGGTTGTAATGATGGTAAAAAAACAGCTACCTGCTTTGCGTTGTGTATCATGATGTCCATTTGCACCACTCGTGTTTTGTAGTCCGTTTTTCATTTATTTATTGAGCATTAATGATGATTTGTAATCTTTAAAAAGAAAGCGGCTGCCTGCTTGGCGATGTAGACTCGCTACCACGGCTGTTTTGCAGTCCGCTTTCTTGTGCCTTTGTTGTTCTGACCGTCGTTTAGATCGTAATTACTTTGATAAGGCTTACCTGTTTTTATTACAGCCAACATGCGGTTGAGCATTTTATGCGCTATTTTCACGATGATGCCCTTTGAGTTTTTGCCGGCATGTTTGCGGTAATAACTTTGCATGTGCGGATCCAAGCGCAAGGCAGTCCAGGCACTTTCGATGATGTAGCTGCGAAGCAAGGCCCTGCAACGGGGTGTTACGCCAATGATTTTTTCGGTACCACCGGAGTTGCGCATCATCGGTATGATACCCACATAACCGGCAAAGTCCGATGCTTTGTTAAAGCGACGCAAATCGCCAATCTCTGCAAGGATTGCTGATGCCAGATAACCACCAACCCCCGGAACGCTTTTGAGCAGATAATAATCCGTTTTGTAATGCTTGCGGCAATAGGCTCTGAGCTCATTAGCTAAACTCAGATACTCACGGTGAAGAAACTCCAAAGTTCTGAGTTTGCTCTCCATAGCAGTTCTTACTGTAGCTGATTTCCACACAATGGCCTTGATCCACTCCACAAAGGCCTTGCTCCAGTTGTTGTTGTCGTATTCTGTTGGAATAACAATGCCATGATAAAGCAACAGGGATTTGATGCCGTTTTTGGTTGAACGAAGCTGACGGCTCACCACAGCTCGCTGACGAAGCAAACTCTTCAGAAAGTCTTGTGCTTCGTCAGGGACGTAAATGCCACGCAACTGATCAGCTTGCAGCTGCTTGCTCAGATTGCGGCAGTCGATCGAATCGGTTTTCTGATACGTTTGTTTGTTCATCGTTGGGATATCGGCAGGATTGACAACCTTCACATGCCAACCTAAGTTCAGAAAGTAACGCGCCACCCAAAATCCGCAGCAACCCGATTCATAAACCAAATGAACTTCATGGTCAGGAAAGTTCTCGAAAACATAGCGTTCAAGAATTGCAGTATTCGGCGGAATGGTCATCGACTTGTGATCGCTGATATCCGTTCGAAGATGAATGGACCAACTTTTTTTGTGTATGTCCATGCCAATGTATAACTTTGGACTTGCAGTAAATTGATGTTTCATAATAACAAATTTTGGTAGCTGCATAACGCAGACTACAGGTTAAAATTAATGATGGACTCAATTTACTGCTTTTACATAGGTGCTTTGCGTCAGGCGGGGTGACGTGCTTAAATTCAAGCGCATTGCTCCTAGTGGGCTTTAGTGGCAGGTTGACAGTTTTGTGCTCCGAAATCCCGCACGATCGCCAAGCCGCAAAACGTTAGGCTTCATGCAAAAAAGACACTGCTAACATTGATATTTGTACCATAATTTGTATTTTTGGGACAAAGAAAAATAATATGGGACAAAATGCACCACATAACAAACTTGATAAACTACCACCATTGAGAGAAAAGGTGGAGACTATTGAGATACTTAGACAAACAAATAAATCTACATCTGCATTAGCTGAATTGAAAGGGATTGCAAAAACGATTCCCAACCAGACAATGTTGATTAATGCCATAGTGCTTCAAGAAGCTAAGGATAGCTCTGAAATTGAAAATATTATTACAACACAGGATGAGCTTTACAAAGCTTTGACTATTAACAGAACTAATATATCGGCAGAAACAAAAGAAGTTGTAAATTATCGAAAAGCAATATTTCATGGATTTGACCTTGTAAAAAAACAAGGATTTTTGAGAGTTAACGACATTGTAAGTATTCAACAGGAATTAGTTGATGACACTGCCGGCATTAGAAGTACTCCCGGGACTGTGTTGAAAAACGATAAAACAGGGGAGGTTGTTTATACCCCGCCGCAGGACAAAGCTGAAATACTTGATTTATTGACCAATTTTATTAATCATTTCAACCAACAGGATGATTTATCGCCATTGATTAACCTGGCAATATTGCATTACCAGTTTGAAAGCATTCACCCTTTTTATGACGGAAATGGCAGAACAGGCAGGATTCTGAATATTTTATATCTGATACTTAATGAGTTGATTGATGTGCCAATATTATATCTTAGTTCATACATTATTGACAATAAACAAGAATATTACCGACTTCTAAATCAAACAAACAAAACAGGCAAGTGGGAAGAATGGATAATGTTTATGCTCAAGGCTGTTGAAAGTACTTCAAGAGACACAATCACACGGATTATAAATATCAAAGACCAACTTGATTTAACGATAGTTAAAGTTCAGGAAAAAGCACCAAAAGTTTATAAAAAAGAGCTTGTGGAATTATTATTTGAACAGCCATACTCAAAAATTGAGTTTGTAGTCAATAGGTTGGGAGTCGAGCGGAAAGCCGCTTCACGATATTTGAAAGAATTAGAGGAGATTGGAATTGTTGAATCACAGAAAGTTGGAAGAGAAACACTATATATAAACAGAAACTTGATTGAAATACTAAAACAATAATGCACGAAAGCCTAACACATGGTATAGTGCCTGCAGATTTCAGCAGTTTGCGATCGTTTGTGGCGCGTAAAAAAGGTCGGTGTAAACTGATAAGAAATTGCTTCGCAATCCCTCACGACACCATACCATCGGACGTTAGCAGCCATCCTCCCTATACCGGAACCATTGATTTCTGAAGCTAATGACAAGGCATCAAAACATTTCAAACAGTATCTTTGCGAAGCTCTTTGTAAGGCCGATCTTTAAACTGTTGCATCATAGCACGTGCAGCAATCCTGGTTGAGATGTTTGCGATGATTTCAGTGGCGGTTCCGCTCATACGGAAACCCCGTTCAAAATATTTACTCTGCCAAAAGCACATCTCCTGAGAGCACTTTTTTTAACACTAAAATGCAATGGAAGAACAAGAAATTTCGATGGAAGTTGTCAATCCACATGCTGCCGGGATTGATGTAGGCAGCCGCTCGCACCATAGATAGCTGTTGAGGCAGCATCTTTCATAATCTCTACCGATTCTATGTCATTGGGATTCAGGTAATCAATACCACCTACTGGCATTCCGTCAACAATAAACAAAGGATCGGCATCGCCTGTGGTTCCTGCTCCTCGGATTCTTACGGTAAGTTTATCACCGGGTTGACCGCTATTGGGTATTATTTGCACACCTGGTGTACGTCCTTGAAGGGCTTGCTCTACCCGCAAGGGTTGGGCTTTTGCAATTTCTTCCCCACTTACCTGCGAAATAGCAGTTGTTAGCAAACTCTTCTTTCGTACGCCATAACCTACTACCACTAATTCGTCGAGTTTAGTTACGGCTTCTTCCATTTCAACATTAATAACCGACTTTCCTTCTACCTTCACGCTTACAGGCGTCATGCCTACAAACGAGAATTCGAGGGTGTGTTTGGCGTCTACCGATAAGCTGTATTCGCCATTGACATCAGTCACGGTACCCTTGCCGGGCACTTCCTTCACTTTTACGGTAACACCCGGTAGCGGACTACCGTCAGATTTCGATGTTACCCGCCCTTTCACCGTGAGGGTCTGTGCCTGCAATATCAGGCTGCCCATAACGAAAAGGCTCAGCAGCATTAAAAATTTTCTCATGTTTTTTAATTTTGGTTTGTGATTGAGGTTGATAAAGCAAAATTGTACCTAGCGAAATTAGTGTATCATTTACAACTTTATATTCCAATGAATACAAAAAATGGGTTATTCTGTATTCACACAAACCGCAATCGTTTGCAAATACCCTTCACAATACCCCTACAAAGAACATTATTTTAATTAAAATTATATTGAAAATCATATGTTTAATAAGAAGTCAATATTTTTACAAATCTTTAACCATGCTTTACTTTTCGTTGAAATCAATTAAAATTTTAAATAATATTACTATGAGATATATATTATTGATGGTCTTTGTGTTATTTATT
>Ga0208197_1001190_pt1 | contig 27411 bp, 22 predicted proteins | sample AD_JPNNA4_MetaG_FD_184444 | JGI IMG/M metagenome (GOLD analysis project Ga0208197, IMG submission 184444) | Active sludge microbial communities of municipal wastewater-treating anaerobic digesters from Japan - AD_JPNNA4_MetaG (SPAdes) (version 2) | ecosystem: Engineered > Bioreactor > Anaerobic...
ACCGTGTCAACCACTCGCACGGAATCGTTTTCCGCGATGTCCTTGTCAAGACGCTGCGGAAAAAGAACAATTTGTTTGGGATTGTAATCCCTAAAGTGTAATTTTGTATACATTTATTTATTTGAATGTCATTAAGTTACAAAAACTTTATGACATGACAAAGCCTCGGCTTTCACAAGCCGAGGCTTTGCTTTATTTTTTTACATACAAAAAAGAGGGTGCATTTTGATACACCCTCTTTTTTTGTTCTAAAAACGGGAAAAAAGGGATATGGATCAGCGGATAGACGGGGTTGGTACAAGGAGTTGAATTCCCAAATTCATGAATAAAGTTTGGTTAACCTGTATATGAAAAAATTCACGTCTCCCACGCCCCTATTTTCTAGAAAATCTCTTTTATAACAGCACTTATCTTCACTTCCAATCTAAATTTTTTCGCAACAAAAACAGTCTTTTCCTAATTCCCATTAAGTATATAAAAGCTGTTATAAATCAATAGATTTCTCATTTACGCATCTATTTCTGGCAAGACCATTAAACATACAAAAAAGGCTTAGACTATCTATTGTAACCTTTTTGAAACACTCTCTTAACAAACTCGTCACAAGGTTGAAATCAGCACGTCACATCCTGACTCTATTTTTGCTATCGAAATAAAAAGTAATGATTTCAAACAAAAAAACTCAAAATTATAAAACGAAAAAAAATGGAAATGAACAGAATTTTTTACACAGCACTATTGACAATGTTCGCATCCTCGCTTTCAATGAATGCGCAGGAAGAGATAGAGAAAACGGACATTGAAAAGTTGGAAGAGAGAACCTCCAACATTGAAAACAAATTGACAATATTGGAAAAGCTAAAAGTTTCCGGTTATATACAAACTCAATATCAACATGGTGAAGAAGATGCTTCGCTGAAAGTAGGAGCCGCGAATGAAACGGCAAAATCAGAAGACAAAGAAGCCTTTGACCGATTCGGAATCAGACGCGGCAGAATCAAATTCACTTACACAGAGGGCATTGCTAGTGGAGTGTTCCAATTGGATATCACAGAAAAAGGAGTTGGCATCAAAGATGCATACCTCTCCATAAAAGATCCTTGGATAAACAGATGTGCCATCCAAGCAGGTGTATTCGACAGACCTTTCGGTTACGAAATAGGATACTCCTCATCCAAAAGAGAATCTCCAGAACGTTCTACCCTATTTCAAACCCTTTTCCCAGATGAAAGAGACTTGGGTGTGGCTTTAATTCTAACCCCTAAGAAAGAATCTGCTTTCTCCTTCTTGAAATTAACGACAGGACTCTTCGCTGGAAATGGAATCAAGCAAGACACCAAATCCTTGCGCGACTTCATCGGCCATTTGGAAGCCTCTAAAACCATAGGTTCTAATGCCAAATGGGGATTGGGCGCATCCTACTATTTAGGTGGAGTGTTCCAAGGAGACAAATCAGTCTATGAAATGGACGGAAAATCCTTCCGCGTCGACTCATCAGAATCCAATTTGGGAGAATATGCAAAACGTCAATACTTCGGAGTAGACGGCCGTTTTGAAGTAGAAAGCCCTATCGGAACCACCAAATTGACAGCCGAATACATTTGGGGTCAACAACCCGGAACTGCCGGCAGTTCGAAAAGTCCAAATGGTCCAATAGAAAACGCACCGACTTACATCCGAAACTTTGCAGGATATTACTTCATGCTGGTCCAAAACATAGGAACATCACCCTTCTCTTTAGTCGGAAAGTATGACTGCTACGATGCAAATACAGACCTCTCTGGCGATGAAATCGGCGCTGCAAATTCCAATACTGGAAAAACAGACCTTCTGAAAACCACCATCGGTGTAGGTGCTCTTTGGAGAATCAACAACGCTTTGAAACTCACTGCTTACTACGACATCAACAAGAACGAGAAGAGTGAAAATGTGAAAGGTTACGAAGATGACCTGAAAGACGACCTCTTCACTTTACGACTCCAATACAAATTTTAAATCAAAGAAAATATAAATTAAAAAAGAAAAGTTATGAAAAAAATTATGATTGCAATTGCCTTAATAATAGGCAGCACACTAATTCAAACACAAGCTCAAAAAATCAAAGGTTCTGACACTTGTTTGCCTTTGACGCAAAAAGAGGCTGAGAATTACATGAAAGCGAACTCAAAAAACAGGATGACGGTTGTGGGCGGCGGTTCTGGTGTTGGTTTTGCAGCATTGACAGAGGGTTCTACAGATATTGCCATGTCCTCCAGAAAAATCAAATTTGACGAGAAAATGAAAATACAAGATGGAGGCAATTCTGTCAAAGAAGTGATCATCGCCTACGACGCATTGACCATCATAGTAAATCCTAAAAACAAAGTCAGCAAATTGACGCGCGAACAATTGGCAGGCATTTTCTCAGGAAAAATAACAAACTGGAAAGAAGTTGGCGGAGCTGACATGAAAATCATCCCCTACTCAAGAGAGACCTCTTCCGGAACATACGAATTCTTCAAAAGCAGCGTGTTGAAAAACAAGAATTATATGAACGGAATCATGAGCATGCCAGCGACAGGAGCCATTGTACAATCTGTAACCCAGACACCAGGAGCTATTGGTTACATTGGATTGGCTTACCTCAACAAAAACGTGAAAGCCTTGGCCGTATCTTACGACGGCGGAAAGAAATATGTAAGTCCTTCTGTTGAGAGCGCCATGGACAAGACCTATCCAGTTGTACGTCCGCTTTACTTCTACTATTTGAACAAAGACCAGAAAAAAGTGACGCCTTTCATCAGTTATGTTCTCTCTTCAGAAGGTCAAAAAACGGTAAGCGAAATAGGTTTCATTCCAGTGAAATAACAAAACAAATGAATTAGAAAAGAGGTTCAAGGAGGCTAACTCACCGAACCTTTTTCTGATTTCTAATAAAATAATGGATATGAAGAGATTCACAGAAAAAATAATTGAAGGAATATTGAAATTGAGCGGAGGAGTGACAAGCATCATCATCCTTCTGATTATCCTCTTCCTTTTCAAAGAGGGATCCGGACTCTTCAACAATTCGAGCATAGAGAAAGGCTATGTGTTGAGCGTCAATCCGGCCAATCCCGTTAAGACTCTTTCTCCAAAACAGGTAAAAGAAATTTTTGATGAAAACATTACCAATTGGAAAGAGGTAGGGGGCAATGACGAAGAGATCAAAACCTTCCGTTTCGAAGAAATTTTTGACCTTTATCCTGACGAAGAATTGGATGGAGAAATTCTTTCGCAGAGACTAAGCGATGAGATATCCAAAGAAAATGGCATCATAGCATTTTTGCCGGAAAGATATCTGCTTACCAGTTTCAAGGGAAAACTATTGGAGAGCAACAATGTTTCACTCAGTGAGTTTTTTCTTGGCAAAGAGTGGTTTCCGACCGTTGTTCCGGCAGCCGAATTTGGGATTTTGCCATTGCTGTTAGGAACTCTATTGGTCAGTTTCGGAGCCATAGCCATCGCATTGCCTTTCGGAATTGCAGTAGCTATCTATTTGGCAGAGATTGCAGACCCACGTATACGAAAGTTTTTCAAACCTATCATCGAACTGTTGGCAGGTATTCCGTCCGTAGTTTACGGATTCTTCGGATTGGTGGTGATAGTACCCCTCATCCAAAAGATTTTCGGTCTTCCTGTTGGCGAAACAGGTTTGGCAGGTAGCATCATTCTAGCCATCATGGCCTTACCCACCATCATCACTGTAGCTGAAGATGCCATCCGCACCACACCAAGGGTAATGAAAGAGGCTAGTCTCGGACTGGGTGCTACCCACTGGCAAACCATCTGGCGGGTCGTTATCCCCTATTCCATCTCAGGAATCATGGCAGCCGTGATGCTCGGTATTGGTCGTGCTATCGGCGAAACAATGGCCGTGCTGATGGTCACAGGAAACGCAGCCGTGATGCCTACTTCGTTGTTGGAGCCCGTACGAACCATTCCTGCCACTATCGCAGCCGAGCTGGGTGAAGCTCCCGTAGGCAGCTCCCACTACCAAAGCCTTTTCATGTTGGGATGCATTCTATTCCTCCTCACACTGATAATCAGTCTCAGTGTAGAATTTATCAGCGGAAAGAAAAAAAACAACAATTAAAACAGTATGAATACAGACATATTAAATATAAAAAGGAAACGCAGGTCACAGGCCATCACCTTCGGTCTATTCCGTGTGTTGAGTTATATGGTCATTCTAATTCTCCTGGTCATTTTAGGATTCATCATTTATAATGGTGCAGGCTCCATCTCGTGGAACTTCCTTACTGGTTATCCAGAAGACGGAATGACCAAAGGTGGAATTTTTCCAGCCATTGTAGGAACAATATGCCTGATTATCGGAAGCATGGTTTTTGCCTTCCCTATAGGCATCATGTCTGGCATATACATCAACGAATATGCGGGAAACAACTGGATAGTCAAGTTCATCCGCATCATGACCAACAATTTAGGAGCCATTCCGTCCATTGTCTTCGGTCTGTTCGGTATGGCGTTGTTCGTCAATTATCTTGGATTCGGCGACTCCATCCTAGCAGGTTCGCTCACTTTAGGTTTACTGGTACTGCCCGTAGTCATACGCACAACAGAAGAGGCGCTGAAGGCCATTCCAGACTCCTTCAGAACAGGTAGTCTGGCTTTAGGTGCATCGAAATTACAGACCATACGGCACGTCATTCTTCCGATGGCTTTCCCAAACATCATCACCGGACTGATACTCTCTGTAGGAAGAGTCTCTGGCGAAACGGCACCTATACTCTTTACGGCCGCCGCCTATTTCCTGCCACGGTTGCCACATAGCATTTTCGACCAAGTAATGGCGTTGCCTTACCACCTTTATGTCATCTCAACCAGTGGAACTAACATCGAAGCGTCCAAAAGCATAGCATACGGAACAGCCTTAGTGCTGATTGTAATTGTTCTTCTGATCAACATTTTGGCCAATTTTCTGAGAAAATATTTCGGCAATAAAGTCAAAATGAATTAAGAAATGACGGTTATTAGATGAACTATGTTAATCATTAGAACACACCATATAAACGAACATATAAAAAAGAAACAATATGATAAAACTTGAAGCAAAAGGAGTAGATTTCTATTATAGCGATTTTCATGCACTTAAAAATATAAATATGCAGATAGAAAGCAACACGGTAGTTGCCTTCATCGGTCCTTCGGGATGCGGAAAATCCACTTTTCTAAGACTTTTTAACCGGATGAACGACCTCATTGACGGCACCCGCCTGAGGGGTCAATGTTTGGTAGACGGGAAAGACATCTACGACAAAAATGTCTATGTGGACGAACTGCGGACAAAGGTCGGCATGGTTTTCCAGAAACCAAATCCTTTTCCGAAATCCATCTACGAAAATGTTGCCTACGGCCTAAGGGTGAACGGTGTGAAAGACGAAAAATTAATAGCCCAACGTATCGAGGAGTCGCTACGCAGCGCTGCCCTTTGGGATGAAGTGAAAGATAAATTGAAAAAATCAGCATTCGAGCTCTCTGGCGGACAGCAGCAACGACTCTGCATTGCAAGAGCCTTGGCAATTTCGCCCTCAGTGCTACTGATGGACGAGCCAGCCTCTGCTCTTGACCCTATATCGACTGCCAAAATCGAAGAACTGATTTACTCCTTAAAGAAAAATTACACCATCGTAATTGTAACTCACAACATGCAACAAGCCGCTCGTGTGAGCGACAAAACCGGTTTTTTCCTCTTGGGAGAACTAATTGAATACAACGACACAAAGAAGATATTCCTCAATCCGGACAAAGAGGCAACTCAAAACTATATTACAGGAAGATTCGGATGATAAGGAATTATTTTAAAAACTTTTTCATTACAAAACTCTAAAAATAAAAACATATGAAACACTTGGAAGATGAACTCTTAGCCCTTAGAGACGAGGTGCTTAACATGTGGGATCTCGTCTATTCGCAATTAGAAAAAGCCAAAAGTGCCTTGTTGGAAAACAACAAAGAACTAGCTTACGAAGTCATCAGCCGCGAGAAACGTGTAAATGCATTCGAACTAATGATCGACAGCGACTGCGAAAATTACATCGCACTCTATAGTCCTGTAGCAATAGATCTGCGGTTGGTCTTATCGTTACTCAAAATCAACAGCATGTTGGAACGTATTGGCGACTTTGCGGAAGGCATTGCACGTTTTGCCATCGACACCAACAATCCGCGTTATGAAAATCTGATAAAAGACATTCAGGTTGAAAAACTTTTTGATGCCGTTTTGGAAATGCTGCAAGACGCACGCACAGCTTTGGAAAACGAAGACACCAAAGATGCCGGACGTCTTTTCTCTCAAGACGATATGGTTGATGATTTGTATAAACAATCACTTGTCAAAATTGCCGAATTCATAAAAGAAAATCCCGATTGCGCATTAGACTGCATTTATTTAGCCATTCTCGACCGCAAACTCGAACGCATCGGAGACTATTGCAATAACATTGTTGAAGAGATCGTCTTTTACATCGACGCCAAAGTAATGAAGCATTGTGGGTTGAAAAAATAATATTCTGTTCGTCCAAATAATCTTTTACTGATTATTTGGACGTATAAAAATTCATTCAATTTTCTACCATCTTTTTGTATCAAAACCAAACTATAGTTTTCAAAGGAAAAGTCATATTACTCATACCAACCTATAGGCAATGATGATTTAATATCTCCATAACAAAAAAGCCCCGTTAGGAAAACGCACATAATCTCGGTAAGTCACCCTTTCAACCTGAACATTCAACAGAGAACAGCGCTCGACAAAGCCGTGGTTAACAAAACAATAGACGACATCGCCCTAAAGATAGGACGTCGCTTCACAAAACTTCATATCTGCATTTCGTTTACGAGGATTCTATACAACTCAAAAGCATATTAATTACCCCTTTGAATTATCTTTCATTTTTTCAAAGATAGAAATTCAGTCCATGAAAAATTCATTGTACAAATTTGAATAAATATGCAATAATTGGGATAAATATTGGATATTTTTTGAAAAAAAATGCGTTTTTATTTGCATTGAAATGTTATTTTGGCTATTTTTGTGACGATTTATCAAGCAAAATATTCTTTTTAGATGGGTTCTTGATTAATTTTTGAATCCAAATAGCTCAAAAAAGGAAAAAATATGACAAAAAACGCAAATGTAGAAGATTTGGATCACGTAGTGGTTCGTTTTTCAGGTGACTCCGGCGACGGTATGCAGTTAGCTGGTAACATCTTCTCAACTATTTCCGCTACGGTAGGTAATGACATCTGTACATTCCCAGATTATCCAGCCGATATCCGTGCCCCACAGGGCTCATTGACTGGCGTTTCCGGTTTCCAGGTACACATTGGAGCCGGCAAAGTTTTCACTCCAGGTGATAAATGTGATGTTTTGGTAGCCATGAATCCGGCTGCTCTTAAAACTCAATATAAGTTCTGCAAGCCAACAGGAGCTATCATCATCGATACAGATTGTTTCAATGAGGTTGATTTAAAGAAAGCAGAATTCCAGACATTGAATGCCATCGAGGAGATGGGCATCAAGAACGATGTAATTGCAGCACCTATTACCCAAATGGTAAAAGATTGTTTGGCAGATTCAGGAATGGACAACAAAGCCATTTTGAAATGCCGTAACATGTTTGCCCTTGGTTTGGTTTGTTGGTTATTCAACCGTGATTTGACAGTAGCTGCCAACATGTTGAAAGAGAAATTCGTCAAGAAGCCAGGTTTAGCAGAGTCAAACATCAAAGTAATCCAAGCAGGTTACGATTACGGACACAATACACACTCTTCAGTTTCTCATACATATACAATTGAGACTAAGGAGAAAAAAGGCAAGGGAATCTTCATGGACATCAACGGAAACAAAGCAACTGCTTACGGTATGATCGCCGCAGCAGAAAAAGCTGGTTTGAAGTTGTATCTTGGTTCTTACCCTATTACTCCTGCAACAGACGTTCTTCACGAATTGGCAAAACACAAATCATTGGGTGTTACAACCGTTCAATGCGAGGACGAGATTGCCGGATGTGCATCTGCAGTTGGTGCTTCATTCGCAGGAGCTTTAGGATGCACCTCTACTTCTGGTCCTGGTATCTGCTTAAAGTCAGAAGCTATGAACTTGGCAGTAATCCTTGAGTTGCCATTGGTTGTTTTGGATGTTCAGAGAGGTGGACCAGCAACAGGGCTTCCAACCAAGTCTGAGCAGACAGACCTTCTTCAATGTCTATTCGGACGTAACGGAGAATCTCCAATGCCAGTAATCGCAGCCATATCTCCAACAGACTGTTTCGATGCAGCTTACTCAGCTTGTAAGATGGCATTGGAGCACATGACTCCAGTTGTTTTGATGACCGATGCATTCATTGCAAACGGATCAGCAGCTTGGAAGTTGCCTAATTTGGAAGAGTATCCAGCTATCAATCCTCCATACGTCACTTCAGAAATGAAGGGCAACTGGGCTCCATATCAGAGAAATCCTGAGACGGGCGTTCGTTACTGGGCTACCCCTGGTACAGAAGGTTTCTGCCATATCTTAGGAGGTTTGGAAAAAGACAACAAGACAGGAGCAATATCTACAAACCCTGAAAACCACGATTTGATGACTCATCTTCGTCAAGACAAGATCGACAAGATCCCTGTTCCTGACGTAGAGGTATTAGGCGACAAAGATGACGCAGAGTTGTTGATTGTCGGATTCGGTGGAACATTCGGTCACTTACATGCTTCCATGGACGAGATGAGAGCAGCAGGCAAGAAAGTTGCTTTGGCTCACTTCAAGTTCGTCAACCCACTTCCAAAGAACACTGCTTCAGTTTTGAAGAAGTACAAGAAGGTGGTTGTAGCAGAGCAGAACCTTGGACAATTTGCAGGATGGTTACGTATGAAGGTAGACAACTTCGCACCATACCAGTTCAACGAAGTAAAAGGTCAGCCATTCGCAGTTAGCGACTTGGTTAAAGCTTTCACAGAGATTTACAACAAGTAATAACCGATTAAGAGAAAAGAAAAATGAGCGAATATACAGCAAAAGATTTCAAGAAAGGACAACCACGTTGGTGTCCTGGATGCGGTGATCACTTCTTCTTGGCTTCACTGCAAAAAGCAATGGCAGAAATCGGTATTGCACCGTATGATATAGCCGTCATTTCAGGTATCGGTTGTTCAAGCCGCTTGCCTCACTACATGGCTACTTACGGAATGAATACCATTCACGGACGTGCAGCAGCTATCGCAACCGGTTGTAAAATTGCTAATCCGAATTTGACAGTATGGCAGGTTTCTGGTGATGGTGATGGTTTGGCCATCGGTGGTAACCACTTCATCCACACAAATCGTCGTAACATAGATTTGAACATGATTCTTTTGAACAACCGTATCTACGGTTTGACAAAGGGTCAATATTCTCCAACATCTCCACGTGGATTCGTCAGCAAGTCTTCCCCTTATGGAACAGTTGAGGATCCATTCCGTCCAGCAGAACTTTGCTTCGGTGCCCGCGGACACTTCTTCGCACGTGCAGTCGCAACAGATGCTCCTGGTACAATCGAGATTTTGAAAGCAGCTCAGGCTCATAAAGGTGCTTCTGTATGCGAAATACTTCAAAACTGCATTATCTTCAACAACGGAACTCACGAGAGCGTTCACACTCCAGAAGGTCGTGCAAAGAACGCCATCTATCTTGAGCACGGAAAGCCAATGATTTTCGGTGAAAACAAAGAATTCGGTTTGGTTCAAGAGGGTTTCGGTCTTAAGGTCGCTAAAATTGGAGAAAACGGAATCACAGAAAAAGATATTCTAGTGCATGATGCACATTGTGAAGATAACACATTGCAATTAAAGCTAGCTTTAATGGAAGGCCCTGACTTTCCAATTGCATTAGGCGTAATACGTGACGTAGAGGCTCCTACATACAACGACGCTATTGAAGAGCAGATCGAGGATGTCAAGAGCAAGAAAACCTATCACAATTTCCAAGAATTGTTGATGACCAACGACACTTGGGAGGTAAAATAAGGTCGAAAAATAAGATATTTTTAGTGATGTGTAGGAGACGGAGGGCGCAAGCTTTCCGTCTCCTTTTATTTTTGGCCGATGGCCGAAAAGCCAATTAGACCAATTGGTCTAATTGAACTAATTAGTCTTATCTCACAGCCCTTTGGGCTGTAAAATGAAAATGAAACATTCTTTAAATCTCTATATGAATAAATAATCGTAACTTTGTGTTGACTTTCGGGTCACTAGGCCCTTAAGCGACAAACCATCCGTATAAAAACAGAGAAGCATACGGTTTTTAAAGGAGAAATTATGGGACTGGACGTAAACAGCATTAGAAAAGATTTCCCCATCCTGGAGAAAAAGATATATGGCAAGCAACTTGTCTACTTAGACAACGCTGCCACAACACAAAAACCATCATGTGTAGTTGAAAAGATTTGTGAGGGTTACTACAACTGTAACGCTAACATTCACCGTGGTGTGCACTTCCTTAGCCAACACGCTACAGAGGCACACGAGGCAGCACGCGAGAACGTACGCGCCTTTATCAACGCACCTTCCAACAAAGAGATTATCTTCACTCGTGGCACTACCGAGGCCATCAACCTGGTTGCCTCCTCTTTTGGCGACAGCCAATGTGAAGAGGGCGACGAAATCATCGTTTCGCAGATGGAGCACCACTCCAACATCGTACCTTGGCAATTGCTTCGATCAAGGAAAGGTATAGTACTGAAAGTCATCCCGTTCGACGAAAACGGCGAACTTCAGTTGGAAAAATTGGACAGCCTTATCACCAACAGAACAAAATTGATTTCGGTCACTCACGTTTCCAATACATTGGCAACCATCAACCCCGTTAAGGAGATCATCAAGAAAGCGCACGAGCACAACATCCCTGTATTGGTAGACGGTGCTCAGTCCATTCCTCATCTCAAAGTGGAGGTGCAGGATTTGGATGCCGACTTCTTCGTGTTCTCTGGTCATAAAGTTTATGGTCCTACGGGAATTGGAGTCCTCTACGGAAAAGAGAAATGGCTGGAGCTCATACCTCCTTACCAAGGCGGTGGCGAAATGATCCAGAAAGTGACATTCGAGAAGACAACCTTCAACGAACTTCCGTTCAAATTTGAGGCTGGAACACCTGATTATATCGGTTCAACAGCGCTCTCAACAGCGTTGGATTATGTTACAGCCCTTGGCATGGACAACATAGCACAACATGAAAGTGAGTTGCTGGAATATGCACGCGAGCAGATGGCAAAGATCGAAGGCATGCGCTTCATCGGCAATGCAAGCCACCGCGGCGGATTGGTTTCCTTCCTGGTTGGCGACATACACCCTTACGACATGGGTTCCATACTTGACAAACTAGGCATTGCCGTACGTACAGGTCACCACTGCGCTGAACCTGTTATGCAGGCATTCGGAATCGAGGGCACCGTACGTGCATCATTCGCATTATATAATACAAAAGAAGAGATAGACATCCTTGTGGCAGGAATTGAACGTGCCCGCAAGATGTTCCATCATTAAACATAAGAATCATGACAATCAACGAGAAACAAGACGAAATTATCTCTGAGTTTGAATTTTTAGAAGATTGGTTGGACAAGTACCAACAGATAATCGACAAGAGCCAGTCTGGCGAGAAGATGCCGGAAGAAGAGAAAGTTCCAGAAAACCTCATCGAAGGCTGTCAAAGCAAGGTTTGGGTTACTGCGCAATATAAAGACGGATTGGTTTATTACCACGGCGAGAGCAACACCGACATCGCAGGCGGAATTGTTGTGATGCTGGTTGAGATTTTGTCGGGACATACACCTGAAGAGATTTTGGACAGCGAGCTTTACTTCATCGACCGTATCGGCCTGAAGGAGCACCTTTCTCCTACCCGTTCCAACGGAATGTTGGCCATGATCAAGCAGATGCGCCTCTACGCTATGGCTTTAAAGGCAAAAGAAAACGAGAAATAAATGCATTTTGAAGGTATAACGAGAAGAAAAACGGCAGACAGAAAACATACTTTATCAACATGAAGAACAAAAAAGTAACATCGGCAAAACCAGTTCAAGAGAAGAAGGAGATCTCTCCCAAAAAATTCATTCTCTCTGAGCAACAAACGATATGGGGATGTAGGATCATTTTCTTCCTATTTTCTCTCTGTTTCCTAGGCATCTACAATTCTGAACTGATGTACAAATTGCAGAATGCAAACTTCTTTATTCAGAATGAGATTTTCTTCGAGAATACGATGCATCAGTCAGCAGGTCTGCTTATATATGTTTCGGCCTATCTCACTCAGCTGCTCTACTATCCTATTTTAGGAGCACTGGTACTCTCATTGATTCTCTCTGCAATCGAACTGGGAGTAAGCCACCTTTACAAAATTTCAAGCGAGAAATTCCTGCTATCTTTCATTCCTTCAGGACTACTGCTTCTGATGATTAGCTCCATAGGATATGCCGTTTACGATATGTTCAACACCTCCATCGTATTCTCATCCACTTTAGGCGTACTGCTGATTCTTTCCATTCTATTATTGCATAAAGTATTATCCAACAAAAAGATAGGGGCAGCCATTTCTTTGGCTATTGCAGCTATCGCATTCTTTGCAATCGGCAGTTATGCATTAGTTGCAATATTGATCATTACCATCAACGAGTTGAAAAAAGAGGAGAAGACCAAATTCATTTATGCTAGTATAGGCATTATTCTCATAGCCTTGCTTCCTTATATTTCAAGCACTCTCCTCGTCGAGACATACAATTATGCAATACTTGCGCCAATTACTGATTTCCACTATCAGAACTTGTTCATCCTTATAACAGCAACACTTCTTCTCTTAACCGTTTATTCATTCTTCTTCGGAAAAGAGAATTCAGAGAAAAAAAGTATCAGCAATCATTTGATGTATAATGCGATCGGAATGGCAGTTGTCTGTTTGGGCATCTTCTACTTCTCTTTCCGCGATGATAATTTCCAAACGGAGATAAAGATGCAGCGACTTTGCGAGCAACACGATTGGAATAACATTTTGAAAGAAGCTGAAAAAGTTTCGGAACCCACAAAGGCTATCTCTGCCTATCGAATCATTGCATTAGCCAACAAAAATGTTCTTGCAAATGAGATGTTCAGATACCCTTGTATTCTAAAAAAGTCAGCATCACAATACCTCTCAGATCAGCCTATATATTACGAAGACCTTTTTCTCTACGCATCATTTCCAAATAATGCCTATTTATGGGCAATGGAATTCTGGGTTACTACAGGTCCGACATATGAGCACCTGAAAAAAATGGCTCTTTGTGCATTACTGAGTGATGAAGACGAACTAGCAAAGAAATACATAACCTTACTTAAGGAGACAATGTTCCAAGGCTCATGGGCTAAAGAACACGAAAAGTACATCGGTCATCCAGAAGTGATGATCAGCAAATATCCTGAAATGGATAAAGTAAGAAAGTGTCTGCCTAAGCAAGATGTGATTATCAGCGTACAGAATTTACCACAAACATACATCTCCTATAGCAAGATGGATGCAGGGACAATTGAGCACCGTATCCTTGCAGACCTCTACAGTAAAGATTTGAAATTATTCATGAACGACATTCTGATCGCACAGTCGCTCTATAAAGACAGGTTGCCACTCTGCATGAAAGAGGCTCTTGTCATTTGCGCCATCAACGGCCATCCAGAGGGATTAAAGCATTTCCGCATAGAGAGACCTTTTGCACAGAGTATCGTAAATCTGTTCCAATCGCTCAAAAACTACAGCAGCAAAGAGGCTGCGGCTAAGGCTCTAAAAGAGACGTACGGTAACTCATACAGTTACTATTACATCTTCTCCAATGCAAACACAATGCAATAATTCACATCCCAAATCAAAAATGATCATGACAAAAACAGATATAAGACATAAGCTATCAGTCATCACATTCGGAGCTATCGCTTTGATTCTGACAGCTTGCACCAACGTACCAAGCAGCAGTGAGAAGGTGGCTAAAAAGGCCTCTATTTATCCTGATTACACAGATATTGTAATGCCTTATAACATTGCACCAATGAACTTTCTTGTTCAGGAAAAAGGCGACGAATGCGTTGTGAAAGTGACAGATGCTAGTGGAAATTCCATCACCTCTTCGGGTGATAACAAAATGAGAATCCATTTCCCTGCAAACAAATGGAAAGATCTTCTTTCTAAGAACAAAGGAAAAATCCTGACTTACGAGATTTACGTAAAGAATGACGGCAAATGGCTTCAATACGAGAGTTTCTCAAACGAGGTGGCTGCCGAGGCTATAGACCCTTATCTGACTTATCGTCTGATTGAGCCGTCTTACATGAGTACAGGGAATATCGGCATTTTCCAGTTCAACCTAGAAACTTCGGAACAAACACCGATACTAACGAATCACAAAAAAAAATGTGATCCAAACAACCGTGAACAAAGCTGTGTAAATTGTCATGTAAGTCAACAAAACAACCCCGAGAACAGCATGTTCTACTACAGAGGTCCAGGCGGTGGAATGCTCATGACATACCAAGGAAAAGTATACAAAGTCAACACAAAAACCGGAGACATGTTTGCCGGTACAGTCTATACTGCATGGCATCCTACATTGCCATTAATCGCATTCTCCAGCAATGATATCAGACAGAGTTTCCTTTCAAAAAATAAAGGTAAGATATTCGTCTACGACTATCGTTCAGACCTAGTTCTATACGACATTAAGAAGAATGAGATGACTCATATCCTAAAGACGAAAGACCAACAAGAGACATTCCCTTGCTGGTCTCCAGACGGGAAATATCTCTACTTCTGCAGTTCAGACTCTACACTTACAGACTTCACTGAGTTCAAGAAAATGAAATATGATCTGAAGAGGATTCCGTTCAACGAGAAAGATAAATCATGGGGTGCAGTAGAAGACCTATACCACGCATCATCTAAAGGATTAAGTGCTTCTCATCCTAGGATTTCTCCAGACGGAAAATATATGATATTTACAGTTGCACCTTTTGGGCCTAATGCATATACACAACAGGAAGCAGATCTATATAAAATGAATATGGAAACAAAAGAAGTTTCTATCATAACAGAAGTAAACAGTAATTCTAGCGATTGTTACCATGCATTTAACTCTAATGGCCGCTGGGTTGTATTCTCAAGAAGAGAAGACGCGAACTACAGCCGTCCTTATTTCTTTTACTTTGACAAAGATGGCAAGGCTCACAAACCTTTTGTCATACCTCATACAGAGGCAGACTACAATATGAATCTTATCAAGAACTACAACGTTCCTGAGTTCTTGGTTGGCCCCGTAAAAATAACACAGAACGAGTTCTATAAAATGATTGAGAAAGAAGAGGCTATTCAAAGCAACTATGCTTCAACTAACTCAGATACTACAACAAAAGATAAAGATGTTGACACTTATTCTGGTGCATCAAAAATGTCGCAAAAAAAGGATTAATCAAAATAACATTTCTCAATCAGAAAAGAGTGTTACAAACTCTCATTTCAACCTTCTTGCACGCTTTTAATTTACTATTATTGACAAAAAAAGGAGAAGAAGTGCAAACGGCACCTCCTCTCCTGCAAAAACACATAGACTCGACTTGAAAGGATTGAAATGACAGAAACTGCGTTAACAGCCTGTCTGACTCAACTCCTTTACTTGTCGGTATATCTTATACATATATCTGGAACGTATGCCACACGCATTAAGATATAAGTATTTATATCATTCTTATCTGAAGTATTTAACGGAAGACTTTCTTGAAATTAATTTACGAACATCCTGCTTCTAAAGAAAGATTTGTGAAAACATTAGATGCAATAGGCTACACTAAGGATTCCACTTTCGTAATCATTAATTCATTCCAGAAACGTAAATCTATCATCCTCACTATTTCTCCGTAAATAACAGAGATAATCCTCCATTCCGCTAGACTGACTTTCAGTTTCAACTTGCACAATCGTTTTATGATGATTATAACGCGTTTTCAGCGTTCTATAAAGCGTATCTAAGAATTGTTCAATACAACCACTTTCTAAAAAACGTTCAACTACAAGCAATCAAGGTCGTTCTAATATTCCTATATCAGCATTATCCAAATAGGTTGAAAGTGTATAATCCTCAGCACACTAAATAAGTTTTGATGAAAAAACTTATCATATGCAAATATATTATTTTAACCCATGTATGCCAAATATTTGTGAATTTAAATTTCATAAAAACGAAAAGAAGTTAGGAACAGGAGCGAAAGTGGTTAGACAGTTTTTTATACCTCTTATTAGCTTTAATTTTTTATATGAACAAAATCAGAAAATGATATTACGTCGTCATATCATTTGAGAAGGATCTTAAAATAAACATATCACATGGTTTTTCACTTAATCCAAAAATCAAAGATAGATTCAATAATAATCATTCAAAAAACAGGATAAAAAAAGCCTCGATTATCAGTATGTCGATATCGAGGCTACAGTCGGGGTTCATTATTCCGTTGTCTCATAAAAATCAAATTTTTGAAGTTATTCACTTAAAGATTCTTTCTTACTCCAGATCTTTACTGCTAATGAAACCATCACGTCTGCTATGAAAAAATAAACTAATAACATAATCTTAAATTTTAAAGTTATACATCATTTTTGTTCTTAATTACAATGCAAATATATACACAATTTACATATTGTAAAAATATTTTTGAATATATTTTTTATTTTGATTATATATTTTTAATTTTTGGCAAAAATGATTACATATTGATGCATATTTAGACAAATAGATATCTTTATTTAAATATTTTAGCATATTTATAAACACAAATAAATCAATATTACATATTTATGCTGTTTTTATACTAAAAACGAAGTTCTAATTCGTAGTTTATTAAGCCAAAAAAATAAAAAAGAATAATAATTCTATAAATATGCATAATTTATAAGAATATACAACATGGAGAAATCTTTAACAATAAAGCTTACATAGATAACAGCGTCCTGCAAACACAATTTGATTTAAATATAAATCGATCTTTCTTTCGTATAAAAACCCTCGCTCTCTTCAATAAATGAGAAACATCTCGTACAGTAACTTGTATAGATGGGGCGAACCCCGTGTGTGATATCACGTTATAATCTGATTGCTTAAACTAAGTTTTATGTGATTTGTGTTTTTGCTATTTATGTCATTTTCGATTCATTTGCGGTAGAGACGGAGCGCGCTCCGTCTCTACCGGTTTTCGACAAAAGACAGTTTTTTTTAATCGGTATTTTATTGATTTTCAATAAAAAGCGTCCTCCCAATTGGAGATATATCAAAAAATAAAAATGGGCTATGTCTACACCCTTGACACAGCCCATTTAAGCCTCAACCTACCCTATTCAGGCAAGTATTCTTATCGTTCAAACAGAATCAATAAAGACTGATGTGTTCGTTCTTCTTTGGATAATCAATCGTGTAATGCAAGCCACGGCTCTCCTTACGTTGAGATGCTGCCTTAATAACAAGGTATGCAGTATTGATGACATTTCTCAGCTCGCATAGCTCCTTAGAAAGGACGGAACGCTGGAATAAGCTCTCCGTCTCACGGTAAAGTATTTCCAAACGATCGTAAGCACGTTTCAATCTCAAGTTAGAACGTACAATTCCGACGTATGCGTTCATAATCTGATTTACCTCTTTTTCACTTTGAGTGATAAGAACCATCTCCTCATTCAACGAGGTTCCTTCATCATTCCACTCAGGTATTTCATCGTTCCACTCTATTTCTGGCAATATCTTCAACGCATCCTTAGCAGCAGAATCTGCATAAACGATAGCCTCCAACAAAGAGTTAGATGCCAAACGGTTGGCTCCGTGCAATCCTGTACGCGAACATTCACCTGCTGCATACAATCTGTTGATGGTTGTACGTGCATTCAGATCCACCTTGATACCACCACACAAATAGTGAGCAGCGGGTGCTACCGGAATAAAATCTTTGGTGATATCGATACCCAATGACAAGCACTTCTTGTAAATGTTAGGGAAATGCTCCTTTGTCTGCTCAGGATCTTTGCCTGTAACATCCAAATAAACGTGATCATCACCTGTAAGCTTCATCTCGTTATCGATGGCACGAGCCACAATATCACGAGGTGCCAAAGAGCCACGCTGGTCATATTTAGTCATGAAGGCTTCACCCTTCTTGTTCTTCAAGATTGCTCCGTAACCACGCATAGCCTCGGTAATCAAGTATGAAGGACGCTCTTTTGGATTATACAAAGCTGTTGGGTGGAACTGGACGAACTCCATATCCTCAACCAATCCCTTTGCACGGTAAACCATAGAGATACCATCACCTGTTGCAACAGTTGGGTTGGTAGTTGTCTGGTAAATGTTACCGATACCTCCAGTTGCAACCAATGTCACCTTAGAAAGGAAAGTATGTACGTGATTTGTACGGATATCCAAAACGTATGCACCATAGCACTCAATATTTGGAGTTGTGTGCTTGATGAGTTGACCCATGTGGTGTTGGGTAATGATTTCGATAGCGAAATGCTGATCAAACACATCAATACTTGGATGTTCCTTGATTTTCTTGATCAAACTATCTTGGACCTCAGCTCCTGTGTTATCCTTATGGTGAAGGATACGGAAATCAGAGTGTCCGCCCTCTTTGTGCAAATCAAAGTCACCTTTGTCATCACGGTCGAAATCGACACCCCACTTCAACAACTCCTCAATCTGCGATGGCGCGCTCTCTATTACTTTACGGACAACATTAACATCACAGATGCCGTCACCTGCAATCAATGTATCCTTTATGTGATTATCAAACTCGTCTGTCGGTTTTGTTACTGATGCAATACCACCTTGTGCAAAATAGGTATTAGCCTCTTCCAAGTTGGTCTTACATAGTATTGCGACTTTACCCTTGTCGGCAACTTTTAATGCGAAACTCATTCCAGCTAGACCGGAACCAATTACCAAAAAATCATATTTTTTTATCATTACTTTCCCTTTTTTTGGTTCAACAAACATTTGGAAAACACAAAATTAAGAATCATTTAAGTAAACGAGTAACAAATCCTCGGTTTTTTATGGAAAAAACGTCATTTCAAAACGTATGTTTTCTTTTTACAAAAAGAAAGAAGTTTACTAGAAATTAACCGAACACCCTAAGCCAGGCTAAGCTCACTAGACTTACTAAAGAGAGAAAAACTCGATGTTCTATTGAATATCCGAGATGCAGTCCGTTTCTGACAGAAGACAATAGAACAGATTATCAGACAAAAAAACTCCGCAAAGAACAAATATCATTCTTGCGGAGCCTTAGTTTTTCTATGATTAATAAAACTATTCCATAAACTCATCGTCTATTACCGTTCCGGAACGAGAGAAACTCAATTCAATTTCATCCGGTTTGCTCAAACGCACACGGAAACCGTAACTTTTCTTCTCTATCTTCTGTAACAACTGACCATTATAATTATTATTCAGATATTTGATAGCATCTTTTGGCAACAGATCAAAAACCGTCTCCGGCAAATTTCTCTTACGAGATTTCAACTCTTCCCAATTTCCTTTACGCTCAAAAGTAATCTGAGTTCCGCTTCCTGTATAAACGATATAATTTCTATTCTGATCTTGTTCAATGAAAGTCGCTGTATCCTCAGCAAAATACTTTGTCATGAATAACCTTGCAAGTTTAGGCAAATTCACCTCAGAAGGTTTATTCATCGACAACTCTCCCTTATTGTCAAAAGAAAGTTCCATATTGTTTGGTCTATTCAAACGTACACGGTAACCAAAATTCTTGCTGCCGGGATATGTTTTCTCAATCTTACGGATTTTACTGTCAGGATAATTTTTTGAAATGTAAGCCAATGCCTTTTCAGGAAGAATCTCCTTCAGCGCATCAGGAAAATCATTTTTCTTCAGACTAATCTCCATCCATTCACCTTTACTGTTGAACTCCAACTCTTCTCCTGTCTTCAACAGAATACAATATTCCTTGTCAATAGTGACTTTTGTACTATCAATTGAATCTAATGAATAGTATTTGGAGATAAAGGAACGGGCATCATTAGGCAACTGTGCTCTTGTGAAATCAACCGACGAACATGAGCCTAACAACAACATGGTCAAAGCCATGATTCCATAAAAAACTACATTTCTTCTCATACCAACTATTTTCAAATTACACGTATCCTCAAAGATATGTTTTTTTGGAGAGAGAACGAACATCGTTTCCTAAAAATTCAAGGAAATACGAATTAAAATCGTTCAGCGTTGATTGTTACTCGTTAATCGTTTGAAATGGTTACAACGTAATAATCAAAAAACAGAAAAGAGGTCTTACCCATTGGCAAGACCTCTTTAAAATATTAAATTATTCTATACTTTTTGTCTATCAAAGACATTTCTTAAAGCGAGAAAGAAACTCCTTCGCCTCATCCATTGTCAAGCAGAGAGGAGGAAGCAAACGAATAGTGTTTGTACCTGCTACACCTGTGAAGACCTTCTGCTCGTATAAAAGCTTCGTACGGATCTCCTTAATTGGCTGATCGAACTCTAGGCCAATCATCAAACCACGACCACGAACCTCTCTAATCTGAGGGAATGTCTTCAACTCGTTCAACAAGAACTCACCTACCTTAGCAGCGTTCTCTACCAAATGCTCCTCTTCGATGATATCCAAAACAGCGATTGCACCAGCACAAGCCAAGTGGTTACCTCCGAAAGTAGTACCCAACTGTCCGTAAACAGGAGTGAAGATTGGACTGATAATCAATCCTGCCATTGGCAATCCGTTACAGATACCCTTTGCTACCGTGATGATATCAGGACGGATACCCGCATACTGGTGAGCGAAGAACTTACCGCTACGTCCGTAACCAGACTGGATCTCATCCAAAATCAAGACAGTGTTAGTCTCTGTACAAACAGCACGCAAGTCACGTATAAATTGGTCGTCAGGAATCTGAATACCTCCAACACCCTGGATACCCTCAATGATAACTGAAGAAACATCGCCCTTCTGCAATTCCTCGCGAACAGCCTTAATGTCATTAAACTCAACGAACGTAACATCCAAACCTTCATTTATTGGAGCAATATACTTAGGAATATCAGTAACGCGAACAGCTGCAGAAGTTCTTCCGTGGAAAGACTTCTTGAAAGAGACAACACGTCGACGGTTATTATAGAAAGATGCTAATTTCAATGCGTTCTCATTGGCCTCAGCACCAGAATTAATCAAGAACAAAGAGTAATCATCATATCCGCAGATCTTACCCAACTTAGTGGCCAAATCTCTTTGCAACATGTTGATGACTGAATTCGAATAGAAGCCCAATTTTGCGGCTTGCTCGCTGATTGCCTTCACATACTTAGGGTGTGCATGTCCAACTGAAACAACAGCATGACCACCATAAAGATCCAAATACTCCTGACCTTTATCATCCCAAACATGGCAACCTTTTCCCTTTACGACATTAACATCGAACAAGGGGTAAACGTCGAATAATTTCATATCCTATCTGTTTTTATTGAATTACAAATTTAGAAACCACTTGGTTTCAACTTCAATCCCATCTTCTCGTCCAAACCAAACATCAAATTGAAGTTTTGGACAGCCTGACCCGAAGCTCCCTTCAACAAATTATCAATCATAGAGATAATCAACACTTTATCGCCGTGTTTCTCTACATGGACAATTCCTTTATTGGTATTGACAACCTGCTTCAAATCTGGGTTGGCATCCATTACAAATGTAAAAGCAGCATCCTTGTAGAAATCTTTGTAAAGTTTCTTGATTTCCTCCTCTTCCAAAGAGCATTCAGTATAAGAAGAGACATAGATACCTCTTGCAAAATCACCTCTTACAGGAAGGAAGTTGATGGCTTTATCAAATCCCAGTTGCAACTGACGCATTGTCTGCGTAATCTCCAAAAGATGTTGATGTGTAAATGCCTTGTAGATGGATATATTGTTGTTTCTCCAGCTGAAATGAGAAGTAGCACCAGGCTTTACTCCAGCTCCTGTTGAACCAGTGATACCGTTAGTGTGAACTTCGCCCTTGATCAATCCGTTGGCAGCCAAAGGCAAAAGACCTATCTGAATAGCTGTTGCAAAGCAACCTGGGTTGGCCAAACGTGTAGCTTTACGGATACGCTCACGATTTACCTCAGGCAATCCGTATACAAAACCGCAGCTCTCATTTCGATAATCTTGAGAAAGGTCGATAATCTTGACAGATGCTGGAATTTCGCTCTCGTGTGCCTCCAAGAACTTCTTGCTATCTCCATGACCTGAGCAGATAAACAAAGCATCTATGTCATTGAAAGTAAGTTGATCTGTAAAAGTAAGCTCAGTCTCTCCGAAAAGACCTTCATGAACATCATAAAGTTTGTTTCCTGCATTACTGCTACTGTTTACAAATGCGATTTCCACCTCAGGGTGGTTCAAAAGAATACGAAGCATTTCTCCGGCAGTATATCCTGCACCTCCAATAATTCCGACTCTTATCATTTTTTTATACTAATTTATTCTATTCAAAAAACAACCGTACAGAAGAGGAAAAACTCATTACTCAAGTCTTCTTCTCCTTTCAAAATACAAAGTTATAAATTAAAGTTTAGTTATCAGAAACATAAACTCTTTATTTCCTTTTCATTGTTCGAAGAATATTTTTGTCTTCGTCTGATACCCTGTAGGACTCTATCATCTTACGAATAGCCTTGTTGTAAGTATCATCATCCAAATGATTGTTCTTCATAAAAGCCATTGTCTTCTCCGGATATTTTGCAAATGCCGTTGCAACCGCCCAAGCCACAGCCATCTTCAGGTAATAACCGTCATGATGCATATTGTCCAAAATCTCCAGCACACGGTCAATGTATTTATCGTTCAAGAAATGGGACATCAACATAATAGCCACCATACGAAGTTCGTACTCCTCTTTCGAGTCCAAGTATTGCATCAAGAAGTCATATACCTCATCCTGATGTTTATCCGCAATCTTAAACGTAAGACAAAAGCTGTCGTTAACAGACCAGTTGTTTATCTTCGGGATGAAGCGCCGTGCATAATCCAGAACCTCCACTACATCGACCCTCTTCACGTATCCGAGCGTCATGCCCTGAAGCATGATCTCCTCAAAGGTCTCGTCGGAAGCGTTCGAGAGATAAGTACGCCAATCGCCGGCTGCCAACTCTTTCGCCAATTCGCGAAGATGCGGCAGGCGCACGCCTAACATCGGCGGAGTACAGTGGGGCACTAAGGCCGACGAAAACTCGGAGTATTTTTTGTCTCTCAGAGACTCTAAGCGAGAGTAAATTTCTTGATTGGTCATGATCGACTGTTTTTTGCAGCTATGCTGCAACTAATTAGCAAAAAGGCTTTGCCTAAGCAAAGCCTTCCTATTTTAAGCTGTCTTCGACAGACTATTCGTTTTTTAGATAATTCTCAGCAAATTCGTTAGAGATATAGTTCTCATACGTTGTACAAACGTACGAAGAGAAATCTACAGCACATTTTACAATCTTATCCCAAGTCTCTTCAGGCACTGTACCGTTAACAAGATCTTCACGTTTCACATCATATTTCAACAGACCGTAAATGATTCCTGCATTGAAATTATCGCCAGCACCTACTGTACTTACTGGATTGATAGGATTAGCCTTGTACTCTTTCCTAAAGCCCTTACTGTAAGCAATAGCACCTTTATCACCACGTGTATAAAGGAAGTTCTTTGTATAGAACTCAACGTGCTCCTTATAATTTAAATCAGGATCCTGATCATTGAAGATGTTCATGAAATCTTCGTCAGAACCCTTGATGATATCTGCAAATTCAAAGTTATCCAAGATTGAAGGCATCAAGAAACGAACCTCAGGAACGTGTGTCTTACGGAAGTTGACATCGTAATAGATGATCGCCTTACGGTCTCTTGCAAATTCGAGTAATTCAACCACCTTATCGTGTAAAACCGGATTCAAAGCAAAGAACGAGCCAATCACCACAATATCATCTTCATCGATACGAGGCATGATATAATCCAAACGTTCTGCAGGATAATCCTTATAAAAAAGATAATCAGCATTTTGCTTTTCGTTCAAGAAAGCCAATGCCAAAGCCGTTTTTCCTGAGAATGAGTATATATACTTTGTATAGACATGGTTCTCTTCAAGGAAATTCATGATGATTTTACCTATACGGTCATCACCGATTTCACTGATGAAGATTGGCTCATACTTCATTCGTCCGAGAGAAATCAAAGCGTTGTAGACAGAACCACCAGGTCTGCCACTCGTTGGTTGATTATTCTCGAAGATGATATCAAATACAGTCTCTCCTATACCTATAATTTTACGCATAAATTGTATTTCATATTACTCTTTACCATACACTAGGTCGTCCATCAAGAACTGCTTTAGAATGCCTTTCCACACTTCCGGAGCAAAACCTGATTTATTATTTCCGCCAATCAAAAAGACCTCATTTGTTTCCTCGTTAAATAAAATCGTGCTGAAAGCTCTAGCATCATTTGCATTAGGGAAAATCTTATGACTATCAAATCCCCAATTGATTCCGGAATTGATCGATTTATAAGCAGAGCTCTGAATATTTCCTTCAGCATCTTCACCACCTATCACACACAAACTCTTTCCATACTGATAAGCCATCATTCCCTTACGGAATTCGAACGGACTCTTTTCGTTAGAAAGATCCAATAGATTACCATCAACATCCAAAGCCCAAACAATAGTTCCGCCATCCTCGTTTTTGGTAAAAAGATAACCAACCATAGTAGAACCAGAAGTACAAACAGCAATCTCCATATCTTCCGGATTGAAAGAAGAAGGGATTTCTGAATCAAGTGTGTAAGATATCGCTCCTGAATAAATATAGCATAAATAATATTTATCATCTTCATCCTTTGCAATTACCCAAAACTTGCCACCCAACATAAATAGAGGTCTTGCTAACGTGAAACCTACTGGCATCAAAAAAGAACTAGATGCAAATGACAATCCTGAAGTATATACGTACAATCCATTGGTTGTATTGACAACAAGCGAACCATTCCTTTCGGTTAGCGTACTCCAGTCTGCACCTGGTAATACAATACTGCCTAACTCTGTCCAAGTCTTACAATCAGTTGAAGTCAATGCATAATTCTCGCCAGCCTCATTCGAATAGAAATAATAATAGGTTTTATTATAATAGACTGCCTTCTGAGAAGTTACTGTTCCATGAACAGAAAGAGAAGACAATTTCTCCCATTCATAAGCCTCAACATCATATTTGTGAACTCTTATCTCTACTGAATAATCCTTGAATGAAGCAGAATCTAAAGAGATAGAACGAAATTTAATCGGTTTTGTGAAATTCAATTTGAATGAAGTGTCGTTAGGATAATTCTTCCAAGTCCCTGCACTATCATATTGCATTATTGAATATCCCGAATAACCATAAAATACAGGATGTATAGCTTCCAAATTTGCACCAAATGAAAGTGAATCGTAATTATAAATACGACATTCAACATCATTAATAATAAAGGTTTTGGATACTCCTTCAATAGTCATTGAACTCACACGAGGGTCATCATTGTTATATGGCACTACTTCTTCATCGTCATCATCACTACAAGAAGTAAATGTTCCAAACGTCAAAGGGAGAAGTACTAATGACAACCACAAAAATCTATTCTTCATATTCTTTTATTATTTCATTACCAAATGGATGCAAAAATAGAAACAATTCGCGTTCCTACCAAAATCGAAATATGAATTATTCATAAAGTAACATTCTTTGTTCGTTTTTCGTTAAATATATCTTATTTCTTACCTAAAGGTTAGATGAAAATTAACAAAAGTGAACGTATCGCATTCTGTTTTATTATGAAATATGTTCACAAACATTTTTTTTATTTGTTCATTTTTATTCCATCTATTTTAAAATTATTAAATTTGAATAACAAGTCTTATAGTCCGTAACAACGGGTTTAGTATTTATATAATAGTTCAACTAAGACAGCTTATTTTATTTCATTTTAAAACTTTTTTTAAGAGATAAAAAAAACTGCAATTATTCCATTTTAGAATACAGGCGACGATGACAGATAGTAAATCTTTCTTCGACGGGACACGTCCCAATCGAACATACAGAAAGTTTTACGTGGGATGCCTACTTTTGTTGCATGCTGTGTCAATTCCACATAAAACGATGATTGTATATTTTACCGAACATTTTCCGAATTGACAAAAAGCAGGCGATTTTTAGCCTGCTTTTTTTATTAAAAACATAGCGAATTGCTACGCTTATCAGTTCGTAGCAATTCGCTATCCATAAATATGAGTCATTAAATCCCTTGAGATTTTCAATAACTTCCTATAATAAGTACTTTCGTATCCTTTATTGAAGGATCCATATCATAATCCCAAATCACATTTGCATCTCCCCCCATCTTTGGAGAGAAACAATTACAGATATTGTTCACATCAGACACTTTCAGATGTGCACCTTTCATATTAATGATGAAACGTTTACAATGATTGAATTTTGTAGACAACAAATCGCTAATCTCCTGCAACTCATTCTTTTCCCCTTGATAATTCAACTCCGATACCTCTACAAATTTCTCATTCTTTAAATACATCATAACGTCATCATCATTTGAGACAAGACCACTTTTTGCAATCTTAGCCATCCATAAGTTTAGTTCTTCCTTTTCCATAACCTTTTGATTTTGCAAAGCAAATGTAAGTCGTTTTTCCAGTGAAAATAGTATCTCAAGCTCGCTTCTTATCAACAAACCAAAGATGACTGAGCATCAAATAATTAATCATAAAAAACTGGCAGTCAAATTTTTAATAATCATCCTTTATCAATAGCTACATTCTTTCATTTATCATCCAAGTAAAAAAACACAAAAGGCATCAACAGCTCTACTTTCACCTGACTTTTTCATTTTCTTTATTTCTTTATTCTTTACATATATCCAAGAATAAATATAGACTATTTGTTTCAAATACAAAAAGGAATCGTGTTAAAGTTATCAACAACAAGATATAACTATTTGCTTATGAAGTGTTTGTATTTATTTAAAAACCGATTTGATTTTATCTTTGACTACGAATTAGCTTAGCATCTGTTTCCTATGAAAATAAAAAGGTGCACATTTCTGCGCACCTTTTTATTCATTCTATCTGTCACGTCCTGAAATAGCGTTACAACAAAAAAGTAACGAATATGAAAGGAAAAGAAAGACAGTACGTTAGACGTTCACAAAAAGACTACCCGATGAGCTTTAAGCTTGCGGTAGTAAGAGAGTATGAAGAAAATAAGATATCTTTAGGATCTCTTCATCGGAAGTATGGCATACAAG
>Ga0208197_1001200_pt1 | contig 27261 bp, 21 predicted proteins | sample AD_JPNNA4_MetaG_FD_184444 | JGI IMG/M metagenome (GOLD analysis project Ga0208197, IMG submission 184444) | Active sludge microbial communities of municipal wastewater-treating anaerobic digesters from Japan - AD_JPNNA4_MetaG (SPAdes) (version 2) | ecosystem: Engineered > Bioreactor > Anaerobic...
AAATATCAATGTAATACGAGCGGTTGGTGTTAAAGACCGCGCGGATATACTGGTCGTGCGGGGTAATCAGTTTTTGGATGGTGGTTTGTGATCGATCGGTGTCTGGCATGGTTGACCTCGTGGTTGATTGTGTGTGCGGGGTGGATCGGATGGGCGCATTACCCCATCTTCCTATACCCCGGATCCTTGCCCTGATGCTCGGACTGGGTGTGCTCGGCAATCGAAAACCCCATCACGGTTTTTCCGCAGGCCAGGCATTTGCAGCGGTCCCAACTGCCGATCTCTGCCATCGATGTCGGGGACAAAACCTCAGCAGCCCCCCCTACGTCGGAAACTTCCGGCTCGGCCAGCAGATTCATCTGCCCTTCGGGTTGGGCGAGTTTTTTGGGTTTCTGCCGGGCAGGCTGCTCTTCTTTGGCTTTCTTTTTGTCTTTCTCGTGCAGCCCCTGGCGGACTTCTTCTTCGTAGCGTTCGTGATTCAACCGCAAGAGGCGCGCCAGTACCTCGCGCCGGGCGGCTTCTGAAATGGTGAAGCGCACGCCCTGCGGGGTTTCGTGAAAGCCGTGCCCCAGCTCAAGGTCACTCCAGCCGTAGGCGGCTGCCACGGCGTTGTCCATCTCAATGTGCAGCTCACGCAGGCGGGCAATATCAGTGGATTTCTCTTTGGGGTTATGGAAGCGGTTGTAGATGGGAGTTAATCCCTCTTGGCGGGATACCATTAAGCTTCCCCTAAAATTATGATATTCCATACCAATTGATTCCAATTGCGATACATATTCGTTTTCTAATGGAAATTTGTCAAATGTTGTCGAAGTACTATACCTTATTGAGTTTCCAAGGGTAGAAGAAGTTGCACGAGACCAAACATCATGGATTGTTGATTGTAATAATGCAAAAAGCCCATATCGCGAGTCTGCGAATAGTTTTATACCATGAGAGTAAAGTTTATTCGGATCCGAAAAAATGAAAGCCAAATTTGTCGACACTATTGTTAAAGCCAAGATTCTTTCTAATTTTCTAGCTATAGAATAGAATTCAAGCCGTTTATCCCAATGTAACCAGGGTCGAGTTTCATGAATTTGGCGTGTTTGATTTTCTCGCTCTTTGGCCACCTCAACCGAAAGGTGTGTCAGTAAGTTATCGCACCCTAGAATTTCATTACGATTTCTATCTCCGAAATCGATTATTACTAAATCGCCTTCAACGTTTGGGGTTCCATTTAAAATATCGCCATTCACAAAAATTCGAATATAGGGAAGCAATCCAGGATTATTTACCAAAAGACTGGAAATATCTTTTTTATTTTTTACAAATGCTCCTCCATATAACATAGTACCTTGACTGTATGTAATATTATGACTCAGTCTTTTTGCCAACTCAAAATCAAGGTCTTCATTTAGGGAAGATGTTATGTTCTTTACGTTTATGCCATCTCGATAAATAATTCCACTCCATGACTTTTTATTAATATGTAGAATTGTTATTATTACTGATGCTTGACCAGGCCATGGCTGTGAAATGTCTGCGCGATAAATAATTCCACCATCAATAATGATTGATTCAAGCCCAAATGACCGAGTATCACTCTCAGCAATACTTTTTGTGGCAATCAAGCCAAAATATCCACCTTTTATTAATAGCTCATAACATCTACGATAGAAATATGCTGCAAGGTCAGCTGTTCCAGGCGTCCCTTGGAAGAAAAGCTTTAATGAAATCGAGTATTCCGCACCGAGGTATGTCGGAATTTGCCATCCACCTAAAAATGGTGGATTTCCCACAAAAGCATTAAATCCTCCCTTTTTGAAAACCTCCGGAAACTCAAACGGCCAATGGAAGGCGCTCTCCTTGCGCGCGGCGTGCAAGGCGCGGTGGGCATCGGGGCTGTCCATGGGCAGGCCGGCCACATAATCCCATAATAAGTGAGATAGCATAGTCTCCTGCTCGGCGGGTTTCAGACCCAGCAGATGCACACCCACCAGTAGGTCGCAGCCCAGCTTCACCCGCGCCATGGCAGCGTCGGCTTCCTTCAGCAGTTCGGCCTTGTGCTCTGCATCACGCACGTCCAGCACGGTGAAGCTTTCCAGCTCTTTGCGTTTCTGGCGGGCGGCTGCGGTAAATTCTTCCAGGGTGGTCAGGTAAAGGGTGAACTGCGCGCCCTTCAGACTGTACGCCCACTTGCGGTACATGTCCTCATCCGCGCCGACCAATGAATCGCCGCATTTAAGAGCATGATCCAAAAAGGTGAAAGGCCGACCCTTGTCCATGGTGGTCAGCCAGATGGAGAGCTTGGCGATCTCGACTGCCAGCGGGTTCTTATCCACGCCGTAAATGCAGCGGTCCGCCACCAGACGGCGGGCGAGAACCAGGCGCTCTTCGTCGGCGGTGGGAATGATCAGCTCGCCCGGTTTGCCGCTGGCGGGCTGGCCTTCAGGGGTTATCCGAAGACCCGGATTACTGCCCTCAGGATTCAAGACATCCCAGGCTTCTACCAACCGCTCCGAGAGGTAACGGATCACCTGCACCAAAAAGCCGGCAGAACCCATGGCCATGTCGCAGACCTTCAGTTCCAGCAGTTCGGCGGGGCTTTTCAGCTTCCATTCTTCTTTGGGCAGCCCCTCAGCTGGACCGGTGTAAACCAGCGGTTCCAGGGTATGCAGCACGATCGGTTCGGTCAGGCTGCGCGGTGTGTAATGCGTGCCGGTGGCGCGGCGCGTGGCGCCGGCGGTCACATACACGCTGCCGGGCAAGAAGACTGCCGGGTAGCCAAAGTCATCCTCGCGCAGCAGGCCGGCATACGGCGCCACCCGCTCCAGCATCTTTGCATCGTTGTTGCAGGCGATGAGCAGGTGCTGGTTGGTGAACACGTCCGGTCTTTCCTGCAGGGCTTTGCGCAGCGCGTTTTCTGAACGGCCAGTTTGCTCTTTAAGGAAGGCCAGAAAACTCTTCTCGCCTTTGCCTTCTTCCGCCCGAAGGGTGGGCAGCGATAGCTCCGGTTCTTTCTCGCGTGTGCCAGACAGTCCCAGCACGGGTTCGTTGGCGCGCACAGCAATATGATCCAACAAGCCTTCATAGACGTGACCAATCTGCTCCACATCCAGCGCTCGGAAGGAGAGCCGGCGGGCTTCAGCGGGTCCACCACCGGGCACCTTGACGCGCAGCACCTGCAGCGCCTCCAGCAGGTGCAGCACCGTGCGGTTCGAGATGGGAAGAACCACATTTTCTCTACTAGTCTGGGTAGTTCTACCTTCCAAAAACGGGTAACGTTCAGGGTCAAACAGGCTGCCGCCGTAAGCCGGCAGGTTTAGCCGGTCGTGGTGAATACCGTCATGCACGGCACGGAAGGTGGCCAGCAGTCGGCACCAGGCATCGAAGCGGCGCTCCAGTACCTCTTCACCCAGCTGATCAGCAGTTTCACGCAGCTGGGCGCGCAGGGTGGAGACGGCATAGTTCTGATCGTATAGTGGGTCGCCCAACAGCAGCAGTCCGCGTTCTTCAGCAGAAAAGAGGAAGACCAGGCGCATCATCACTGTCAATGCGGCTTCATACAGATCTTTTTCGGGGATGTCCTTTAAAAGTGTTCGACCACAGTCCTGGTCGGCCTTATCAATGGCGCGGATCAACACCTCCACCGCCCGGCGCACCTGGTAGCCCAACTGGTCGGTGACTTCCTGCTGCTCGTTGACGCTGTCCTTGAGCATGCCTTCCAGGGTATCTTCGTCTGCCACCGAGAAGAAGCGAGTTGCACCTAATAATGAAGAGAACGCCCGCAAAGTGAGCGGTTCTTCCAGCCACAGGGCAGCATACCAGGAGACAAACGCGCTGGTCTCCCCTTTGGGAGCATTGACCAGCATCCACTGCTCGCCGTTGGTCACCAGGCCTAACGAAACACCAGTAGCGCGCAGCAGTTCGAGCATGCGCATGGCCGGCGAGGCTTTCCAGCGGTGGTTCTGCATGGATTTTTCCAGCCCCTGGGTGATTGGGCAGACCTGCACCAGCATACGCGGTTTTTGAGCGGATGGATCATTGGAAACGATCGCCAGGTCGGGGCGCAGGGTTTCTCCCTGTTCGGCAACAAAGGCTTGCAGGGTCGCCGGAATCGCGGGACCTTCGAGCAGATGGCTTTTTCCAAAGCCGAGAACGTGTTCGAGGACATAACGTACCCACACCGAATGAATAGCCGGCGAGGGACGCAGGCTGTTCTGGTCATCCAGCCATTTCTCATACGCCAGGCGCAGCTCCGCCAGGCCATCACGGTCAAGCGCTTCCAATCCCTGTGGGAAGGTGCGCATCAGCACCGGAAGGCTCAAAAACGGGCCGGAAATTTCAATCAGAGAAAGCCATTCGTTGTGGTGTCGGGCGATGGACATGGTTTAAGCCTTAGATGCAGATGGTTTGTTGTCTGCTCTTGCGTCAATAAGGATAATGGACTTTTCGTCTTTCAATTCAAGTTCTTCTAAAATCGCCTGTACTTTCAGAAGTTCCAATTCAGAAAAATAAACAATCACTTTCAAAGCTTTTTCCGTATCATTCGCCATTTTATAGATTTCGACCTGGTTTTGAAGATTGCGCCTTAATTGGGTATTCGACGCGAGTTTAAACTCAATGAGCGATTTGTCATAAGCCCCACGTGATGCTTTGAAATCAACTGGACCGCGCCCATTGTTAACCTCTGCATTAATATCAGAGGGCGATGCAAACCAGGTAAATTTAAAAATTAGTTGGACGTCGCTTTCGCGTTTAACGGGTTCACCATTAATATAGAAAAGTCTATAACCGTCTTGATGCTCTATCACATGCTTCATAAATAAAACGCGATCATAGGCTTCTTTCAGAGTGTCACCGCTGGTTTGATAAAAGCCCGTGTTTTTCGACAGAGAAATTATGAAATCAACAACTTGGTCAATGAAAAAAAGTTTGGATTCCTCGACATTTGTTTCACTTAATGCTTCAGCTTCCTCGCCATGGTCTTCTTTATATTTGATATAGTATTCAAGGAGTTTAGGAAATACTTTATATGCGCTTACGTGAACAGCGTTAATCTCCTTTGTCTTTGCATCTTTTGGGATTTCGGAAGAGAGGTAATTGTTAAGTTCAGCCCTAAGTTGTTCATCAGGAACAGACTCGGCTATTTCCCTAAAATTCTTGACTAAATCTTCCCTGTTGATCCAAATTGAATCCTTAGTTAGCATATCCACTGGGGTCAAGATAACATAATCACCATTGTAAACAGGGAGATCAAACAATTCAGACTCCCATTTTTCCGTTTCATAATTGAACCGTACTTTAGGGACTCGATACTTTCCCCGCAAGTCGGGTGCAATATATTCCTGGGCAAACTTCTGAGTGAAACTCAGCAAGTATTCCTTAATTAAATTAGTTGAAAAGTCACTAATGTTGTCTCTGCCTACACCTTCATTTATCAAACACAGTTTTTCAAGGTGACTTCCGTGTGTAATTCGTTCATTTCCAAAATCTGAAAACACTTTATTGAGGTTATCATTTAGGGCTCGACCGAAGTCCATGCCTAAGCCACTACCGCTATTACCAAAGCGCGAAAAGCCAAGCCAGGTTTGCTTAACCTCCTTAAACATAAACCAAGCCAATAATAAACCGGGGGTAATTTTTCCGGCAATTGATTTATCACGTAGAAATCGGAGGTAACGAATAATACCATCGTGTAGTTGACGATATTCCTCTCGTTTAGAAGTAAATAATAAAAATGGATCAATAAATAATGGGAGATCATTAACAAGAGAAATATTAAAGGCGCCATATTCCTCAAGCAATTTTGGGGCGACATTGAAATAATCAGAGAAATAAATATTTACGCTTATCTGGTTGTCAGATTGACGAACTCGTAAACCTTCTCTAGCTCCCAACCTGTTAATTGATTTTTTCGAAATGACCATAAAAACTCCCTTGCAAAATTGCTAATCAGCAAGTTAATGTCCGTGTGAATATTTCTCGGGAACGAGGAACATCACTGCAACCGGAAACAAGCGGGTCTGCGGAGCTGAAAACCGTTTTTGAATTACTGCTTTTTCCTGCTCAATTTCTAGCGGTATCGTCGCCAGCCTTCGCCGCAGAGCGTCCATGTTGCGGTTCAACTGTTCCTTTTCTTCGCTGGTAAATAACTCCAATTGCAACACCTCAGGCTCATCCAGTTCACGGCGGATGGAGCCGGCCAGTTCATTAAGAACGCTTTCTATACTCTTCGCTTCAAACGCTGATCTCTCGGCCAGCAATTTCTGGATCCCATCCATACGGTCTTTACAGCGCGCTTCCAAAGCGGATGAAATCGAAGGAATAATTCGAGGATAAAGATCCAATAAACGCTGCTGCACGGCTGCAGTCGGTTCCTGGTCGGTGGCGGACTGGAGGGCATTTGTCACCTGCCCGATGTTCATCCGGATAAACTTCCCTTCCCTTAAAAACCCGCCGGCTGAGAGGATCTCTTCGTGCAGCCGGTTCTGGTCGCCGCCGATCACCACCAGCCGTGCAAAGGCAATGACTGCCGGATCGGTGAGTGCTGTATCGGCTGCCACCCTCGCGGTCAGGCGGTGCAAACCCTTCTTGCTAGCCGGCGACCACACCTCGGCGCGCAGCAGGCGCAGTGACATTTGAACCAGGCGGTGGTTGAGGTGCGCCAGCACTACATCATCGCGCCCATTCACAACATGATGGTCAAACGTAATCGGGCGGATTTTGCCCGTATGCGGGTGCGCCAACCCCTCTGCGCAGGCCGCCCAACTGCCGGTCAATGCCGGAAGCTCATAGACTGAATCGTCATTGACAGGATTTTGCTCTCCAGTAAGTTGAGGTAATTTTGTCGGGATTAATGCACGCTGACCGGCCAGTTCCAAAGCAGTTTCTACAATGATTTCGGTATTTTTCGGCGAAAAATCCATGTTTTGGCGTGTTTCATGAAGCTGCTCCATATGACGGGAAATTTGGGCGCGCAAGTCGCGTTCGAATTTAAGCATCCGCCTCACTGGTTCATTTTCGCGTTCTGCCTGAGCAGTATCCAACCGGCGGCGTTTGCCCAGCATGGCTTCTTCCACCTGCTGAGCAATCACCGGACCAACCTTACCCAGGTCCTCACGGATTTGTTCCACCTTCTTCACCGCCCGAAACAGGAATTCCAGATCGGCTTCCAGTCCCTGCCCGCGTACATCCCAGGCATTCTGCTCCTGGTCACGGAATCCTTTGGTCACAAAATGGTAAACCAAAACATCTTTTGTTTGCCCATGACGGTCAAGGCGGCCATTGCGCTGCTCCAGTCGGTTTGGATTCCAGGGTATTTCCATGTGGATGATGCGGTGGCAGTGGTTTTGCAGGTCAATGCCCTCTGAAGCTGCGTCGGTGGCCAACAAAATCCGTACCGGGCTGATCTCTGGCCGGGCCTGGAATGCGGCTTTGACACTTTCGCGTTTTTCATCATCCATTCCGCCATAAAGGGTCATCAAGCGGTTGTCACCTGTAAAACCCTCCATGGCGAGCAATTCTTGGAGTGAATTTAGCGTGGCGCGGTATTCTGTGAAAATGACCACGCGCTCATTCGACCATACACCGTTGGGCTTGATGTGGGTTTTCAGCCACTGTAAAAGTTCCTGGATTTTGCTATCTGGACGGGCTGCAGAGCGTTTCGCCCAGGCCAGCAGATTGTTCAATAATTCCTTTTCGCGAGGGGTAACCGGGCGGAAAAGTCGGGTGGCTGTCAGGATTGCATCTTCGCCCGATTCTTCAGCGGACTCTTGCGAATCCTCTTCCTCGGCGGCTTCAAGCTGCTGGCGTAAAATGCCAAAAACCGGTTTATCCTGATCAGGAATGGTCTTCGTCTTCTCAAGTGTCTTTAAGTGTTGTTCAAGGGTGAGCAAGAAAGCAGCCGGCGAAGAAAATAACCGCTTCTTGAGCATTTTCATCATAAACTCAGTAGCATAGCGTTCAATTGCGTCTTTCGGATTTTGTTGACGCAGTTCGGTGTACTCCTGTAGCCAGGCGTGAGCTTTCTTTTCCTCGTCTGAGTAAGTAACTTCGATTGCCTGAATGGAACGTTTCGGGAAGCGAGGGGTACCGTCAAATTGAGGTGGCAACTCGCTTTTCATTCGCCTGACCATAACCAATTGAAGCTGCTGCCGGTCAGGCTCAATGCCGCGGGCAAACCTTTGATTGTCCAGCAATTCCAACAGGGCAGTAAAAGATTCTTTGTAGCCATTATGAGGCGTGGCGGTTAAGAATAATTTATGTTCGAAATTTGGAGCAATCGTCCGAATGGCCAATGTTCGAAGAGAATCCGTGGCATATTTACCGCGTCCTACCGGGGCGATGTTGTGGGCTTCGTCAATGATGAGAATGTCAAATTTGCGGGGATATTTTGGTTCATCCTCGGCAGGAAGAATTTCCTTGAATAATCGCATGGGGCGATCACGCTTTAGAAAGTCGATCGAAGTGATCAGACGTGGAAAGTGCGACCAGGGATTGGTATGTAACCCGCGATTTCGGCGTAAAGTGCGCATCAACTCTGCATCCACAATTCGAAACTCGAGACCAAATTTGTCACGCATTTGATCTCGCCATTGGATTTGCAGAGAAGACGGGCAGACAATCAACACTGTTCGAGCCCGGTTGCGTAGTAGCAATTCCTGGACGATGAGGCCGGCTTCAATGGTTTTACCCAGACCTACATCATCAGCAATCAGCAGATTGGCGCGCGGCATCTGCACAGCCCTTACCAATGGATCAAGTTGATAATCTTCAATCGTAATTCCGCTTCTAAATGGGGCTTGCAGCGATCGGATATCCGCAGAACTAATCGCTCCCCAGCGTACCGCATTGAGAAAAGCGTCGAACTTTTTTGGAGAATCAAACCCTGCCGGGTCGGGTAATCCCGATTTTTCGTTTATTCTGGCATCCGGTTCGATCTCCCAAACAACCTGAAGGGTCTCTCCCAGTGCATCATCTTCAATTGAGCTTAAGGAAATCAGGTGCTGAGGTTTATCCCCATTTTTCGAAAGGACTTCAAGAGGAATTGTACTCTGCTGTATGTCAGATACAACATACTGACGTTGACGTACGGTGACGATTTGTCCGATTTCGGGGATGGAATTAGTAGTGTTTGTAATCATTGAAGGTTTTTACGTTAGATTACCAGATGTTGGAGTTGTTTTTTTTCGCTTTCATCAATCCATTTAAGAATTGCTTCCCTACGAAACCGCCAGTGTTTTCCCACCTTGAAACCGGGTAACACTTTATCTTGGGCGAGCTTGTAGATGGTCGATTGCGGAATGCGCAGGTAATTTGAGACTTCTTCTGCCGTCCAGAACTCATCCGTATCGGCCATTCCTCACCTCGCTGTTAAAATTGAGATTATCACAGTTGCTCCAATGATTATAGCATCGGGGAAGAAAAAGCAAAATCAATTAGAAGGGGCATTTTCTTGCTTATCCATCTAAAACGCCCCTGCGGATGGAACGGTTGATTTATCGCGTTTTGGCTGAGGATTTGATCTCGCGTTCCATCCAGGGCTCAGGAATTGTATGGCTAGCCATTGAATTGTCTGATTTCTCTGTCTAGATCCTATAAAAACGGCTGTAAAATTCCATCATCTTTACCTGCTCGCTTCCCAGTAGTTCTTTTCATAGATGAGAACAAATCCAATGCTATTACCATTTCGGTCCGAAATTGATAATAATAAATTACTTACAATGATTGGAACTGACACATGAAATAAAGCAATTTGGATTATGATAATCAAGGTATCTTTATCGGATGCCAAGCTTCACTTGAAAAAACAAAGTTTTCTAAGAAGTAGTAATTAAATGACTTTTTTGAGAGAAAGGTGACTATGCCTGAGCCTAACAGCAAGAACACAGGTAAGGGAAAAAGCTTTCAGAAAATTGCAGCGGAAGTACTTGGTCGTCATTTCCAGGTTGGATTTCAGACTGAACATCCGATACCGATTGGCAACCCACCAAAGAACCATAAATTTGATCTTGTGTCTGATGATGGCAATTACATAGGTGAGTGCAAGAATTACTCGTGGACTGAAGGCGGCAATGTTCCAAGCGCGAAGATGGGATTTATTAATGAGGCTGTCTTTTATTTACAGCATATATCCAGTGATAAATTCCGGTTTGTTGTCTTGCGTAGGGATGTAGATAACAAACACACAGAAACTCTTGCTGATTACTATTACCGGACAAACAAGCATCTACTCAATGGCGTCTTCGTAATTGAAATTGATGTTTTGACTAAATCCGTTCGAACACTTGGAGATCAAGACTTATCGTTGAAACGCTGAATAATCAACATTCAATCATCGTCCTCCGGGTCGCGAAAAAAGTCCTACTTGACCCCGTCATAAAAAGTCGCTATCATACGACTAATAACTCGTAACCAAAGATCCTCCGGCCTCTTCAGAAGAGCGTCCCTCAGGCCAGGCTAAAATGCGGAGCCTGAGTGAAAAACGTTCCGAAACCAGGAAAATCTCTCATAACCCGGAGGTCAGTGGTTCGAATCCACTCCCCGCTACTAAAGTCAAACCAGAGTCCGTCGGGCTCTGGTTTTTCGTTAGCCCGGCACACAGCGGTAGACATTTTTCCAAAAATGGAGGAATTTCTTATGAACCGCAGTTCGCCGGGTACGTCAAAATCCAAAGTTACACTTTCCTTAGCCAAAGCCATCGACGGCTTCCTAAAATTCAAAACAGCGGAGGGATTAAGCCAACGCACAATTACCTCCTATGAGTTCACGCTTGGTCATTGGTTGAAATACATTGGAGACCGAGAGGTGTCGGAAATTCAATCTTCCGACCTGACCGGTTACATGGCCTGGTTGCGAACCGAGTATAAACCGCGACGTTGGAACGGCAGCTCCGAACCGCTGTCCGCCAAATCCATCCGAAATGTCTGGGTAACATTCCGATCCTTTTTCGGATGGCTGCAGGTGGAGTTCAAGTTTCCCAATCCCGCTAAAGAAATCACTGCCCCGAAGTTTCAAAAACATCCTGTTGAAACATTTTCCAAAGAAGACGTTGAAAAAATCCTCAAGGCGTGTGTCTATTCCCGCGAATCGCAGACTGAGGAAAGGAAGAAGTTTGTAATGCGCCGGCCGAGTTCCAACCGCGACCAGGCGATTGTGTTGATGTTGCTGGACACTGGATTGCGAGCAACTGAGTTGTGTTCTCTGATCATCAACGATGTCGATCTCAAGACTGGAAAGGTCACCATTCGCCACGGAGTGGCTGGTGGCGCAAAAGGTGGCAAAGGTCGTACCGTTTACCTGGGCAAAGTTGCTCGAAAAGCGGTCTGGCGTTATCTTGCCAGCCGAGAAGATGGGGACGATCCCGACGCCCCCCTCTTCATCAGCCATGCGGATCGAGCTTTCAACAAGGACAGTTTGCGAGTCTTGATCAATCGGTTGGGAGACCGGGCAGAAATCAAGAAAGCTTATCCTCATAAATTCAGGCATACCTTCGCCATCACCTATCTGCGCTCCGGAGGGGATGTTTTTACCCTCCAATCGCTTCTGGGTCATGGATCGCTTGATATGGTACGCCACTATGCCCAGATAGCTGAAGTGGATGTGGAGCAAGCGCATCGCAAAGCCAGTCCTGCCGATAACATGCGTCTGTAACCAAGAAGTCTTCATTGAGCCAACTTTCCTGCGATAAACATCAATGCTTTTTTCTGGCTTTCTCGATCAAGTTTATTAAGGAAGACCTCAAGCTCATCACCCGGCATGGACGTCACCTTCCCAGACAGCCCGGCAATACGCTCTTGAACATCAGAAGAAAGCATGGGAGCGTAAGTGCTGTCAGTGATCTCGATACTTTCGTGCATCAGGTTCATGGAAACCGCTTTGTAATCCGCCATAGTCTGAGCATGAAGTAACCCATAGACGGCGTGTCCATGCCGGAATTTATGAGGTGATTTGAATTCAAGGTTTGCAATAGAAAACAACAACTCCAGGCGTTTTTGAAGCGCCTGAGAACGCGTCTTTCCAGGTTCATCCTGGGAAAGAAACTGATCTCCCCAGGAATGGGCAATCGGTGCATACCAGGGACTTGACCCTGGAAGTGATTTTCGAACAATAGCATCCCACTGGCGGACTGGCGCAAGAATATCAGGAATGTTCAATAGGAAAGTAGTCGCCTTCTTTCCATTTTTTGTATGAACGCCCAGTTCTGGCCATTGGCGAAGCCTCAAGTTTTCCAGATCCACAGCCTCGATTGGCAATGTGGTAAATGCACTGGCTCGCATGCCGGAAAGGAAGAGCATGGCAGCAGCTGCTTTATCACGGAGTAAGGCCAGGCTATCTTCGGGAACAGGGGTAGTGATTAATTTCTGGATATCATCCAGAGTAACAAAAACATGCTCTGAGGAAATTTGTGGTAGGCGTGGTCTCCGTAGAGTATCAATCCACGAAATGGGAAGGTTGTTCATTTCACGAGGATATGTAACCTTAGCCCAACGAAAAAAGCGTTTACTTGAATCAATAATTTTCTTTTGGGATGCGCTGGCCAGGGTTCCTTTTCCTTCCTTACCTGGTAAAGAAGATAGATAGGACGGGAGGGTCGGGCGAATCGCCTGCACCTGGCGGAAATTCTGATCGTCAGCCCACAGCAGCAAATGGCGCAAATAAAAGCGATAGCGTTCAACGGAGGCCTGGTTCAACTGTAGAACCTCTTCAAGGTACTTGAGATGTTCTTTGACTTTAAGATAGTTCTGGCGTTCGATCACGATGGGCTCCACGATTGATAACGGCTCCGCAGTTTGCACAAGTGCCTTTGATTAAGACAAGGTTTCCTTTGATTGGTTGTATCTGAGGAGAAAGTAATTTGGATACCTGGTTACAACGCAAACAATAGGCTTCATCTTCGTTTAGCTTATTTGTCGCTTTGGGTTTACGTTGGTTGTTGACCCATCTGGCAAACTCTTCCCCGTTGATCCAAATCCGGTTGCGGTTATCTCTTTGGTGGGGAACATCTATCTGTAACCAATCCCGCAATGTGCTTTCAGCAATATCCAGCTCTTCACATATTTCACGCGGGGTATACAACATCGGCAATAACCCTGGTGCTTTTATGATGACGTTATGAGGTAATTTAGTCCGGTGAATTCTGACTTCCATCCAACGATACTCCTAAGAAATAGTGTTTTGTACTTTATCCATGAATCAGCAGGTCATCTGACCCAAAATCGCTGATACCATTTCTAAAAGCTTGTTTGATCTGAAGGATATCTTCTGGGATTACGCCGGTATCTTGGTTCTCGCCTAAACCAGTGCGAATTTTTCTGATTGATTCAGTCAATTGGCTAGCCAGTTTGTTGGCGCGTTTTGCTTCGCGTCGCACAGTGCTCCAATCACCGGTTGATTGTGGTGGCATTAGTTCAGTCACATCGCTTGCCTCTTGTGCAAAATCATCATCATTTGTCAGGACTCTGTTTGCCATGCAACGAGCCTCAAATCGTTTCAGACTGTTATGGATCTCGTCTACTTGGTCTTCGATTTGAAGAGTGTCTACCAGTTCAATCGGTAAATCTGAAAGCTGAGATACGTACCCGTATAAGCGGGGTAAGTCTTCTTGAATGGTTTCAAGCTGCGAGACAAGCCTGGTATTCTGCGTTTTGACTGATTTTGTCAGTAAGGATGTGTTCATTGGCGATCCTTTCCAAAAGATTTACGAGTAGGATAACACCCAGGCTGCGCTACCTCAATCTATTAATTTCGATAGGGTCAAGCACCCTGATACCTATCGAAATTGATATATAGATTTTTCCTTCTTCTACTTGCACAATAAGATAATCTCGCCTATAATTTTACTGAACAGATGTTCTAAAATAAACCCTCAAATTTTCTACTGTTACCTCACTTGCGCATACGACTCTAGAATGACCAAATCCCTCTTATACAATCAACCACAAGGTCCTCTCTGGATAGATGCATGCTTGTTCAGGGAGGATTTATGCGTTTTCAGCCATTATTTCAGGTCAACATAGGGGAGGATTTCTTCGATGCCATCCATTGTGGTTATCAATGATGAAGGATCTGTTCTTTACCAAAATGTGGTTGAAGACGTTCAGAATTTGGTAAAGATCATCCAGGATGGCAGAAATGTGCCTGGATACGCGCTGGATGATTGCCCAGAAGTGCAGGTTAATGGTTTGATTGTTCTTGCTGGACAGCCACCCAAACAAAAAAGAAAAGCGCCGGCATTATCCGAGCGGCAGATCAGCGTTTTACAACTACTGGCGAGGGCATATTCGCCTGATCAAATCGCGCTAAAACTTGGGCTAACCGAAGCGACCATTCGATTACATATCCGTGCTTTAAAAAAGAAATTTGGGACAGATAGCCGTGACCAGATGATGGCAATGGCAGGCCATCTGGGGTTATGCGACCCTTTTGAAACAAGTGCAGTCCATGATCAACAGGAGGATCGGGCCTCAAAAGATGATCTGATGAAATGAAGGGGGATTTGTTGTCAGATTGGAGAAAATATTATATGATTAGAGGCGAGCATATTTTTCATATTCCACATCGTAATCCTTGAAAAGTAAAGCCGCATGTCCAACTTTCCGGCCTGGTTTAACAGAGCGTACAAACGATGGAACCGATCCCAGGCGGGAGAGGAAGATTTCATAGCCTTTTGTGATTTGTTAGGCTATCCACCTTCCAAGGTATTAGGTTGGTTGCACGGTGAGTTTTTACCTGAAGGTCCAGAAATTCTGAGTATTGCGGGGACGCTCGGAACCGAGGTTTATTCAATCCTTGGTCTTTCTGCAGCGGATCCTGAATTAATGAAAATTTATCATGCCTTTTCTCATTTGCATGGTGAGTTTCGCAGTCGCCTGGCTCAGGCACTTTGGGAAGCAGAAAATAAAATAGAACAAAAGAAGATTCTCAGCAATTCTGAGGAAGCCAAAGCTATTTTAAATGACGCATTCATTAGGTGGGGATTGATGCAATAAATGGACGCGAGTCATAAAGCTACTTCACTTATTAATCTCCAGTGAAACCAAACACCAATATTCCTGATTAATTTATACAGTAGAAAGAATACTGCAAATAATGCTTGACAATTAGGAAAAGCCTTGCTATAATTTACAGTATGAAAACTACTGCTGTAAATATTTGCGAGGGCTTATGAGGGCTTCCCTGGGCGACATCTCTGAAATTCAGGTTGGATATCAATCGCGGGAAAGGATCCGCGCGCATCCAGATGGTAGTCACTATTTACTTCAGGCGCGAGATTTCAATAACCTGCATAAGGTAGATTGGTCCAACCTCACCAGGTTTACTCCTGCTAGCTCTACGTCCAGATCGGAAATCCGGCAGGGTGATGTCTTGTTCCTTGCCAGAGGACAGGATAATTTTGCCTGGCCAGTAACCCACGTTACCACTCATATCTTTGCGGCGAACTCATTTTATATCCTACGGCCCGATCAGGCAACAATTTTACCTGATTATCTGGCTTGGTGGCTCAATCAAACACCCGCGCAGGAGTACATCAAATTGAACCGCAGTGGAAGTTCGCTACCCTTTCTTTCTGTTTCCGCGTTATCACATCTTGAAATTCCCATTCCGGATTTTGAGATGCAGAGAAAAATTGGCGAGCTTGAGCTGCTGCGAAAGAAGGAAGCGGATCTATTAGGTTTATACCTGTCAAAAAAATCGACATTGATCCAATCTGCCTGTCTGAATGCAATTATCGAATAGGAGAATAAGTTACATGGCAAATTCACATGCAAGCAAGAACGAAATCGGGCAAATCGTCTGGGCAGCCTGCGATACCTTTCGCGGCGCCGTGGATCCCTCAGAATATAAGAACTACATCCTAACCATGCTATTTGTGAAATACTTAAGCGATTTGAGAAAAGACAAATATGAGGAATATTCCGAGCGCTATAATGGTGACAAAGTTCGTATAGAACGATCCATGAATCGCGAGCGCTTCGTGATCCCAGAAGAAGCAACCTTTGATTATCTTTACGAACGGCGTGACGCGGCGAATGTCGGGGAAATTATCAACATCGCCCTGGAAAAGATTGAGGATGCCAACAAATCCAAATTGGAAGGGGTCTTTCGTAACATTGATTTCAACAGTGAAGGTGCGTTGGGCCAAACCAAGGACCGCAATCGCCGCTTGAAAAATTTATTGGAAGATTTCGCCGATCCTCGTTTGGACCTTCGTCCCTCTGTGATTGGTAACCGCGATGTGATCGGGGATGTGTATGAATATCTGATCGGTCAGTTCGCGGCGGGTGCTGGCAAGAAAGCCGGTGAATTCTACACACCGCCGGAAGTATCCATTTTGCTGGCAAAACTGGTGCAGCCTAAACCCGGGGACCGCATTTGCGACCCGGCTTGCGGATCGGGTTCCTTGTTGATTCGCGTGGCCAAGGAGACCGGCAGTCAGAATTACTTCCTCGGCGGGCAGGAATCCAATGGCTCAACCTGGGCGCTGTGCCGGATGAATATGTTCCTGCACGATATGGATGGCGCACAAATAGAGTGGTGCGATACGATTTCCAACCCACGCCTGCTTGATCATGATGAGCTGATGCGCTTCAATGTCGTTGTTGCCAATCCGCCGTTTTCTTTGAAGAAATGGGGCGCAGAGTTTGCGTCCAATGATCCGTATAACCGCTTCCATCGTGGGCTACCGCCGGCCAGCAAAGGCGACTATGCCTTCATCAGCCACATGGTGGAAATCGCGCTGGAAGGCGAAGGCCGCGTGGGGGTCATTGTTCCGCATGGTGTTTTATTCCGCGGTGCGGCGGAAGGCATCATTCGCAAGCAGTTCATCGACGAGAACATCCTGGAAGCTGTCATCGGGCTGCCGGAGAAGCTTTTCTTTGGCACGCCGATTCCTGCCGCCATTCTGGTTTTCAACAAGGCGCGTAAACCCTGGACTGAAGCGCAAACTGAACGCGACCGGCACATCCTGTTTATTGACGCTTCGCGCGACTTTGAAAGCGGCACCAATCAGAACGTTCTGCGCGAGGAAGACATCAATCGCATCTTCCAAACCTACCTGAATTTTCAACCGATTGAGAAATATTCTGCACTGGCAACCCTGGCGGATATTCAAGCTGCGGATTACAACCTGAACATCCCGCGTTACGTGGATACCTTCGAAGAAGAAGAGGAAGTGGATATTCCCGCTGTGCAGAAAGAAATCGAAGCAATCGAAGCGGAACTGGTTCAGGTACAGGCGGAAATGAAAAAATATCTGGAAGAACTGGGACTTTAAAATGAAAAGGCAGTGCAACGGTTACCGTTGAAAGCCTCCAATTCGATTATACCTGTTTTTATAGAAGGAGCACACAATTGACTGACGATTTGCCAGAAAAGAAATCCGATATCATCATGTACCAAACCGAGAGCGGCGATACCCGGTTAGAGGTCCGCCTTGAAGATTCAACGGTTTGGCTCAGCCAAAAAATGATGGCGAGCCTTTACCAAAAGGATGTTCGAACCATCAACGAACATATCAAATTGATTTTTTCGGAAGGTGAGCTTGATCCGGAAGCAACTATCCGGAATTTCCGGATAGTTCAAAAAGAAGGCGAAAGAGAAGTCACCAGGCAAATTGATTACTACAACCTGGAAATGATACTTGCGGTTGGCTACCGCGTAAAATCCCACCGCGGCACCCAGTTCAGACGCTGGGCGACCGAACGGCTGCGCGAGTACCTGGTCAAAGGCTTCACCATGGACGATGAACGCCTGAAAGAAGGGCGCGGGCTGGGCGCGGACTATTTTGACGAGCTGCTCGAACGCATTCGCGATATCCGTGCCTCCGAAAAGCAGTTTTATCGAAAAATCACCGAGATCTACAGCCTGGCAGTGGATTACGACCCCAACGCGGAAATCACCCGTGAATTTTATGCCAGTGTGCAAAACAAGTTACACTGGGCAATTACCGGGCATACCGCAGCCGAATTGATTGCAGAACGCGCCAGCGCCTCAAAACCGAATATGGGCTTGACCAGTTGGAAGGGTAAAAAAGTGCACCAGGCGGACGTGACCGTGGCCAAGAACTACCTGGCAGAAGATGAACTGCGCAGCCTGAACCGCATTGTGACCATGTACCTGGATTACGCCGAAGATCAGGCGGAGCGCCACCAGCCCGTGTACATGCGTGATTGGGCGCAAAAGCTGGACGCCTTTTTACAGTTCAACGGGCGCGAAGTGCTGCGCGATGCCGGCCGGGTGTCGGCGGAGGTGGCGAAGGCATTGGCGCTTTCGGAATATGAAAAGTACAACACCGCCCGCCTGGAACGGGAAGTTGACCAAGCTGATAAGGATTTTGACAATGTGATTCGAAAATTAAAACCTAAAAATGGGGGTAAATAAAAGGCTATGGTTTACGTCGATTCATTGAACGCTACATATCCAACCAATTGGAAAAAACTTAAGCTACATGACCTTTGTAAGATTAATTACGGCCAATCCCCTAATAGGATTCTTGATCAAGATGGGATTTATCCTGTAGTAGGTACTAGCGGTACCACTAGAAAGGGAAAAGACTATTTTATTGATGGGGAAACAGTAATAATTGGACGAAAAGGTTCCATTGATAAGCCCAATTACTACAACGAAAAAATTTGGGTTATTGATACAGCCTTCTTCACAAGCGATCATAAAAACCTAGATTGCAGATGGTTGTATTACTACCTTGATAATTCCAAATTGTCTCGACTAAATGAAAGCACAGGAGTTCCAAGCTTAAGTAGAGCTACGCTCTATAATTTAGAATTATTATGCCCTCCAATATTTGAGCAACAAAAAATTTCTGAAATTCTCTCCACCTGGGACCGTGCTATTGAGCAGGTGCAGCGGCTGATTGAGGCGAAGCAGCGGCAAAAGAAAGGGTTGATGCAGGGGCTGCTGACAGGCAGGCTTCGTTTCCCGGAATTTGGTGAGCCAGTAAACAGAGAGGAGGATATGCCGATAGGGTGGCAAAAATTTAGATTGCGAGAGTTGGTTGCTTTTTATAATGGATTTGGGTTCCCAGAGCTAAATCAAGGTAAATCATATGGTGAAATTCCGTTTATTAAAGTAAGCGATATGTTAAATCCAGGGAATCATAAATACATTTTTTCAAGCAATAATTATGTTTCTTCTAATACAATGGAAACGAAAGGGTGGAAAACAGCTCCTACTTCTAGTATTGTTTTTGCCAAAGTAGGTGAAGCTTTGTATAAGAATAGAAGGCGAATTCTAGCCCAGGACACAATCTTGGATAACAACATGATGGCAATAAAAGCTATCCCTACAAGAATTGCTGATCTCTATTTGTATTACATAATGCTATTAGTAGATTTTTCTAAAATTGCTTTTCCAGGAGCTTTACCATCCGTTAATCAAAAAGAGCTTGGAAATGAACAAATAATGCTGCCAGGCTTACCTGAACAGAGAAAGATAATCTCTGTTCTTGATAGAGCAGACACTGAAATTGATCTTATTAATAACACGCTGGCGCTATTGCGACAGCAGAAGAAGGGTCTGATGCAGAAGCTGCTCACAGGTGAAATTCGGGTGAAGGTGGATTAGGAGGGATGGAATTGATCCAAGAGAACCCGTTGAAATACCGCATGTATATTGATGAGGTGGGAAATTCGGATTTGAATGCTTCCACGGATCCGAATCACCGCTATCTCAGCCTGACCGGGGTGGTGCTCGAATTGGGCTATGTTCAGGCTGCGGTATTTCCGGTGTTGGAAGATCTAAAGGCACGCTATTTCCATTCTCATCCAGATGATCCCATCGTTTTTCATCGAAAAGAACTGGTCAATCGGCGTGAGCCGTTTGAAGCGCTGCGCGATCCGCAGGTCGAAATGTCGTTTAATGGTGAGCTGATCGAGTTGATCCGCACCCTGGACTATACCGTTTTCACCGCGGTCATCGATAAACTGGAACACCAGCAGCGCTATAAAACATGGCGGTTTGATCCGTATCATTATTGCCTGACGGTGTTGGTTGAGCGGTATGCCTTATGGCTGCAAACCAGGCAGGTGGTGGGAGATGTCATGGCCGAATCGCGCGGCGGGAAAGAGGATCGGCGATTAAAAGATTCATTTGAGCGTGTTTATGAGAAAGGTTCGGATTTTATCGAGCCGGCTGTTTTTAGCCAGGTCTTAACCAGCCGGCAGTTAAAAGTGAAATCCAAGAGCAACAATATCGCCGGTCTTCAACTGACTGATCTGTTGGCGCACCCCAGCTTCCGGGCAACATTGGCTCGCCATAACAGTGAAAGCCTACCCGAAAACTTCGGCGGGCAAATTGCACAAATTTTGGAAGACAGCAAATACTGCCGTAGCCTACATGGAAAAATTGATGGTTGGGGGAGAAAATGGCTGCCTTAAAAAAAGACCCCCAGAAGGGGTCAGTTTCGAAGGCAATGCCTTCCACCTCCAGATCACTGGATTATATATAGTATATACATATTTCTATAAAAAAGCAATGATGTTTGTCATTTTGTCTATTCTGATGGATTTACTTTTAGAAAGGTGAAACATGGAATTCGTTGTTGATGATCAGAAATCTATAGAATTCTCAGAACTCACCCGCTCCCAACTTCCAGCGCTGCACCTGCTGCAAAACCTGGGCTACACCTACCTTTCCCCGCGCGAGGCGCTGGCGCTGCGCGGTGGGCGGGCGGATGCCGTCTTGCTGGAAAGTGTATTGCTTGACTGGCTGGCCAGGAATAATGAAATCCAATACCACGGCCAGCGCTACCCGTTTTCCGAAGCCAACATTCACACCGCCGTGCAGGTCCTCAAAGAAACCCTTTCTATTGGTCTGCTGCGCACCAATGAAGGCATTTTCGACCTGCTCAGCCTGGGCAAAAGCCTGCCGCAATCCGTGAACGGCAGTCTGAAGAGCTTCAGCCTGCGTTACATCGATTGGGAACATCCCGAGAAGAACGTTTACCATGTGGCAGAGGAATTCGCTGTAGAACGCCGCGGCAGTCACGAAACCCGCCGGCCCGACCTGGTGCTGTTCGTTAACGGCATTCCCTTTGGCGTGATCGAGTGCAAATCGCCCGACCTTAAAGATTCCATTGCTCAGGCGATCTCACAGCAAATCCGCAATCAGAAAGAAGATGAAATCCCTGCCCTGTTTCAATATGCCCAGGTGTTGCTGGCGATCTCCGGCAATGAAGCTAAATACGGCACGGTCGGTACCCCGGCCAGGTTCTGGAGCGTCTGGAAAGAGGAAAGCGGCGAGTTTGAAAAAGCCCTTAAAGCCACTGTGGATCAGCCATTGAGCCGCAGCCAGATTCAGGCGCTATACGATGCCTTCCCTGGCAAGCACCGCATGGAAGCGGTCAACAGTCTGAACCTGCCGCGCGTTGTCACCGCGCAGGATCGAGCCATTTACTCACTTTGCCGACCGGAACGGCTGCTTGAACTGGCGTATGGCTTTACCCTCTTCGATGCCGGCGAGAAGAAAATCGCCCGCTACCAGCAATACTTCTGCGTCAAAAAGATCATGCGCAGGATCTATGAGCGCGATGCGGTAGGCAGGCGGTCCGGCGGCGTGGTCTGGCATACGCAGGGCAGCGGTAAGTCCCTCACCATGGTCTTCCTGGCGAAAGCTATTGCGTTGCGGACTGATATTCCGGATTATAAAATTGTGCTGGTCACCGACCGGGTCGATTTGGACGATCAGATCTACAAAACGTTCCAGTCCTGTGGAAAAGAGGTGGAACAGGCTCGGACCGGCAAAGACCTGGCGGAAATGCTGCGCGAGAACAAGCAGCGCATCATCGCCACCGTGATTGACAAATTTGATGCCGCGGTTGGGCGTCAAACCGTACGGAATGATAATCCCAATATCTTTGTGCTGGTAGATGAAGGTCACCGTACCCAATACGGCTCCATGCATGCCCGCATGCGCCAGGCGCTCCCCGAAGCCTGTTACATCGGCTTTACCGGCACACCGGTGATGAAGAAAGATCATGATACTGTCCGGCAGTTCGGCGGCTTAATCGACACCTATACCATCACCCGCGCGGTAGAAGATAAAAACGTGGTGCCTTTACTGTATGAAGGCCGGCATGTCGATCAAAACGTGGATTCGAAAGCAATTGACACCTGGTTTGAGCGCATTACTCAGGATCTGACTCAGCCACAAATTGCGGATTTGAAAGCCAAATATTCCACCACTGACCAGCTCAACAAAGCCGCACAAAAAGTTCAGCGCATTGCCTGGGATATCAGCGTTCATTATCGCGACAATTGGCAGGGCACAGGATTCAAGGGTCAGTTGGTTGCAACCGACAAAGCCACCGCCCTTTTATATAAGCAGTTCCTGGATGAGTTTGGCATGGTGACCTCAGAAGTGTTGATTTCACCCCCAGACGAGCGCGAAGGCGAGGAAGACCTGTATCAGGAAAACGTTCTGGCTGTACAGCGTTTCTGGAAAGGGATGATGGAAAAGTATGGCAGCGAACGCGAATACAACAAGCAAATCATCAACGCCTTCAAGAACGGAGAAACGCCGGAAATTATCATCGTGGTGGATAAGCTGCTGACAGGATTTGACGCGCCCCGCGACACGGTGCTATATCTGACCCGCAAACTCAAGGATCATACCCTGCTGCAGGCCATCGCGCGGGTCAATCGCTTGTACGAGGGCAAAGATTTCGGCTACATCCTGGACTATTACGGTGTTCTGGAGAATTTAAGCCATGCGCTCGACCTGTATAACTCGCTGCCTGAATTTGATAAGGACGATCTGGTTGGCATTCTGACTGATATCAGCGAGCCCGTCTCTCAGTTGGCGCAGGCCCATTCCGTTCTGTGGGACACCTTCAAAGAGGTCAAGAATCGCCGTGACGCGGAAGCGTATGAAATCTTGCTGGCGGATGAAGCTTTGCGCGAGAAGTTTTATGAAAGGCTTTCAAAATACGCTAAGACATTATCGATAGCCTTATCGAGTGTTAAGTTCCTGGAAGAAACTCCACCTGAGAAGGTCGAACAATATCGCAGCGACCTAAAATTCTTCTCCAAATTAAAAGCATCTGTTCAGCGGCGCTATGCTGAGGTGGTCGATTTTTCGCAATACGAACCGCGCATCCAGAAACTGCTGGACACCCACGTAGGCACCGGTGATGTGGAGCAAATTACATCACTGGTGAACATTTTTGATCAGAAAGCTTTCGCTGATGAAGTGGAAAAACTTCATTCGGATGCTGCCAAAGCCGATACGATTGCCCACCGCACTCAGAAGACCATTTACGAACGCATGGAGCAGGATCCGGTATTTTACAAACGCTTTTCGGAGATCTTGAAAGACGCGATTAAAGCTTATCGAGATGAACGTCTCCGAGAAAAGGATTACCTGGCACAGGTCACTGAAATCATGCACGCCGTCCTTAATCGAACGGGAGATAATTTTCCCGTGCGGTTGAATGGGCATGAGGTTGCCAAAGCCTATTATGGGATTGTAAAAGAGACGATTCAACCAGGCGAGTCTGGAGAAGATCACAGTGAAGCCTTTGCCCGGGCTGCCCTGGAAGTGGAAAATATTGTTGAACGAAATCGCATTGTCAACTGGGTGGACAATATCGACGTCCAGAACCGGATGCGCATCGAAATTGAAGACATGTTATTTGACTGGAAAGAACAGGAAGGGATTGAACTTACCTTTGAGGAAATCGATCGAATTTTAGATCAGTCGATTGATGTTGCCCGCGTCAGATGTCCCTAAGTCAGAGGCAATTAATTGTGATAAACGAGAGTCCTAATATGATAATCGTATCCTATTCCAACCTTCAAATTCCGGTCACCGTATGGTTTGAAGAGCGGAAACGTTTACGAATTACGGTTCTGCCAGATAAAAGCATTCTCGCTAAAGCACCTCTTGATCGCTCTTTAGAGGAAGTACAAGCGAAACTTGAAAAACGTGCCCCCTGGATGATTCGGCAATTGGAGTATTTTGATCAGTACCACCCCATTTTGCCTGATCGCCAATACATCAGCGGTGAAACATACTACTACCTGGGCCGGCAGTATCGGCTAAAAGTGATGCCTGGCAGCGAAAATGATGTCAAGCTGATTGGTAAATATTTTGTGTTAACTACAAACCAACCAGAAAATCTGGAAAGAAAACAGCAAATCTTACAGGACTGGTATACCAGGCATGCCAAAGCATTCATACAAAATCGAGCAGAGCTGTTTGTTGACCGACTCATTGAGCTTGGTGCAAGAACACCTGAAATTAAGTATCGCAGAATGAACAAGCGCTGGGGAAGCTGTACACCTTCAGGAGTGATCACGTTCAATACAGAGCTGATCAAGGCGCCGACTCACTGCATTGATTACGTGGTCCTACATGAATTATGTCATCTGGTACACGAAGGTCACAATGCGAAGTTCTACCACTTGCTTGATGTTTTAATGCCAGATTGGAAGAAGCGAAAAGAACGATTGGAAAAAGTGATTTTGGTTTGAGAATAATTACTAACGAAAGGAAGATATTTGAACCATGTCCAATTCGTTTCTAGATGATGGCGGCGATTTCCAAACACGTAAAGTCGGTCCAGACCAGTACGAAATGCACATACCAATTCCAACTAATGATGGGTTAGTCGGGCGAGAATGCCCTAATACTGGGTGCTCACCTGGTTACTTTAAGGTGAAATTAGGTACAGGAATAGCGGAAGGGCAAGTACTTGCTTATTGCCCTTATTGCCGGCAAGAGGGTAAACCAAATGATTTTACAACCCAAGCGCAAATTGATTATGCTTTAGGTGTCCTTAAAAATGAGGTTGTCAAAGGCATCGATAAGTCATTTCAAAAAGCTCTTGGATTAGGAAGTTCTCACAAAAAAACATATGGCTCTGGAATGTTTAAGATGGAAATGACTTATAAACCAGGTACTCCTGCCTATGTACCACGACCACTGGAAGAAGAGCTGCGACGCGATATTATTTGTCCAAATTGTGGGCTTGAACATGCTGTTTTTGGCTTAGCAACCTGGTGTCCAGATTGTGGAAAAGATATTTTTATTTGTCATGTCGATACTGAGTTTGAAGTCATTCAAAAAGTTCTTCGGGTACTAGATAAAAGGCGTGAGGAGTTAGGCGCCAGAGTCGCAGGTAGAGATATTGAGAACGGGCTAGAGGATGTAGTTTCAGTTTTTGAAGCTGTGCTTAAAATAATCACAAAAAAACATTTAGCGAACAATGGTATGTCACATGACGAGATAAGCAAGCGTCTTGAAAAAATCAGGAATTCTTATCAGAATATTAACTCGGCCGGGGAAACGTTCCACGCACAGACTGGATTGGATTTGTTTCATAGTACCTCACAAGACGAAGTTGAAACATTAAGAACAATTTTTGAAAAAAGACATCCATTAACCCACAATTTAGGAGTTGTTGATAAAAAGTATTTAGAAAGAGTACGCACTGGGGTCACTGAAGGTCGTGAAATTCGAGTGACTGCACAGGAGGTGGAAATTGCTATAGGCATATCGCGAAAAATTATTTCTTCAATCTACGATCTTTGTACTTACTGAATTAATCGAAGGAGGAAAAATGTCCAAAGGTAGGGATCGTACTGTCTCCCGAAGACCAGATGGCAAATGGGAAAATAAAAGGAATGATGCATCACGAGCGTCAAGTGTCCACGACACACAAAAAGAGGCTGCGGATGAAGCAAAAACAATGCTCCAAAATTCGGGCGGAGGTGAATTATCGATAAAAGGGATTGATGGGAAGATTCGCAGTAAAGACACAGTCCCACCAGGAAATGATCCTAATCCACCTAAAGATAAAGAGCACTAGAACCATTTTTTATTAGCTGGAATAATTAAAAGAAATAAAAAAGGCTCTGAGTCTCCCCAGAGCCAATTGTGTATCATATTCCAAATCCCATCTGTCCCTCCGGTACCACCTCCTTTCTTCGAGGCCGCCTAACTACCACAGTCTTTTGGCTCACCCAATCATCCCAGGTCATCACTTTCGGACCAGGAATGATCACCGCACTCGGAGTCGTCAGGCTACCCATCGGATTGTGGCTAACCTGCAGATCATCGGCAAACAAGGTCTGTAAGTCTGAGAGCTTCGCTCCTTCCAACACATCACGAGCGAGCTGAGTGAGAAAGTCGCCTTCCTCCTCCGGAACAATCGCACCTCCGACCTCATCCCCATAAACGAGCTGCGCAGCCTTCATCTTTTTTCCCATCAAGGCCAGCGCTGTTGCTTCCATCGCTGACGAGTATACCGAGAAAATCGCTTTGACCGGCTGGGTCTGTCCCAAACGCCAGACACGTCGCACGCTTTGCCACAACGTATAGAGCGAATATTCGATCTCGAAGAACACCACGGTTGAGAATTGCACCAGGTCGAGACCTGTTTCAACAAGCCGTGGATTACAGATCAAAACATCGATGGTATTCACGCGTCTAGCGATCCATTCTTCACGCTTGCGTGGGTCAACATTACCGCCCAAGATAGAAACCCTCAGTCCATTGGATTGCAGCGGCATCATTACCCGATCTTGAATATCGCGGGTACCGGTCTGACGAACATAGACCAGCACTTTTCGCCCTTGCTGCTTTTCAATCTTACAGAAATCTGCCAGCCAGTTCTCTTTCGGCAGCCATTTATGGCCGTTCGGATTGCTCGAAGAGTACCCCTTCGGGGTAATTGCCGGCAACTCCATCAACGGTACTTTCCGCACGGTTTTGCCATCACCGTCATCCACCTCATCTACCACTACAACCTCATCCCGAAAAGCAGAATTTGGCCGGGCTAAAGTCCATTGAAGCCAGGTGGATAGGTAACGACTGGATTGGATAGCCAGTTGTTTCAAGCTCCTGTCCATGCTGTGATACTGCTGTCCCTGGTCATCGAGCATATCCAGGGCAACGACTTCCTCTTTATACGATGGCAGAGCCAGGTTCAGATCCTTCAAGCTCAGGAATATGGTTGTGTCTAATAACCGACTCACGATGGCTGGACTGACTCCCGGTTGTTCTTTCGCCTGATTACGATAGCGTCGGTTGCCAGTATACACACCATCTTCATCCGAATCTTCATTGCGCCTCCTCCTTCGGGTGGTTTCAAGTACTCCGTACAACCGCGCCCAGCGTTTCTCATCATGGAAAGCAAAATCACGCCGGACGCCATGGTTCAAGCGATGCAGCAGCCAGAAAATTGAGGTGCTTTTGCCACCAAAGAATGTCCCGGTGAGCGTTAGCGTCCACTTCACAGCTGTTACCAGTTGATGAAAA
>Ga0208197_1001215_pt1 | contig 27080 bp, 27 predicted proteins | sample AD_JPNNA4_MetaG_FD_184444 | JGI IMG/M metagenome (GOLD analysis project Ga0208197, IMG submission 184444) | Active sludge microbial communities of municipal wastewater-treating anaerobic digesters from Japan - AD_JPNNA4_MetaG (SPAdes) (version 2) | ecosystem: Engineered > Bioreactor > Anaerobic...
CTGAAGCCCGAAACCAGTCTGACTTCCGCGCTGGAGGGCCTGTTGTCGCAAAACCCGGCCACGAGGTTCCGGCTCAGCTCCATCGAGCCCAATGAAATATCGGATGAGCTTCTGGCGCTGTCGGGACATTACCGGAATCTCTGCCCGCATCTGCATATCCCCCTGCAAAGCGGCGATGACGACATTCTAAAAAGCATGAAGCGCCGCTACGACACGGCTTTCTATCGCGATCTGCTCGACCGGGTGACCCGGACCTGGGCCGATGCCGCGATCGGAATAGACGTTCTGGTTGGATTTCCCGGCGAAGGGGAAAAGGAATTCCGCCACACGGTGGAGCTGCTGGGGAAGCTTCCCGCTGCCTATCTGCATGTTTTCCCCTATTCGGAAAGACCCGGAACGGCAGCCCTGGCGATCCATCCGAAGGTTCCGGAAAAAATCAAAAAAGAACGTGCCGCAATCCTGCGGGAGGTTGGCGCGAAAAAAAGGGAAGCCTTCGCCCGCCGGTTTCTGGGAAAAACACTGCCGGTGCTGGTGGAACAGACCCGGGACAAAATAACCGGCCTCGCCAAAGGTTTTTCACACAACTATCTTCCGGTTCTGCTGGACAAATCCCACGCTTCTCTAGTAAATACAGTCGTCAACGTCAAAATAGAACGGTTTCGGGACGGCAAACTGACCGGCAGGGTTTTGGATGAATAACGACAGGATCAAACAATTAACGGATCTTCAGGAAAAGCTTTCCTATGCCTTTCGCAATCCGGAGCTGCTTTCCACCGCTTTGACGCACCGCTCTTACGTCAACGAAAATCCCCAGTCAGGCGGCGAGGACAATGAAAGACTTGAATTTCTGGGTGACGCGGTCCTGGGGCTTTGCGTGAGCGACCTTCTGATGAAAAAACACGCCGATTTCGACGAAGGCACGCTTTCCAAAATCCGCTCCGCGCTGGTCAATGAAAAACCACTGGCCGATCTGGCTGCGCAACTGGGTCTGGGAGATTGCCTGCTCTTGGGCCGGGGAGAAGAACATTCCGGCGGACGCGCCAAAGAGTCGCTGCTGGCCAACGCGCTGGAGGCGGTCATTGCCGCGATCTATCTGGATTCAAGCTTCAGCAAAACCAAGACGCTGATGAAACGGCTGATGAAGCCTCTGATGAAGGACGAGGCGATCGCCCTGCAAAGTCTGGATTATAAAACAGCCCTGCAGGAAATTTGTCAGAAGAAGTACAAAGCCGCGCCGCTCTATACACTGCTTTCCGAAAGCGGCCCCGACCATGAAAAAATCTTTGAAATGGAAGTCGTCATCGGGGACGACATCCGGCAGATCGGCCGCGGAAAAAGCAAAAAAGAAGCGCAAAAGCAGGCGGCGCAAAAAGCCTGGGAAAGTTTGCACAGTGAAAACGGCGTCTGAATCATTGCCGACCGGCAAACCTCTGATCATCCCCATCTTCATCATGAACCGTGGCTGTCCGCAGCGCTGCGTTTTCTGCAACGAAGAAATCGCCGCCGGAAACTTTTCCCCGGAAATCACCCGATCCTTCTTTGATGCCGAGGTCGCCTCCTATCTGCGCTGGAACAGGGACAAAACGCGCAGCGTGGAAATTGCTTTTTACGGGGGCAGCTTTACCGGACTTCCCGAGGAGGAACAGGAGCGGCTTTTGGCCTGGGGTCATGACCAAATTCGGCAGGGACAGGTCGGGGCGATGCGCATCTCCGCAAGACCGGACCAGCTCGACGAAAAGAAACTGGCATTTCTGCGGGCGGGCGGCGTCCGGACGATTGAAATCGGCGCTCAGTCCTTCAACGACCGGGTGCTTCGTGACGCAAACCGGGGACACAACGCACAGGCGATCGTGAGGGCCGTGCAAAGCATTCGAGCTCAACGGCTGAATTGCGGCCTGCATTTGATGGCGGGGCTGCCCGGCGATACGAAAGAAAGCTTTTTGCAAACCCTGAACCGTACGGTTGAACTTCGGCCGGATACGGCGCGCATCCATCCGGTTCTGGTGTTTCGAGACACGGCGCTTGCGGAGGAATTCCGGGCGGGCCGCTACCGGCCTTTGTCTCTGGAGGAGGCCATCGACTGGTGCCGCCTGGCCTGGGAGACGCTTGCGCCGGCGGGCATTTCCATCATCCGCTTCGGTCTGCAGCCGACGCCTGAAATGCTTCAGGAAGGCGCCGTGCTGGCCGGTCCCCGGCATCCTTCTTTCGGCAGCCTGGTCTACTCGGCCGTTTTTTATTCCGCCATCGAAAAATTGCTTGAAGACGTGCCCCGGACCGCAAAGATGCTGCGCTTTGCCGTCGCGGAACGCGACCAGTCGCATTTTCGCGGTTTTGGCGGCAAAAACATTCAGGCCATAAAAAACCTTTACCCCGGCGCGCAAATCGTTATAGACTTCACTCGCGGTCAACTTCCCGGGCATTTGTCGCTGAACACCGGAGCGGGGGAATCTTTTTCCTTCAATATTCCCGGCATTCAGCAAGAAACGTCTGCATAATGCACATCTGTCATTGCGAGTCCCGACATGTCGGAACGAAGCAATCTCATAAGTTATTTATATTAAAGAGATCGCCACGTCGCTTACGCTCCTCGCGATGACAAAATAGTGATGATGCTAAGATCATTGATTGGAGAACCGTTGTGTTTAAATCCGGTTTTATAGCCATACTGGGACGCCCGAATGTGGGTAAATCCACTTTTTTCAACGCGATTATCGGCGATAAAATTTCCATCGTGGCCGACAAGCCGCAAACCACGCGAAACCGCATTACAGGCATCAAAAACTTTCCCGACGCACAGTTGATTTTTTTGGACACGCCGGGCATGCACCAACCGAAGACACCGCTCAACCGTGCTATGGTGCAGGCAGCCAGGGAGACGATCGGTGACGCCGACATCCTTTTAATGATGGTGGAAGCAGACAGCTCAATCGGTCCGCACGATCTTTTTTTGATCGAAGCCGTGGCCGGCGTCAAGGCACCGGTTTTTCTTGCCATCAACAAAATCGACCGGGCTGAAAAACCCAAGCTGCTGCCGCTGATCGATCAGTTCAGTAAACTCTTTGATTTTACTGGTATTTTCCCGATTAGCGCTTTAAAAAGTGACGGCCTCGATGAACTGGTCAAATGCCTGAAAGAAGCGCTGCCGGAGGGACCGCAACTGTTCCCCGACGATATCGCCACCGACGCCACCGAGCGGTTTATCGCGGGAGAGTTTATCCGGGAGCAGATTCTTCTTTTAACAAAACAGGAAGTCCCGTATGCATCGGCTGTAACGATTGATGCTTTTAAGGAAGATGAAGAAAAAAATCTGATTCGCATCAGCGCCACGATCCATGTGGAAAAGGGATCGCAAAAGGCGATTATGATCGGCAAAAAAGGCGCTATGCTCAAAAAAATCGGGACGCAGGCCCGTCTTTCGATGGAAAACCTTTTCGGCGCGAAGGTCTTTCTGGAATTGTTTGTGCGCGTCAAAAAAGACTGGACCGGCTCCGACAGAATGTTGCGTGAGTTCGGACTTATAAAATAGAGGATTCCATGCAGGCAAAACCCGTCATCGCTATCGTCGGCCGGCCCAACGTCGGCAAATCAACGCTTTTCAACCGCATTGCGGGAAAGCAGAAGGCCATCGTGATCGACGAACCGGGCGCGACGCGCGACCGCAATTACATGGACTGCGTATGGCACGACAAAGCCTTCACCCTGATCGACACGGGCGGCTTCGAGCCGACGACGGAAGAACGGATTCTCGTGCAGATGCGCGAGCAGACCAACCTGGCCATTGAGGAAGCGGATGTCATCATCTTTATGATGGACGGCCGGGACGGCCTGACGCCCTCCGACATGGAAATCGCGCGGCAGCTTCGCGGACGCGGGAAAAAAGTATTTTACGCGGCCAATAAGGTGGACGGCGCGCGCCATGAAGAACTTCTTACGGAATTTTACCGTCTGGGCATCGACGAACTTCATTCCATCTCCGCCCAGCACGGATTGGGCGTGGATGAACTGCTGGCCGTACTGACGAATGACTTTCCCGAAGCTGCTGAAAGCGAAGAGGGTGAAAATGAATCCGTCGCCGTGGCGATCGTCGGTAAACCCAACGTCGGCAAATCATCTCTCATCAATCTGATTTCCGGAAAGGAAAGAAGCATCGCCAATCCCACACCCGGCACGACGCGCGATGCGGTCGATACCATCATTAAAGTTCACGGCCGGCGCTATCTGCTCATCGACACGGCGGGCATCCGCCGGAAAAACAAGATCAGTCTGACTCTGGAAAAATACAGCGTCATCCAGGCGCTCAAATCGATCAACCGTTGCGACATTGCGCTGGTAATGATTGACGCGGAAGAAGGCATGACCGAGCAGGACGCCAAAATCGTAGGGCTGGCCTATGAGCGCGGCAAAGCCTGCATCATCGTGGTGAACAAGTGGGACAAGATTGAAAAGGACAACGCAACCGTGGGCAAATTTGTCGAGGATATTCACGACAAAATCAAATTCATGGATTTTGCGCCCATCCTTTTCATTTCCGCTCTGACCGGGCAGCGCGCGCCGAAGATCTTTGACCTCATCAACGAGGTTTACAGCCAGTATTCAAAACGGGTGGACACCTCGCCTTTAAACGATCTGGTGGAAAAATGCGTCCGGAAAAATCCGATGGCCCGCTTTCAGAACCGCTCCATGAGCATCTCGTACGCGACGCAAACCGGCGTGAAGCCGCCCACTTTCATCTTCTTTGTCCCCCATGCCAAAGGCGTCCACTTTTCTTATGAGCGCTACCTGATGAATGCCATCCGCTCCGAATTCGGTTTCGACAAAGTCCCAATCAAGCTGATCTTCCGCAAAAAGCGGTAACGGCATCTCTTGCTATCCTGACAACCGGCCTTTACGCCTTATCCCGATCTTTCAGAATATCCGGCAGGACCGTTGCCCGCAGTTTTTTCTTGTCGAATTTCCCCACGCTGGTCTTGGGCAGCTCCTGCAGGAAAACAATTTCATCGGGAATCCACCATTTGGCCACCTTGTCTTTCAAATACGCCTGAATATCTTCCCGGGTAACGGCGCCGACCGATTCAGGCCGGAGCACCACGCAGGCCAGCGGCCTTTCCTGCCACTTGACGTCCGGCAGACTGATAACCGCCGCTTCCAGCACGCCGGAGAATCCCATGATGGCGTTTTCCAGATCGATGGAGGAAATCCACTCGCCGGCGCTCTTGATGAGGTCTTTTGTCCGGTCCACGAGGGTAAGGTAGCCTTCGGGGTTCATGATGCCGATGTCTCCGGTATGAAACCACCCGTCTTTAAAAGTGATCGCGCTCTGCTGCGGGTTTTTGTAATATTCGCCTGCGATCCACGGTCCGCGCACCAGAATTTCCCCCATGTCCCTGCCGTCCATGAGGGCCTCTTTGCCCGTTTCCAGGCTGATCAGCTTGACATCGAGCCCCGGCACCGGCAATCCCGCCGTTGTCCGAATGTCGATCTTTTCGTCCGTGCTCAGGCTTTGCATGTAGCTTTTGGGAATCGACAGGGTGACCACCGGGGATGTTTCCGTGGCGCCGTAACCCTGGGAAAGAATGACGCCGTATTTCTTTTCGAAAGATTCGATGAGATGCCTCGGCAGCGCCGATCCGCCGGAGAAAAAATTGTCGACGGAAGAGAAGTCGTGTGCGCCGCCCTGCTCCAGGTAATTGTGCAGCATAATCCAGATCGTCGGCACACCGCAGGAAAAGGTGACCTTCTCTTCGGCGATGATCCGGCACAGCGCCGCCATGTCCAGAATCTGCCTTCCCGGCAGCACCTGTTTCATGCCGCACAGAGTGCAGACAAAAGGCGCTCCCCAGGCATTGGCATGGAACATCGGAACGATATGCAGGGCACAGTCTTTCTCCTGAATGCCCATGGTAAAGCCCGTGGAAAATGAGTGTGTCACCAGACCACGATGACTGTAAACCACACCTTTGGGATCGCCCGTCGTCGCCGATGTGTAGCAGATGAGGCAGGGATCGTTTTCATCGCGGTCCACCGGAAAATCATAGACCTCCGGATAATCTTTAATCCAGTCGTCATACAGGACCACCGGCGAAAGCGTGGTTTGCGGCATGACGCCGGATTGCGACAGAATGACATACAGCTCCACGGTTTTCAGCTGATCTTTAAACGGCTCGATGAGAAAATAGACATCTTCGTCGATGAACAGGATGCGGTCTTCCGCATGATTGATAATGTAAACCAGATGTTCAACGGACAGCCGGATGTTGAGCGTATGCAATACGGCGCCCATGCAGGGAACGCCGAAGTAAAGCTCCAGATGGCGATGGTTGTTCAAAGAGAAAGAGGCAACCCGGTCGCCCTTTTGAATGCCGAAGGCGCGCAGGGCGCCCGCCAGTTGACAGGTGCGCTTGTACCAGTCGGCATACGTGTAGCGGAACGTGCCGGTCGTGTAAACGGAGACGATCTCCTTGCCCGGATAATATTTGGCCGCGTGCTGCATGAAATTTGTGAGCAACAAAGGATAATTCATCATGACCTTCACCTCCCCGCGCCGGTTCCCGGCGCCTAAAGACCGGTTAATGAATGGAACGAATCCTATAACCCCATAAACTTCGCCGCTATCGTCTTCATGATTTCATTGGTACCCGCAAAAATCCGCGTCACGCGGATGTCCCGCCAGGCGCGGGCGATGGGATACTCCTCGCAGTATCCGTATCCGCCGAAAAGCTGGAGACACCGGTCGGCGACGCGGAAAGCCATGTCCGTCGTCCAGTATTTGGCCATGGCGACCTCGACCACAACATTTTTTCCCTCGGTGTGATCCATGATGAGCTTATCGAGGAACGTGCGCCCCAGTTTCGTCTCCGTGGCCATCTCGACGAGTTCAAACTGCACATGCTGAAACTTGGAGATGGGACGCCCGAATGCATTTCTCTCTTTACAGTATTTAATGGTCAATTCCAGGATGAACTCCGCTGCGATCACCGCGCCGATGGAACAGATCAGTCGCTCCTGCTGAAGTTTCATCATCAGCTTGATAAATCCACTTCCCTTCTCGCCCAGACGGTTTCCTTTGGGAATCCGGCAATCGGTAAAATACAACTCCGCCGTATCCTGGCTGTGCCAGCCGATTTTTTTGAGCTGTTTGCCTTTTTCAAAACCGGGTGTTCCCGCCTCGACAAGATAGAGGTCAACCGCCTGATGTTCCTGCTTGACGTCGGGATCGCGCGCGGCGACGATGACCAGATCGCTGTTGATGCCGTTGCTGATGAAGGTCTTCTGGCCGTTGAGAATAATATCATCGCCGTCTTCCACCGTGGTGGTCTTCATTTTTGCCAGATCGCTGCCCGCGTTCGGCTCCGTCATGGCAACCGCCGTAATGATGTCGCCTGACACACAGCCGGGCAGATATTTGCGCTTTTGCTCCTCCGAGGCAAACGAGGAAATATAGGGAACGCAGATGTCGCTGTGCAGGGATGCGGCCAGTCCCGAGAAGTTGCATTTGACAAGCTCCTCGCAGACGATCACGGAGTAGAGAAAGTCGCCGCCTGCGCCGCCGTATTCCTCCGGAATATCCGTGCACAAAAATCCCTGCTCCCCCATTTTTTTCCAGACGCTTCGGGGAACGATGCCCGCCTCCTCCCACGCTTCCACATGGGGAACGATTTCCTTGTCGAGAAATTTCCGAAGGCTGTCCCGGAAGATTGTATGCTCCGCCGTGTAGGGGATAATGTTCATCGGCTTCCTCCTCCTTCACTTTTAAGGATATGCGTAACTGCGTCTCCGTATCATCAAAGATTGAGCAAAAGCTTAATTAATGTTTTGTCATCGCGAGGAGCTTAAGCGACGTGGCGATCTCTTTAAATATGAAAAATTATGCGATTGCTTCGCTGCTCTCGCAATGACGTGACGGATGTGTACATGCAAACGTTTCTGGGCGGCGTGAACTTATGGTGCAAATGCGTTTCTGAACCTTCAACAAATGGGTGCATCCTGCCGGGTGCACAAACGCAAAACCCCGTTTCTATTTAGAAACAGGGTTTCAATGGCTGGATCATGGCAGCGCCTCTGATTGCAGGGTTCATTCTTCTACACACCCATTATCGTTTGCTTGACGTCCCTTATCCGCCTGCCCCATAAAAAAGTCAAGAGGATGTTTTTCTCTGTTTCTCTCTGATTCCGGAAAGATCCTAATTTTTTACATTCAAAATGTATTGATACATTGTTGGAGACAGTTAATTGATCTGTCCCCCCGCATTCATTACAATGGTTTGAATTTCGGCAGCGTGATGGCGTCGTCGATATCCACCCAGACAACCTCTACCGGCATGTCGCATTTCACCTCGCCGGGAGGGCAATCGACGATATTGGTCAGGAGTCGGGGCCCCTCGTCAAGAACCACGACGGCGACCGTGTAGGGCAGTTCAGCGGCGAATCCCGGATGGTATGCGGTGTGGTAAACGGCAAAGGTGAAGATCCGGCCGGTTCCTTTGGAAATCAACCAGCGGATTTCCGTGGAATGGCACCGGGGGCAAAGAGAGGACGGCGGCCATCGGACATGACCGCAATTGCCGCACTGCTGAAAACGGAGTTCGTGTTTGCGGCACCCTTCCCAGAAGGGCTGGTTGTCCGCATTCAGTCTCGGTAAAGGCTTATCGTAGGGCATAAATCATAACCTCCGAAGCAGGATACAGGCATGGCTTTGCAAAATGCCGCCATTGTCGCTGCACAAAATAATTTCGGGCGATTTGGTTTTGGTTGCGGGACCGAGTTGACGTTGTCCACAGCGCCCCATAATCTGCATGGCTCCTTCGGCAATCGGCGTCAGGCCCATGTAGTAGGCCTCCGAAAGCTGTCCGCCGGACGTATTCACCGGCATTCTGCCGCCCGGCTCGATTGTGCCGTCCTGGAGCCAGTCGCGCCCTTCGCCCGGTTTGAAAAAACCGTAATCCTGAAGCGTAATCTCCACGGTGTAGGTAAAACAATCGTATATCTGGCAGGCGTCCACCGCGTCGAGCGTGATGCCGGCCATGGCAAAGGCCGTCTCTTTGGCCGCTCGGGCGCCGGTGGGTCCGGCCATCCAGTCCGACTGAACGATGGCCGTCGAGGGATTATGCATTCCCATTCCCATGATGACGGCCGGCGGCTGCTTCAGGTCGCGCGCCCGTTCAAGCGAGGTCACGATAATGGCCCGTCCGCCGTCGGTAATCAGGCAATTGTCGGGCAGGCGCAGCGGTTCGACAATCCATCGGGCGTTGTCGTAATCCGCTTCAGTCAAGGGCTTGTTGTGCAGCATGGCGGCCGGGTTGAGGGCGGCCCATTTGCGCTGGCCGACGGCGATTTTTTTCCAGGTTTCAGGACCCGTGCCGAATTCGTGCATCGCCCTTCGGGCGGCAAGCGCGTAGCCGCCGGTGGCGCCGAAATGACCGAAGACGGCATCGTCTCCTGAAAAATCGATGAGCATCCGCAGCATGCTGTCGCTGGAGAGGTCATTATGCCCGTAGGAGATGAGGACATAACGGCAAAGACCGGATTCAAGCGCGCCAACTGCGTGCTGTAAGTGACTGCGCGATCAATTGGCGTCCTGACTCATGTAAACGGGCGAAATCCCCAAGTGCTGGGCAATGAGATTGGGGGTCAGGCCGTCCTCGTTGGACGCCGGGGGAAAGTGGCGGTAGGAGATGAAGCCGTCAATATCTTCTTTTTTCAGCCCGGCATCCTTGATGGCATTGGCCGACGCTTCCAGATGAAAACTGAGAGACGTTCTTCCCGGGACGCGCCCCTGCGGCGTGTATCCCACTCCCACAATTGCATACTTGTCTTTCATGGACGGCATCGTCAAACCTCCAGGGAAACGTGATAAACTTCAATGACTGCTCTGATATCGGTATGCTGCACCGGAGACGCGGCTTGCATCTATTTCCTCTGCCGACTTTCAGGAGAACCGCCTCAGAGCATCCCGCACACGCAACCCGTTTATGCGATATTCGTTTTGATCATTTCCCCCAAACATTTTCAAGTGTTTTGATTGCTCCTGCCAATTGGGGTAAAGTCTCGAAACTTTCTTTTGCTGCTGGGCGCTTCAATTGTTCATTGTTTCAATTTAATGAAAAGTGCACACCTTCCCTAATCGTCATTCCCGCGTAGGCGGGAATCTAGGAAACCATTGAGAACACTGGATTCCCGCCTACCAAGCTGTGTCGTAGGGCATAAAAGTCGTCATACCGCGAAAGCCGGTATCCAGAACCAATTGATTTTCCTGGATTCCGTGTCGCGCTTTGCTTGCACGGAATGATAAAAATTTTGGTTCTATGTGGTTGCGCACCTTAATGTAATTTGATGGCCTGATGTGTCTTGATTTTAATTGACATAAAAATTTGAAATTCCTATACTGACTTAAAATTATAGGCAATTTGCAAATACCGCATACCGGAAAGAGATAAGATTTAAGTGACTGCGAAAGGGACGCGATGAAAGACACCCTCAAGAAAATTGACTTGATAAAATCAAAGATCGACACTTTCAGGCCGATTGACGATCACCTGCTCAAACAGCTTCGGGAATATTTCCGAATCGGCGTAACTTATTCCAGCAATGCACTGGAAGGAAATTCGTTGACCGAAACGGAAACGAAGATCGTTATTGAAGACGGCATCACTATTGGAGGCAAGCCCCTAAAAGATCACCTGGAAGCGCTGGGACATTCGGAAGCGTATGATTTGCTTTTCCGGTTGGCCAAACATCAAGACATTACGGAAGCGAACGTCAAAGAACTGCACCGGCTGTTTTACTATCGGATTGACGAAAATCAGGCCGGAAAATATCGAAAGCAAAGAGTGATCATTACCGGGACGGACTTCATCCCCCCGTCACCCGAGAAGATACCGGATTTGATGAAGGCCTTCATTGCCGCGATCCCTGATCACAGGTCAAAGCATCACCCGGTTGAATTTGCAGCAGTCATCCACAAGGAACTCGTAACGATACATCCCTTCATTGACGGCAATGGCAGGGCAGCGCGTCTTTTGATGAACCTTGCTCTATTGCAGTCAGGTTATCCGGTGGCCCTTATACCGCCGGTCTTGCGGTGCGACTATCTGAACAGCCTGAATAAAACCCACAAAGGCGATGACAGGCCATTTATCAACTTTATTGCCGGTGTCTGCTATGAATCGGCAAAAGAATATCTAAGGCTTCTGGAAGGATAAGATAAAATTCCATTATTTTCTTTCAAACTCCGGAATCTGCAATTCGACCCTTATCCCCGGGCTTATTTTGCATAAAGTTCTATGACAAAGGAGGCAAGTATGAACACAATGACAATTAGAGGGCTTGATGACTTAACCGTTAAAGCACTTAAGGAAAAAGCAAAAAAAGAAGGCTCAAGCATCAATGCGGCATTAATAAAACTTGTTCAGGAAAATTTGGGCATCAAAAATAAAAAACGAACCGTAGTTTATAATGATTTAGATCATCTTGCCGGGACGTGGAGCGATAAAGACTTTAAAGAGTTTTTGCAAGCTACGGCCGATTTTGAAAAGATTGATAAAAATTTATGGAAATGAAACAGCATCCGTTTTTATTTGCCGGTTCACACGTCCTGCAAAATTTTTGCACCGTTTAACATAGTTAAGTGTCCCCCAAATTAAAATGGCAAATAAATTCTTTAAAATTCATGGAATTTACAAAGATCGAAATGGCGCTTATGAGGTATTGTCGATCAAAAACGGCATTCTAAGAGTCAGATACCTACATAATGATAAAATTTTTATAAAATCGGACTTAAAAATAGCTCAAAAAATTCATGAAAATATTCATGACGAAGAATCATCTATATGGTTTGTATGTCATCAGAAAAATTTATGGGAAATTGACAAGAGACTTATTGGCTTCCATAGAAAAGCTCAGTGGGATGCTCTAAAAGTCAATAATATCATTATATATTACCGAATTGGCGAAGATAAAATTAAGGGTGTTTTTAAAATTATTGAAAAACGTAAGAACATTAATCCAGAATTTGATGATCCGGGTATAGAGAATAAGCCCATATACCAATGTCGCATTGAGTTGCTAAGCGATGACATTAAATGTGACAATCCCAGCGAAGAAGATCATTTTTCTTTTTTCGATAAATGGTCAAAAATGAGGCATGGTGGTCTCAAATGGCAAATATTTCCTGCAACACTTAACGACTTAGATATTGTCTTGCAAACAATAGGACCAAAATCCATGCAGAACATCCTTAGGTGAATTATCTTACCAGAAAAGCCATTCAGTTTTTCTGTATTTCCTAACAATTCACAATATTCACAGAGTGAATCTTTCGTTCACCGTTCACATTTTGTCACCAGCAAATGTACATTTATCGATGATTCTAGGAAGGGGTGTGTGCCTGCAACCGCAAAAATTTCTCCATGCTGGATCAAGATTGCATAATTTATTAAAATTATTATCGTCATGTTGCTGTATTTTCCATTCATTCAGTTCTTTCTGGTAGAGACACATTGCTTTTAAGTACAAGTCACCATTAACTTTTGTGGATTTAAAGAATTCTCCTTCATGATGCTTTGCTAATTCCTGACGGGAATTACTGTCCAAGATAATAAAAAAATCAGGAATGAGAAAATGGAGAATTTTTGAGGCGCCTACAGCAAAATTTTCTGATGGTTTACGTAGATTCAACCCGTCGCTCCCACTTTTTGCTAAACAATCAAAAACACTGATTATTTGACTTTTTAATGATGCATCATCGAGATCGGCTTCTGTGAGTTTCTTTTGTTGTAGCATTACTAGATCAGAGCGGTGCCTTTGAAGTTTTTTATTGAGCCTTAATGCCCAAGCACTTGTGCCTTCCGCTTTATATTTTTTTGTTTCTTTTGCTTTCTTGTTTGCCATCATTCGCTGCATATCGAAAACAATGAGCCCTGCTGTGATATCGTCCAGAAAATCTAAATCATAGATTACACTTGTTTCTTTGCGCCTTCTGATTACATAATGGTACACAGCCTCATAATGAATACCGATTTTATTAAAATAGGATATCTTCTTCTCAGAATCGTCAAGTATCATGGAAAAGTATTCCTAACGTTCATTTTCTCAGCAATAAACCAGCAACGCAAGCAGCAGGCCGAATAATCACCTGATAGCTGATTCGTTTTAAATATGGATATTTATTTATAATCATTGCGAGATATGGACCATTTTTATAATAGAATTTGATAAATATGCGGCCATATTTTCTCTCCAACAGCCATGAATCTCTGAATTCTCTCAACATGGCTACGATAGGGTGATTTTCGGTGCCCATTGTCGCAGTGGCGACGAAACAACCACTGGCAGATTTTACTTCTTTATACTCATAAGATGGATTGGTTTTCTTTATCTCTGTGACATGATTGTTAATGAATTGTTTAAAATAAGAAATCTCATTCTCCATCGGTTTTAATTTATTGTAATTAATCCCTTCTTGGCATAAAGAAATTATTAGTTTTCCTATTTCTTGCTTTCCATCATCTAGGGAGATGACAGATAAAGTGTCAAGTTCATTTACAATATTTCTTAACCTTTTATAATAATTGTCACCCACCTCATTAATCATATCGACTTTATATTGAGGATGTGTCAGGGGTTGTTCCACTTGCGAGATAGCATCCGCTGCGTAGCTTTTAAGATGTGAATAGTACGTGGTAATTAAATTCAAAATCAAACCTAAACCACGAACATTAATTTCTTCTTTTTTATCCTCTGGCGAACATTGGATAGCTTTTAAAAATCCTTGAGTAGCTTCTGGTATTCTATAATTTTGAATTGAAGATAACCAACCGGCAGATAATCCTTTACCTAACCAAGCTTCATAATTATTAACATCTACTTCCAGGATTTTTGTGTAATAATCACATGCTTCTTGAAAATTACCAGCATCGAACGCTGATTTTGCAAGACTAAACAAATTTTCAATATTGACGCCAGCAGCAGCGGCTTTTATTGCTTCCCGAACAATTATATCACTGCCACAGTACATGCACTTGACTGAATCACGATCTTCTGGAACTTGGAGATCACCGGCACAATTTGGACATTTAGCGGCTTTAAATGACATATATTCCCCTCCTTAAAGCCTTGTAAGCCATTCTGTTTTTTTCTTATCAAACTCCTCTTGTGTTATTGCGCCCATATCCAGAAGTTCCTTGAGTTTTTTTATCTTACCAAAGGCATCAGCTGTGTTATCCGTTTGCGATGAATTAATTTGACCTGACTGGAATGCTTCCTTTATCATTCCTGGAATCATCACGCCCATGCCCACACCAGCACCTAGGCCAACACCTGTGCCCGCCGCTCCTCCAGGCTGTTTTGCTGCCTCTTCCATGGACTGTGCTGTCTTGAACTGCATATATGTGCCCATGTCCCCGATAGCTTTCATAGAGGTCTTTTCGTCAACAATTTTCTGAACATCGTCCGGAAGAGATATTGAGTTTATGAAAAAGTCAACTAACTCCAAGCCACAGGCTTTGAAATCATCCGCAACAACGGTCTTAAGAATACTCCCCAGAACATCATACTGCCTTGGAAAATCAAAAATACTTTTAATCTGATCGGCCAAGACATTTATCAACCTCGATGTGATGATACTCTTCAAGTAATCGTGAATGTCAGCATCAAAAAAGATGTTTTGAGTGCCCACCATTCTGTTAAGAAAAATATTCGGGTCTTTAATTTGGATAGAATACATTCCATGAGAACGGAGTCTGACCATCTGCAGCTCAGGATCACGAAAAAGGATAGGCTCTTTGGTTCCCCACTTAAGATTTCTAAAGAGCTTCATGTTCAGAAAATAAACTTCAGCCCGAAATGGACTGTCAGGCCCGTAACCAAAAGAAGTCACAAATTTGGTTATCGCAGGGATATTCTGTGTTTTTAGAACGTGTCTGCCGGGGCCAAAGACCATCTGGGCTTTACCATCGCGAAAGAAAACGGCCGACTGACTTTCCCGAACGGTCAATTGTGCGCCCCATTTGATTTCTGCCTGATCGTCAGAAGGAATTCTGACAACCATAGTATCGCCTTTATCATCAAAATAATCTAGGACTTCCATCAGTTTCGGCATCTACCTTACCTCCGTAATTACTTTATCTCTGTTTGCCATTTTCTCACTCAAAATGGACAGAATACTGATGATTGCGGTGCTGTCTCCTTTAAGATTTTCGGTGTTCAGCAATGCTTTTATTTTGAATTCTAACTGCTCTACTTCTTGCTTTATTCCCAAATCATATTGATAAAGCTTGTCAAGATCAGACGTGTTGATTTGGACAATATCAAAAAATCCTGACTCGCCGTAATTCGCATAGCGAACTTGGTTGGCAACAATATCCAAGTTTCTTTTCAAACGATCGATGTGTTTTATTGATTCTACATCCTTTTTGTCAATCTGTTGCCGGATTACATCATTTATGGTTTCTTTCATGTGGTCTAGGTGTTTCGCTATCTCTACGCGTAACAATTTGTCTGTATCCCTACGACCTTCTCTCTCAGAATAACCTTTATAGCCCGGAATAAACTTGCCGATTTTTTCAAAGATGTTCTTACCTAGATAATCTGACATGTCTTAATCCCCCTTTATAAAAAAATAACCGAGCTTGTGGTGAATATTGCCATCCGGAACATATTTTCCAAACCAAGATGATAAAAATTTAGGGCTTTTTTAACTGACTATTTTAATTGTTAATTATCGCGATTTGCATTGGAAATCTACTACAGCGATGTAAATACTCTGAATAATGTTTAGCAAAAAGCACTAAAGAAAATCCAATCAATTATATTTTAATGTCTCCGCATAGATCATAATGATGACGATGCATAATAAAATTTCATTTTTTCTTTTTAGATTTTTTTCCAGCTTTCAATGCTTCCAATTGTTCTTTAAGATTTGCATTTTCTTCCTTCAGTTTTTCAATTTCCGCGTTTGCTTTTAGTAGTTCATTTTCTTTCTTTAATTTATCAATTTCGTTTGCCTTATCCTTTTCTTCCTTTAATTTATCAATTCTGTTTGCTTTATCATTTTCTATTTGCGCATATAATTTTGTTGTATTATCTAATTCACTTGAAGCTTCTTTCCAGATCGTTATTAATAATGAATCTATATCATACATGATGTGACCAAAAAACGATGTTCTAGTTGCGTTTGGATATAATGATGTAATTTCTCTTCCTAATTCTCTCTCACCGTCAATAGAACGTGTAATGGTTCTGAAAGCAAACATGTAATCCCAAACTCTTGAGGCAAATTCATAGTGATCCATAACTTTGTTGATTGAATCCTTTATCTCCGGGTATGATTTCGCCTCTTCACTTTCCATAAATAAATTGACAGGGAATTTTGCATTGGCAACGGCTTCGCTGTAATCTCTATAAGCAATACCAGATTGGCATCTTGCCTGTAGTTTTTTCAATCCATACAAAGCCTCTTTGGCGGTCTGAGCAAATGCTATGGTAGCAGTAAATGTTAAACCAATCACTATAACTGCAATAAATAATCTTTTCGCATTTTTCATGGTTCATTTCTCCATTGGGTGATTCAGGCAACATCACACTTAATTATTGCCCTGAAAAAAATGGGCGTGTTCCATAAAAGAACCATTAGCGGCTTGTATTAAAAGAGGACAACGGTTCTATTTATTTAATCCTCACACATTCGTCCTTGAAGCATTACTGAACTTTGCTGTCATGCCGCGTTAATTTTTGTTTTCGACCGAAGCGAATAATCGGGACGTAATTTTTGGTAGAGAAACTCCGGCGCAAAATCGGCGCCGTTCGGCCAAACGATGGTTTCCAGTTCTTTGTGGATGGAAAATTTTGCAAACAGATCCTTGTTCTTCAACGATTCGAACATTTCGCCCCACAATTCATTCTGGAAATCCACTTCACCTTCTGTTGCATCGGCAAATTTCAGCCAGATTCGATATTCACCTTTATATTCAGCTTGAGTTAATTTGGGTAGCATGGTGTTACTCCAATGGTTTGATTTGCTGTAATGCTTTTCTTTCACGAGCCAAGATCCAGTCCTCATTTAGCTCGCCCCTGTGATATTCGCGCCACTCTTGAACCAACCCGAGGACACGTGGCGGCAAACGGCCTTCAATAACTTCTCCCGTGTCGATTACAATCACGGCCTCATAATCACCGTACTTTGCATGAAAGTGCGAAGGCGTATGGTCATTATAGTACATTGCTATGATAATTCCAAGAAAACGGCTGATCTCCGGCAAAATTCCCCTCCTGTGGTTTTTTTTAATCAGCTTATTGCAAACGGAAATTTGTATTATTCCTTCTTAAACCTAACCATAAGCCAAAACGTCGGGCGATGTCAATATTTATTCACTGATTCCGGTGAGATAAAGGTGCAAGGGGGCTGCTGATGGTAATAAGGAACTTCAAAATATCAATAAATACGTCTTGAATAGAACGTTATGAGATATTCATACCCATGTACTCAATTCATTTTAACGGTACAGCAGGTTTCATTTCAAAACACATAATGCTAATCGTCTGGTTCAGGCTCTGTCCATGACTAAAGACTGTCTCGGATCTCTTACGGCGTCACAATATTAAACCAGAGATCAAATTCGTCTATATACGGAATCCTTTTGGCAATCCTATTCACTTCGCCGATACTGGTGCGGAGGAATTTCCCAGCAGGCGTTTTTTCTTCCAGGGGCCTTTGCGGTAGTACAGCCAGTTCAGGCCGACGGCCAGCGCGCTGCTTGACAGCATGGCCATCCAGATGCCGTTTTGCTGAAATCCCCCGGGACCGGCCAGGCCATAGGCCAGGGGGATGCGGATCAGGAACATGGCGATGAAGGAAAGCACCAGCAGGGCGATGGTGTCGCCGGCGCTTCGCAGCACACCTTGAATGGCAAAGATGACGCCGAAGCAGGGAAAGATAAAAGCGATCCACCGGTAATAATCCCGGACGTACTTCTGCACCAGGACGCTTTCCGCGGACTCTTTGAGAAAGATGCCGCCGATCTGCTCGGGAAACGCCAGCAAAACGGCCGTGCAAATAAGCCCTATAAACAAACCAAAATATACGGAGATCTTCGTCGTTTCAAAAACACGATCCAGGTTCCCCGCACCCAGATTCTGCCCCGAAATGGTGGTTGCGGCGATTCCGATCGAAATGAAGGGAATCGTCATCAGCATATCCACCTGCATGCCGATGCCGAAGGCGGCGGTCACGGCTGTCCCGTAGCTGTTGACCAGGGCCACGATAACGACGCCGGCCAGCGACACAACTATCATCTGCATCGACGCGGGCACGCCGATGACAAAAACCTCGCGGATGATATTCCAGTCCAGGCTGTAGTCCCATTTGCGCATATTGATGTAGGGATTGAAGCGCAACAGATAGACATAACCGATGACACAGGTCAATACCGCCGCGGCCCCCGAACCCCAGGCGGCGCCGGCCACTCCGAGCGGCGGCAAAGGGCCGATGCCGCGGATAAACAGCGGGACCAAAACCACGTTGAAAACGGCGAGCATCAGCAGAATTTTCACCACGGTCGTGGCGTCGCCCAGACCGCGCAGCATTCCGTTCATCCAGTTGACATAAAAATGAAAGACCAGCATCGCCATCATAATCGTCAGATACGAAAGCGCCATGTCGTAAATTTCCGGGGGCGTATGCACCCACTGCAGCAGTTGATGCCGAAACAAAATGCCTAAAAGGGAAATCAGCAGGCAGAACAAAATGGAAGAGAAAAAAGAATTGGACAGGATCTTCCGAAGCATCGCCTTGTCTTTGCGACCGAAAGCCTGGGCGATAAGAACATTGGTGGCCATACCCAGGCCGATCAGAAACGCGGGCATCAGCATGATGATCGGCAGGCAGGCGGCAACAGCAGCCACCGCCTTGTGTCCGAGAAGCCTGCCCACCCAGATCAGATTGATAATGCCGTAGGCGGACATGAGCACGTTACCCAGCATGATCGGCATGGTGAAGTCGATGACCTGTTTGGCAATCCTGCCTTCCGTGAAATCCCGCATGAGTTTCTTGTCAATCCTTTTTGTCGGGCCAGGAATACACGGGCGGACGATGATGAAAAACCTCGCCGTCGGGCATGACCTCCACGTACCGGCCTTCCAGATGCGCCATTTTGGTCCTCGTGGCCTCGACGTGTTTTTTCTTCGCGCACAGAAGCGCTTCTTCGACCGTCCGAAAGCGGTCCAGTTCCCGAAGCGTCATAATCTGTGGCAAAACCATTCCGATTTTGCCCTCGTCATACTGCCGAAGGGCCTCCGCGGGCCGAATCCAGACGTGGCTGGTCAGCTCTACGCCGTCGTGGGACACGGATTGCCCAACCGGATTCGCCGCCATGAAAAAGCGCACATCGTAACGCTTGGGAAGCGGCTCCGGCGTGATCCAGTGAGAAAAGTAGAAAAGGTCTTCACTATGCAGGACCAACTCTTCCGTCTCCAGAATGGATGAAAAGGCGGTTTCTCTTTTGACGAGCGCCTGCCGGTAACGCCCGAACCGGTTTCGTTCCGCCTCCGTAGTCATGACAAGGGGAGAGCCGTCCCGCCTTCGGGCCAGAAGCAATCCCGCCTCTTCAAAGGTCTCGCGGACGGCGGCCACCCAGACGCCCAGCGCTTTGTCGGCCTGCGGCATGTCTCCGAGCAGCAAGGCGGCCTTTTCCCGATCCAGGCCATGAACAAAGCGCTCCATGCCCGGTCCGTAATCTTCGGCGTCGATAACCCCTCCGGGATACACATAATAGCCGGGCACAAAACTGCTTTTGCGATTGCGCAGCACCAGAAGCACCTCGATGCCCTCGCCGCCTTCACCGAAGCAGGGCCTCAAAAGCATTACCGTCGCGGCATCAGATGGTATCACAGCCATGTTTGCATTTTTCCATTTATATGAAAATCCCCCCAGCCCCCCTTTAAGAAAGGGGGATTTCATCATTCGTTGTGCCCGCACCAGGCATGGGGGCTTTTTCTGCCGTCGTCTTTTCGCGAAAACAGCGATCAATCCAGCCAGGAGACAAATTCATCCAGCTTGGCTCTTTCGCGTTCAAATTGATTCAGCGCAAATGAGGAGTCCGGGTAGCCCATCGCGATTCCGACGATGATTTTTTTGTCGTCTGGAATCGCCGCGATTTTTCGAATTTCGGCGGGAAAACGGGCGGTGGCGGCCAGCAGACAGGTGCCCAGACCTTTGTCGTGGGCCGCCAGACAGATGGACTGGGCAATGATGCCGATGTCCAGCATCTGATATTCGACCAGGTTATCGCGCGAAATGCACGCCAGGATCAGGCACGGAGCGTCAAAGGCGGTCACCATACCCGCATAGTATCTTTCCCTTCCCGCCTTGTCGTCCCTTGCGATTCCCTGCGCGCTTAAAACGACTTTTCCCAACTGTCCGTAGCGCGTTTTCATGGCGTCGGGCCACTTCTCCAGCATGGGAACATCCGATGCAACGGGCGCACCGGCCATACTTTGCAGCAGATTCATCTCCTTGAATTTCTGCAGCGTCTTTCCCGTCAGCACGTACAAAAACCAGGGCTGGGTATTCCCCCAGGAAGGCGACCAGCGGGCCGTCTCCAGAATATCCGTAATCGTTTCCTTTGAAATGTCCCGAGGCTCAAACTTGCGAATGCTTCTCCTTCCCCGAATGGCAGCAGTCAATTCCATGGCAACCTCCTTTTTTGATATGCGGTTCCATACAACATCCCGTGAAATAAAAAAAGCCGGGATATGCTTTTTCTTCCATCCTTTCTTTCAGCCCATCAATCCCTCATCCAGAAAGCTGAAGTACGCGCCGTCGCCGATGATGATGTGATCCAGCACTTTCACGCCCATCAGCTTTCCCGCGGCGCACAGCTCCCCGGTAAATTTTTTATCTTCCGGGCTGGGCGACAGGTTTGCGCTGGGGTGATTATGCACGCAGATGATGGCGGCCGCGAAGTTTTGCAGGGCGTCGTGGATGATTTCCCGCACGATGGGCATGGCCTGATTGACGGTTCCGACCGCGGCATTCCGGATGACGATCAGGCGATGATTGCTGTTGAGGTAGGCCACCTTGAATACCTCCGTCTTCAGATCGCGCATCTGCGGCATGACGATTTCCGCCACATCCGCGGCGGTGCTGATTTTGCGCTGCTCCGGGCGGACTTCGACGTCGCGAAAGCGGCGGCCGATTTCCAGCGCGGCATGAATCTGGGCGATTTTGGCCGGCCCCAGCCCTTTGAATCCTCGCCAGTCGCGGGCGTCCGTCTGGCTCATGTTCCGAAAGGTGCCGAATTTGTCCAGAATCTTTCGCGCCAGATCGATCGCACTTTGCCCTCGCGCGCCGGTTCTGAGCAAAATAGCCAAAAGTTCGGAATTGCTCAGCTCGCGGGCGCCTTTGTCAAGCAGCTTTTCCCTGGGCCGGTCATCTTCCGGCCAGTCTTTGATTCCCGAGGATTGAAGTTTTTCGCTCATCTTCCGATTTCCCCTCCTTTGGGTGAATAGAGAAGCTCGATTTCCTCCCCGTAGCGGTGAGCAATCTCCTGACGCCGGATCTTCAGCGTCGGCGTCAATTCGCCCGCCTCTTCCGTGAAATCCCGGGAAAGAATGGTAAAGCGCCTGATCTGTTCGTGAGGAGCCAGCCGGCGGTTGACGGCCTGCACATGCTCTTCCACCGCCCGGAAAACCGCCGGATGACCGGCCAGCGCCACCGGGTCCCGATCTTCAAGATTTTCCCGGCCGGCAAAATCGATCAGCTCTTTTTCATTCAGGGTAATCAGCGCCGTCAGATATTTTCGGCGATCGCCGCACACCATCGCCTGACTGATCAGCGGCATCGACCGGATCAGGTTCTCAATGTTCTGCGGAGCAATGTTCTTGCCGCCAGCCGTTACGATCAGGTCTTTCTTCCGGCCGGTGATGGAAAGAAATCCCTCGTCGTCAATGACGCCGATGTCGCCCGTGTGAAACCAACCATCGGCGTCGATGGCGGCGGCCGTTGCTTCCGGATCCTTGTAGTAGCCCTGAAAAAGACCCTTTCCCCGAAGAAGCAGTTCTCCGTCCTGGGCCGCTTTCGCCTCCATGCCCGGAATCAACTGCCCCACGGTGCCGAATTTATAATGTTCCGCGCGATTGACCGCCACGGGCGCCACGGTTTCCGTCAAGCCGTAACCCTCGAGAATCAGGAGGCCCACGGCGTCGAAGAATTCCAGAAGATACATCGGCATGGGCGCCGCTCCGCAAAGAAGATATTTGACCCGTCCGCCGAAGACATCGTGAATTTTCGAAAAAACCAGGCGATGGGCGACGGCATGCGCGAGCGCCAGTCTTGCCGGCAACGGCTTTTGGGCCCGCCGGTAGGGAGCGGCTTTCCGGCCCACGGCCAGGGCCCATTGAAACACGCGGCGTTTCAGGGGCCCTCCCGAATCCAGCATCTGGCGCACCCGGTTGTAGATCCGTTCGAAAATCTGCGGTACGCTGACCTGGAGGGTCGGACGAAGCTCCCGGAAATTGTCCACCAGCTTGTCGAGGTTTTCGGCGTATGCCCCGACGATTCCAAGGTGCATCGCCGCATAGACGGTCATCCGTTGAAGCATGTGCGTCAGGGGAAGAAAAGCGATGCCGAAGTCGCTTTCTTTGTAATGGTGCATTTGGGTCGCGTTCAGGACCGTATGATAAAGATTGGCATGGGTGATTACGGCCCCTTTCGGCGGCCCTGTCGTTCCGGAGGTGTAGGCGATCGTGGCCGGATCTTCAGGCCGAACGGCCCGCCAAATGCTTTCAAAACGGGCCGGGTCTTGTTCATGAGCGATCCTGCCTTCAGCAATCAAAGCATCGAGCGTCGTTGCGTCCGGGGGAAGCGGACGGTCCGCCGGTTCAAAGAGAATGATTTTTCGGGGCAGGCCCGTTTTCTCCCGAACGACCAAAAGCTTCTCCAGAAACGTTCCGTTTTCCACAAAGCAGACCTGCAATTCACTGTGAGAAATGACATGCGTCATCTCCCAGAGGCTGGCCGACGGATAAATGCCGATCGTAACCCCACCCGCGGCCAGGATGGCCATGTCGGCTTCGCTCCATTCTCTGCGCGTGCGGCTGATGATTCCAACGGCATCACCCTTTTGCAATCCGAGGGAAACGAGTCCCATCACGGCGGCAGGCAGGCCATCCAGCGACTGCCGCCAGGTCTTGGCTTCCCAGACTCCTTCTTTTTTGGCCAACGAGAGTGTTTTGTCGCCGAAATGGCGCGCCTGATGCATGAATATCCCCACAACGGTCGGGGGATCATATGACGAAATGATCTCGTTCAAAAACAGATCCTTTGTCTTTTTGCCATTTTTTATTTCTGGAATATAACCTTATGACCCGCGATCGTCAATCAACATCTTTGTCCGGGGCACATTCGCTTGACAAAATGATTCTTTGCCTCGATGATAGACTCCAAATTCAGGGAGCATCATGCGTATGTCCAACAACGACGATGGAATCTACCGTCAGCTGCAAATTCAACTGGACCGGTATCCGATCGGTTACCCCGCAACAAAAAGCGGCGTGGAAATCGATATTCTGAAATATTTTTTTACGCCGCTGGAAGCCAAAATTGCCTTGTGCCTGACGCTCCGGTCCATCTCCGTTTCTCCCATCCGCAAAAGACTCAAGAATAAATTCGGCATCGAACTGTCCCCCGATGAGCTATCCGAGATGCTGGATGAAATGTTTCAAAAAGGCGTCATCCGCCGTTCGGAAAGCGCCGGTTCCTTTCGCTATGGCATTGCCATGCTGGCCATCGGCATGTTTGAATACCACGTCGATGATCTTACTGATGAACTCGTGCAAATGATGCATAGCTATTTTGACGAAGCCTTCGGCGCGGAATTTTTTCGATCTTCCCTGCCCCAACTGCGCACCAGCCCGCATTTGAAAGCCCTGATTCCGGAATACATCGTCGAACCCTACGACAATATGCGCCATTTCATTAAACATACCCGCGAGCCTTTGTATGTGGCCAACTGTGTCTGCAAACAGGGAGAGGCGCTGCTGGGAAGGCCCTGCAAACAGACGGACAACTACGAGGTTTGTCTGCTCATTGGAAAAACCGGCTACGCGGCGCGCGGCCGGGCCAGAGAAATCTCCAAAGACGAATGTCTGAAGATCCTGGACATGGCGGAAGAAAGGGGAATGGTGCTGCAACCGGGCAATTCGCGAAAGCCCGCCTGCATCTGCATTTGCTGCGGCTGCTGCTGCGGCGTGCTGACCACCGCGAAGAAGCAGCCGCGGCCCGCCCGGTTTTTTGCCACCAACTATTACGCGCGCATCGACGCGTCGTCCTGCACCGGCTGCGGCGTCTGCGTCAAGCGCTGTCAGATGGACGCGATCGTCGCGGACGGCAAAACCTTCCGCGTGGATCGGGATCGATGCATCGGCTGTGGTCTTTGCGTCACCCGGTGCAAACCCAAAGCCGCGCGGCTGATCCGGAAAGACAGAATCACCGTGCCACCGATGAATACGGAAATGCTTTATTTGAGCATCCTGATGGAACGGGCGGGAAGAAAAAAGATGATCGTCAACATGCTCAAGCTGCTTTTCGGCAAGCCCTTATAAAGGAAGCCCCCATTTCCGCCTTCGGGCATCATCCCTCAATTCCAAACCATTTCAGGATCGTATCGTTTTCCTCACGGGGATAGGCGTGCGAAAGATCAGGAACCACCTTGAGCTTAATATCCACGCCCGATTGTTGCAAAACCAGGCAGGCCTGAACCGTTCGCTCCACCGGAAAAATCCAGTCCTGCGCACCGTGAACCCACAGCACATGTTTTTCTTCGGCCCTGTTTATTTTCACCGGGGGCAAAGCGCAGGAAACGGCTGCGATCTTCGAGAAAATACCTTGCCGGGTCAGTCCCAGGTCCAGGGCAAAGGTCCCGCCGTCGGACATTCCGGTAAGCAAAACGCGGCTTCGGTCAATGGGAACGCGGGAGCAAACGTCCTCCAGATGGCGCATCAGCAATTCACCATCCGCATCGACGCGGCCAATAGACCATGTCATGGCCTGCGATGTCGGTGCCAGAAGAACAAACCCCCTGCTTCTCGCCTCGCGCAGCCAAGTCCAGATAAAATCTCTCCCGTGGTTGTACCCCCCATGCAGCGCGATGACCAGCGGTCGGACGCTCGTTTGGGAAGGAAATGGAGGAACATAGAGGGAATAACCGCCCCGTGTGCGCAGGTCCCTGTTTGCGCCGACATGAAACAGACCGACGCTGGAATCCCCAGTGGATGATTCGGGCAAGAGGTCAGCTCCCGGTTCTAGAAAGTATCGATCAATGACGGGAAAAAGGCTGCAGAGCGGGAACAGCGCTTCCTGCGCCCGGTATGTTCTGCGTGAAGCGCGCAGCGCGGAGAAAAAAGCGTCCTGAAGGTCTCCCTCCCCGCCGAAATTTCTGACGGCCTGGAGCAGAAAATCGCAGGCGCGCAAAAGCTCCCTACGGCCATCTTCCGGCCCAGCAGCGGCGTCTTCCGTCCCCAATGATGCCCGAACATCCGCCAGCACGGGTTCATAAACAGCCAGTTCGCCCCGAATGGCGGGAATCAGTAACGGGTGCAGTTTGCGCATTCCCGCTTCGAATGCCGTCAGAACGGAAACCAGCATCGCCGATGAGTTTTCCAGATTTGTGGTCATGGCTTTCGATCGTTCAGGATTTTGTCTACGGCTTTCATCGCGGATGAAAAGCTGATGTCGCCCGAGCAGCCGTCCCCCCGTACCGTATCGCCGATAAAATAAAGTCCTTGGATATCCGAACAGTCCACATCGGGCCGGTTCGGTTTGGACTGTGCGGGCGTCAGGACATTCCCGTTCATGACTGCTGCGACAATTTTTCTCTCTTCGACCACCGCGGGCAGAAAATCAGGAAACACTGCCGAGATCACGCTTTTCATTCTTTGCTCCGCTTCGACTGCGACCCGTGCGTCGCCGTCAAAATGCCACGGAAGCATGATGCCCCAGCTGGAAAGATGCTTTCCGGCAGGCGTCAAAGAAGAATCGGAAACGGACTGGAAGCGCGCCCAGATCGGCACGTCAACGCCGAGAATCCCGGCACGAATGCCGGTAATTGGCCGGTTCGTGATGAAATCAATGACCAGACCGGAACTGTGCTCGATATTTTTCGCGTATTTCGCAACGGCCGCGGGCAGCAGTGCATGATCGAGCAGATCGAAAGCCAGGGGAAGTCTGGCGGCAAAAATCACAACCGGGGCTGAATAGATCGCCCGGGCGGTTTCTACGCCCATGACCCGGCCATTTTCGATGATGATTTTTTCCGCTTTTTCATGGAGGTGAATTTCGCCCTCCCGAACGATATGCCTGCTCAACGCTTGAAAGATTCCGGCGGATCCCCCACGAGGCTCCCCGACGCCCACCCCGGCCGCCAGCACGCGTCTCAAAAAGTCGATCACTTCGCCGGCGCTGACTTTACCCGGATCCGGGCACATGATGGTCATTCCCAGAAACGGCAGGAAGGCCTCGACTTCCCGATTGTGGAAGGAGGTTTTATAAAAATCCAGAAGAGTCCGATGATACCAGTCCGCCGGATTGGTCTTTTTGATTTTGATCAGCAGGGCCAGAAGCACCAGCCTGGCCCGAATCGACAGCATGGGGGTTTTCAAAAAACCGATCGGCCCTTCCGGTCTCTCCCAGAGCCTTCCTTTGAAAATCAGTTTGCCGTCTTTGGATTCGGGCAGAAAATCGATTTCCTCCCCGAGCCTTTTGAACACCTCGTTGGCGATGCCCTTGTGCGCCAGCCTGTGCGAATGCGCCCCGTATTCCCGAATATAACCTTCTTCATCCCGAAACGATCGGGCGCGGCCGCCGACGATTTCGGATTCTTCCAAAACAACCACCTTTCGGCCGGCGTGGGACAAAAGCGCCGCGGCGCTCATTCCCGCATACCCTGCTCCGATAATGACCGCATCAGGCATAACCCCCTCCATCCACCGAGATGATGGATGATTTTCTTTTAGCACTTTTCCGGATCGGAGAAAAGTGCTGTTGCAGCGGTTATGAAAATCCCGCAGGCATAAGATAAGGCCTTCACAAAGGC